>Ga0172379_10006030_pt1 | contig 16504 bp, 14 predicted proteins | sample GrowelOW334metaG_FD_119756 | JGI IMG/M metagenome (GOLD analysis project Ga0172379, IMG submission 119756) | Groundwater microbial communities from an aquifer near a municipal landfill in Southern Ontario, Canada - Groundwater well OW334 metaG | ecosystem: Environmental > Aquatic > Deep... | reverse complement strand
GTTCCTTTGGACGTTGTCGCGATCCTTTATATGATCGGGCGATTGGCGGAAAATGAAAAATGGAAGAAATATTTGAATTATCTGCTCGTATTTTTGATTGCAATCGCTTTTGTCAACACGGCCGGAGGGCAATACAGATCATTCTATTCAAGGCTGGAAGCGAATAAATATCAGCAGAATTTCGGTCCCATCCTCGATTTTTTAAATCGTGATCCAAAACCGGCCGTGATCTTGACGGATGAAGACCGCGCTCTTTTATTTACGATCTACACCTCCCATGATTTGTTCTGGCATATAGGCGGCACCCAAAGCCGCGTTCCGTTTCAAAGACTGAAAGACTCATTTTTCGTTTACTCATATTTAAATAAAAATGTCAGAAATAATCTTTCCGGTTACATTATTGAAATGATGAATAATAATAATGACAATTCTTATTATAAAGCCGATTATCGGGATATTGAGGGCTTTCAATCGGGCTATGATTATTTAACTTACGCCAAAAAAATTCATGATCCGAAAGTAGATGAGCAGAGGCTGAAATTGGCCGCACAATTGGATGAAGAATATAAAGAAGCAATCAAGAACGGCGGAATTAACAAATTGCTAAAAAAATACGAGGTTGATTATCTGGTTTGGGATAAAAATAAATATCCGGATTGGGATTTGAACGGCATTCAAAATCTTACATGGGTTTTTTCTCATAATAATATTGATTTGTATAAGTTGGTTGATTAATATCGGTTCGATTAAAAAACACCCCGCAACGGCGGGGTGTTTTTTAATATTTATCGTATTCCGCTAGGAAATCATTTTTTCATAAAAATCTAGCCATTGATTTTTCAGTTCATCGGATTGAAGACGCGCTAATGTTGTTTGCCCTCCGGCGATCAATTTTTGCCGAAGTTCCTTGTCATTGGCCAGCCGAATTACAGCCTGGGCTAATTTTTCCGGATTGCCGGACGGAATCAGGAGGCCATTTTCGCCGTCAACCACGGTTTCAGTCAACGCCTCAACCGCCGAGGCGATCAGAGGTTTATTATTGGCGAAAGCTTCGGTGGCCACCAGGCCGAATCCTTCATAGTGAGACGGAACGACGACGATCGAACTTAGATCATATATTTTTTTTAATGTTTGATCGTTAACTTGTCCCAAAAAAACGACTCTGTCTTGAATTTGTAAATTTTTAATGATTTCCAGAAAAAAATCGGGCGCTCTTTTGGCGGATGGGGAAATCACGGCGAATAAAGGCATAATATTTTTATCGATCAATGGGATCGCTCGCAAGTAAACATCCCATCCTTTGCGCAATTTCAGTTGTCCGATAAAAAGGCAAAAAGGGAAATTTTGCAGCCGCGCGATTTCCGGCTCAAATTCCGTTTTTTCTTCGTCCGTTTCCGGCGCGAGCATTCCTCCGTTCCATCTGGCGTTATCTTGGATATAGGGCAAATAAACGCAATCGGCCAACCCCAGTTTTTGAGAGATTGGCAGGTTGTGTCGGGAGACAAAAACAACTTTTTGAGCATGAGTCAACGCCCAGTGAAAAAAATAGTTTTTAATATTTTCGGAAAACGAAGCGGTTTTGGCAACAAACGATTTTATAAAAATTTGTTTCAGGCTGAAAACCAATCCGTTGGGTTTTAGTTTTTTCCCCAGCGGATCATCGCGGTCAAAAACCAGATAATGATCGTGCAGCAGGCCGTATTCCGTAAAAACAAAAGGAATGGCCAGAATTTTGGCTAAAATGGCCGTCATAAATCCCAAACGATTATTCCGCAAATTGTGAATATGAATGATCGATGGTCTGTCCGCGAGCAAAATTTTCGCTAAAAAAAATAAGCCTTGCGTTAAATTTTGATAACGGCGGATTTTAATTCCCGCAACGAAGTTAGTTCTTTTTTGCCGATTTTCCCGCCGAGTCAAAGCGATAACCCGCCAATTATTTTTGGCCAGCAAACGCGCCGTGATAAACTCAATATAATTGGCCATTCGGCCGTTAAAGCCGTAGGGCGCGACAATAAGAATCTTTTTGCCGTTCATTTTTTTAACAATAGATTAGCGTAGCCGGTGCGATACCAATCCAAGCTTTCCATATTTTCCAGGGACAATATTTTAGTCTCCGCGCCCGGAAGGATTTGAAAAATTTCAAAGCCGTAATTTTTGATTTCGCGCAGAAACTCAGAAGGATCAACGCCGGCGGTTCTTAGGGCATGAGGCGAAAATTCCGTCACGATTGATAAATTTTTTGTTTGAGAGAATAATTTTCGCATGCCCAGAAAAGCGAATGGTTCGCCGCCTTCAATATCAATTTTTATGGCATCAATTTTTTTGATATTATTCTGTTCCAAATAATCATCAAGAGCGATCGCGGGCACGGTAATTTTTTCGGCGTTATCATGGGCGATGATACTGTGGCAGCCGGTGCTGTTTTGTATTTTATAGAAGGAAATCAAACCTGTTTTGTCGCTGACGGCCTTATTGATCAAAATTATATTGCGCCGGCGGTCGGTATTTTTATTCAATAATCTAAAATTGTCTTCGTCCGCCTCGAAAGCGAATATTTTGCCTTTTGTTCCGGCTAATTTTGAAAATAAAGTCGTGTAATACCCGATATGGGCGCCGATATCAATAACATTCATTCCGGGCTTGATCAATTTTTTAAAAATAGCGGTTGTATCTTGTTCATATTTGCCCAATAGCATTTCCAGTTTCCAATCCCAAGGAAATTTTTTTGGAAAATAAAATCGGCGCGCGAAGGAAAGAAAATCAGCCGATAAATTCAATACTCGGCGCAGAATCTCATCTAAGAAATTAGTCCGAAAAAATTTCTTGTAAATTTTTTTCGCTTTTGGGAAGATTTCGATTGTTTGGCCCATAATGATTTAATTTTTATCGGCAAGGTTGAGTTTTTTGGCGATCAGATCCGCCAGCGGAAGAAGCTGATCTTTTTTCAGATGGATCTGGCTGGCGCCTTCAATATTCCAAATTTGCACAAAATTGACATCCACGCTTTCCTGCCAGATAGCCGTTAAAAAATTGATTAGTGATTTTTCATCGTGATTGAAATTTTCCAATTGTTCTTTGACCAAATAAGGCAATTGTTCAATGGCGATGCATTTTTTGACCATAGGCAATCGGCTATAAAAAACATCGCAGAAAGTAATGACAGGTTTTTTAAGTTGAACCGCTTCCCAGCCGGCCGTCCCGCTGATGGTAAGGGTTAATTTGGCGTGATCAATGAGGGGCAGGCTTCCGATTGACGGCTTGACCAATTTGACATTCGGGATCTTTTTTAGTTCTTGGTAAAAACGGCGCGTCCGGAAACCGGCCATAGCCGGATGTTCTTTGACATAAAGCTTGAAATTTAAAGGCAAGGAATGGGCGATCTGTTTTATGATCCAAAACTGGTCTTTATAAAAAGGAGCATAGAGCAGGGTAGCAATCTCCGGTTCCAAATGAAGAGGGAAGAAAGCGAAATCTTCCGATAGGTCGATTTGGTCATAGAGATCGTCAAAACCGATCAGAACCCGGATCTTTTTTTTGAAATTATCCCAGATTTCCCAAAACGGATTAATATTGCTGTAATCGTTTCGATAAGGATCGGAAAGATAACGGAAGATTGCCCTGGACCACCAGTAAAGAGACCAGAGAAGTTTTTTGGGCAATAAAAAACTGAATTGGCGCCGCCGGTCGATCGGCCGGAATTGGGGAAGATCAAGATCGCAATAAGGTTCGGGGCTTTGGCGGAATTTTTCCAAAAACGAGATGATCGCGTCTCGATGTTCGGGCAGAGACATTTCGCCGGACTGAAGTTTTTTGAACAAATCATCCACATAGCTGAAAGTCGCGTAGTGGTCGCTCAGAGTGCACTTGGTATCCAAACGGGCGGGATGGATATTGAGTATTTTTATCTTTCTTTTTTTGGCGATCTCGAAAAGCAGCAAGCTTCCCACGGCTCCGATAGTGGCGAAAATAACCGCATCCGGTTTTTCTTCGTCTAAAAATTTAATGATCGCTTTGGCCTTGACCTGGATAATTCTGGCCATTTCTTCGTGCGAGTAGCCCGGTCGATCATAGGGATAAGCTCTAATTAATTGGCTGGAACGGATGATTCGGTCAAGTTCCAGATACGGCCAGAGATTCGGCAGGCCGTATTCTTTCTCTAAATTTTTGATGAATTCCCAATCAATCGGCTCGGTTTTATAACGGCGATGAATGTCTTCGTCAAAAATAATTTGGGTCAAACCGGGCGATTTTCGATCTTTTAAAAAATTATAGCTTTCTCTGGTAAAAGCATAACCGCAAAATTCTTTGAGGCCGTAATTTTGGTTTAAAAGCTCTATGAGCGCGTATCCGATATAAGCGTAGCGGCGCTGTAATAAAAAGCAAATTTTCATGTCGATTGGATTAAGGTTATTACTCCTAGTTTAATTTAAAAAGAAAGGGGAGTCAATATTAATTGATACCCATTGACACCATTTGATACCCTTGTTAAATTTAAAGCATATGGACAAAGAAATAAAACCCGGCACCGTTTATACTACCGCTGAAACCCAGGAGTTGCTAAAAATAAGCAGCAGCACTATCAAGCGTCTTCTAAAAAGAGGATTGATTAAAGCCAATAAAGTCGGCGGGCAATACCGAATTTTAGGCAAGGAAATTTTGCGTTTGGTTTCTCCGACGGTTGAAGAAAAAGCGATTAAATCATACTTGGATTTGAAGCGCAAAGTGGTGAATAAAATAAATAGATGGTAATTTTTTAAATCATTAATCTATGGGTTTGCCCGATAATAAATTAACGAATTTTATGGATCTGTCCAATAATAAATTGGTAAATTTTTCAAAGATCTTTTACCGGGCTTATTGGAGTTATAAAAAACAGATTATTGCGCTCACGGCGCTCGGATTTTTGAGCAGTTTGCTCGAAGGCATCGGCATCAATGTCGCTATTCCTATTTTTTCTTTTATTTCAGGCACCAGCAATCAAGCTAATGATATTATTTCTAAAATAATCAAGGAAAGTTTTAATTTCTTTCACATTGATTACAGTTTAAAATATTTGTTTATTTTTGTTTGTTTCTTGGTTATATTCAGGGTTTTTGTCATCTTGATCTCGAATTATATCAAAATCGTTATTTCCGCCTCCTACCAAGAAAAAACCCGGGGCGAATTATTCAAACTGACTGCGGAAGCCGATTGGCGGTATCTTTTAAAACAAAAGCTGGGCCATTTGGAAACTTTTTTGACCACTAATGTCAACTACGCCAGTTCTTTGTTGCAAAACATCAGCGACAGCTTAATGATGATGGCGAGTTTAATCATTTTTCTTTTGGTGGCGGTGAATATTTCCTGGCCCGTTACCTTGATCACTTTGGCCTTGGGCGGACTTATTTTCTTCATTTTTAAGCCATTTTTATATAAAATCAGAAGTTTGGCCCGGGAAAACGAAAAGATCAATCGGCAAACCGCTCATCTTGTCAATGAAGATATTTTGGGGATGAAAACAATAAAAGCGATGTCCGCCGGCAGCAAGATTATTGAAAAAGCCAAAGAATATTTCAGATTGAAAAAAGAATTGCTCGTTAAAACCTCTTTTTTCAGCATAATCGCCGGCGTTCTCATTCAGCCGATCGGTTTGATTTTCGTTTTTGTCATTTTCGCCATTTCTTTTAAAACAAACGCTTTTAATTTTGCCGCCCTGATCGCCATCATCTATTTAATCCAAAGAATCTTTGTTTATCTGCAACAATTGCAGTCGACCATTTACGCTATGACGATCTCCGCTTCGTACGTCGACAGAATGCTTGAATATAAAGACGAGTTAATCAAAAACAAAGAAATTGACGCGGGCGCGGATAATTTCAAATTTGATGATAGCTTGGAATTTAAAAATGTCAGTTTCAGTTATGACAGTTCCAAACAGATTTTGAATAACACCAGTTTCGTTATTAAAAAAGGAGAGATGGTCGGTCTTATCGGGCCGTCTGGTTCGGGTAAAACCACTATCGTTGATATGATCTTGCGGTTGTTCGATCCCGATAAGGGCAAAATTTCTTTGGACGGAAAAGATATTAATAAGATCAATATTAACGGATGGAGAAGAAATATCGGTTATGTCTCCCAGGATATTTTTCTGAAAAATGACACGATTGCCAATAATATAAAATTTTACGACGATTCAATCTCCAATAAAGAAATGATCGAAGCGGCTAAAATGGCCAACATCTACGATTTTATCCAAAGCCGTCCCAATAAATTTGAAACCGTTATCGGGGAGCGGGGCTCTTTGCTGTCAGTCGGACAAAGACAGCGAATCGTGATTGCCAGAATTTTAGCCAGAAAGCCCCAGCTTTTGATTTTGGACGAAGCAACCAGCGCTTTGGACAACGAATCCGAGATCCAGATCCAGGAAGTGATAGAAAATTTAAAAAATAAAGTGACAGTGCTTTTAATCGCGCATCGCTTGTCCACCGTGACAAATTGCGCCAAATTATTGGTTTTGCGGAACGGAAAGATCAAAGAACAAGGCTCGCCGGAAGAATTATTGAAAAATAAAAGATCTTATTTTTATAAAGTCAGCAATATAAGGAACAATTAATAAAATTATGGCGCAGGAAATTTTGGCTATTATCCCGGCTCGCGGAGGAAGCAAGGGCATAAAAAATAAGAATATCAAATCGTTTAACGGCCGGCCTTTGATTGCTTACGCTATCGGCGCGGCTCAAAAAACCAAACTGATTAACCGAATCATTGTTTCGACTGAAAACGAAACAATCGCGCGCGTCGCCAAAAAACTGGGCGCGGAAGTTCCTTTTTTGCGTCCGGCAAATTTAGCGGAAGACAACAGTCCCGTCAAAGACGCGGTTTTGCACTTGCTTTTAAATTTAAAAAATAAAGAAAATTATCAGCCCGATCATATCGTCTTATTGGAACCGACTTCGCCCTTGCGAATTTCTCGCGATATCGATTGCGCCTTGGAATTGTTTCTAAAAAGAGAAGCTAAGGCTTTGGTAAGCGTTTATGCCACCGAACAGCTTTTATTCGTTAAAAACGATTTAGACAAATTACGCATAATCAGCAGCCGAAAATTTCTGAAATCAAGCAATCGGCAAGAATTAACGCCCACTTATAAATTGGACGGTTTTGTTTATGCCGTCAGAACCGAAGTATTTTTAAAAGAAAAAACTTTTTTTCCCAGAGGCGTGATCGGTTATGTCAATGAAGCCCGTTGGCGCACGGTTGACGTGAATGAACCGCAGGATTTTATTTTGGGCGAATGGATCCACAAAAAATTTAAAAATATAGAGGAAAAACTCAATAACTTCAATTAAAAATATGCCAATCAGCAAAAAAATAAAATTTCTGGTGTCTCGCCGCCATAATTTGATTCCCGGCGGAGCGCATACTTATTCAAAGGGCGATGATCAATTTCCGGCCAATGCTCCAAAAGTTATTTTGCGGGGAAAGGGTTGTTATGTTTTCGGCGATGACGGCAAAAAATATTTGGATTGGTGCATGGGTTTGCGGTCGGTTTCTTTGGGCCATTGCTACGGCGCGGTGGACAAGGCCGTCTTGAAACAAATGAAAGAAGGAACGAATTTCGGCCGGCCTCATATCTCTGAATTTGAATTGGCCGACCTTCTGATAAAAACATTAAAAAATGCGGAGATGGTCAAATTCGCCAAAAACGGTTCAACTGTCACTTCGGCCGCGACCAAATTGGCGAGAGCCTACACGGGCCGCAAATATATCGCGATCTGCAAGAATCATCCTTTTTTCAGTTATGATGATTGGTTTATCGGCTCAACCGTTTGCGATTCCGGAATTCCAAAAGAAATAAAAGATTTAACTCTGGCTTTTCAATATAATAATTTGAAAAGCTTGGAAGATCTGTTCCGCCAGCATCCCGGCCAAATAGCCTGTGTCATTATGGAGCCTGTCACTTCCGAAGAGCCGAAAGAAAATTTTTTGAACGAAGTTCAAAATTTGGCCAAAAAAGAAGGGGCGGTGTTTATTTTGGACGAAATGATCACCGGTTTCAGATTTGATCTTCAAGGCGCTCAGAAAATATATAATTTGAAACCCGATCTCTGCACTTATGGAAAAGGCATTGCGAATGGTTATTCTTTGGCTGTCCTGGCGGGTAAAAAAGAAATAATGGAACTGGGAGGGCTGGATCATAAAAAAGAAAGAGTATTTTTAATTTCCACCACTCACGGCGCGGAGACGATCGCTTTGGCCGCCGCCATGGCCACGATCAAAGAAATGAAACAGAAAAAGGTGCAGGCGCATTTTTGGAAAATGGGGGAGAAATTAAAACAAGGCTTGATCGGATTAATTAAAAAACACGGTTTGGAGAAAATGGTGGAAGTGGTCGGATTTCCTCCCAGTTTAAGCCTGAATTTTAAAGACAAGGCCGGCGCGGTTTCGCCGGAAATGAGAACGATATTTTTACAGGAAGCGGCGAAAGGCGGTCTTCTTTTTCAAGGATATTTTGCCATTTCTTATTCTCATAAGGAAGCCGAGATCAAAAAAACCTTGGCGGTCATAGACAAGGCGCTGGGAATTTATAAAAAGATCTCGGCCGAAAACAATATCGGCAAATATCTTTTGGGAAAAGCGGTCAAGCCGGTATTCCGGAAATTCAATTAAACATATGAATTTGAAAAACCATAAATTTTTGCAAGTTGGCTTGGGTTCAATGGGCAAGAGAAGGATCAGGAACTTGTTGTTCAACGGCATAAAAGCCGAACAAATTTTTGGTTTTGACATTAGCGCGGATCATTGCCACGAAGCGGAACAAAGATACGGTATAAAAACTTTTTCCGATTTTAAAGATGCTGTTCGAATAAAACCGGATGCCATGATAATTTCCACCGTTCCCAACGCCCACCATCGCTATTTTTTATATGCGGCCAAACATAAAATAAATTTTTTTGTTGAAGCGACTACCGTGGAAAAAGGTTATGATAAACTTTTTTCCTTGTTGGACGATTCTTTTGTGGCTGCTCCGTCCTGCACTTTCCGATATTTTCCGGCTATCAAGATAATAAAAAAAATTGTCCGCTCGGGCCGGATCGGAAAAATTCTTTCTTTCACTTACCACTTGGGACAATATTTACCCGATTGGCACCCTTGGGAAGATTACCGACGGATCTATTTTGCCCAAAAAGAAACGGGCGGTTGCCGGGAAATGTTTGTTTTTGAATTAATTTGGCTTCTGGATCTTTTGGGCTCAAAAGTCAAAAAAGTCAAAGGTTTTGTCAAAAAGATATCGGATCTGGAAATGCCGGCCGATGACGTCTATTCGGCCAATTTGCTTTTTGAAAACAATGTTGTGGGCAATATGATGATTGACGTTATTTCGCGCTGGCCGTTCCGCACCTTGCGTTTGATCGGAACGGAAGGAATTTTGGAATGGGAATGGCTGGCTTATCAATTAAAGATTTTTAATGTTAAAAACAAGAAATGGAAAACATTAAAGATCAAAAAAGGAAGAAAAGAAAAGGGATACGTTGCGACCGAAGACATGTATCAGGAAGAAATGGATCATTTTTTAAAAGCCTTGAAAAGGGAGAAAAAATATCCTTATTCTTTTCGAGAAGATCAGACTATTTTAAAAACGCTTGTTAAATTGGAAAAAAACAGCCATGAAAATTAGTCTCGACAGAAAAATAATTTCTTACGATTCGCCGGTTTTTATTATCGCCGAAGCCGGCGTCAATCATAACGGGAATCTGCGCACCGCTCTAAAATTGATTGATGCGGCTGTTTTGGCCGGCGTTGACGCGATCAAATTTCAAACTTTTCGCGCGGAAGACGTGGTTACTCGCGCGGGCGAAATGGCGGAGTATCAGAAAAAAAATATCGGCAGAATCGAGAGCCAGCTTGAAATGTTGAAAAAATTGGAACTGCCGGACGATTTTTACCAGCCGATAATTGAACATTGCCGGAAAAAGAAAATAATCTTTTTGTCTTCGCCCCACGGCGGTTTCAATTCGGTTGATCAATTGGTGAAATTAAAACTGCCAGCCTTTAAATTCGGTTCCGGAGACTTAACCAATTTGCCGGTTTTGGAATATGCGGCCAAATTTAAAAAACCTATGATTTTGAGCGCCGGCATGGCCACTTTGGCTGAGATTCAAACCGCGGTCAAAATTATAAAGCGGGCCGGCAACGATCAAATAATTGTTTTGCATTGCACTACGAATTATCCTTGTCCTTTTAATGAAGTTAATTTGCGCGCCATGCTGACGATGAAACAAAAATTGCCGGCTTTGGTCGGTTATTCCGACCATACGCCTGGAATTCAAACGCCGATAATGGCCGCGACCTTAGGCGCTTGTTTGATCGAGAAGCATTTTACTTTGGATAAAAACATGCCCGGTCCGGATCACAGCTCTTCTCTTGAGCCCGAAGAATTGAAAACAATGGTGCGAATGATCCGGGAAGTGCCGGTAATTCTGGGATCTGAAATCAAAAAACCGAACCCGAGCGAAAGATCAATGATTAAAACCGTCAGAAAAAGCATTGTGGCCGCCAGAAATATCAAAAAAGGGGAAATTTTCAGCGTCCGAAATTTAGCCATCAAAAGGCCGGGAACGGGACTGAATCCGAACGCGTGGGGCCGGCTTTTGGGGAAAAAAGCGAAAAAAGATTTTTTAACTGATGAATTGCTGAAATAATATGAAATATAAAAAGAAAAAAATCGCCTATATTTCCGGAACCAGAGCTGATTTTGGTTTGATGGCGCCAATTCTTCGGGCTATTTCGCGAAGCAAAAAATTGCAGTTGCAAATTTATGCGACCGGTATTCATTTAATGCCAAAATTCGGCGAAACGGTCAAAGAAGTGAAAAAAGAATTTCCCAAGACGCAACGCATAGAAACAATATTTGAAGATGATGATCGGAGCGGCATGGCAAAGTTTACCGGCCAATTTTTAAAAAAGACGATTGAGATTTTTAAAAAGAACAAGCCGGATTTTGTGTTGACGCTCGGCGACCGGCCGGAAATGCTCTGCGCGGCGGTGGCCTGTTTATATCTTGGCATTCCCACGGGTCAAGTGCATGGCGGCGAGAAAACTTTTACTGTCGACGAAGTGGCGCGGCACGCCATTACCAAGCTTTCTTGCCTTCATTTCGCGGCGACCCAAGAATCAGCCAAGCGCATTGAAAAAATGGGAGAAGAAAAAAAACGGATCCATGTCGTAGGCGCTCCGGCGCTGGATGTTATCTTGAACGAACAGTTGCCGACGCGAACGCAATTGTGCGCTTCTTTGAATTTAGATCCCAAAGAGAGGATTATTTTAATTACCCAGCATCCGGTAAGTGAAGAATATGAACAAGCCGGCCGGCAAATAAAAGAAACGATAGCTGCTGTTAAAACTTTTAAAATACAGACGGTCGTTATTTATCCGCACGCGGATGCGGGCGGCCGGCGGATCATTGAGGCAATCGAGAAAGAAAAAAATAATCCGTTGTTTCGGATTATTCCGAGCCTCGCCCATAAACAATTTCTCGCCCTTGAGCGGGAAGCAGCGGTTTGGATTGGCAACAGCAGCGGCGCCATGATCGAATCATCTTCATTCAAAACGCCGGTCGTGAACATCGGCACCCGTCAATCGGGGCGGCAGCATGGCAATAATGCGATTAATGTCGGGTATGACAAAAAAGAAATCGAAACCGCGATTTTAAAATCATTGGAAGACAAAAAATATCGGCAAAAATTGGCCAAGATCAAAAATCCTTGGGGGGACGGCAAAACCGGACCGAGAGTGGCCAGAATTTTGGAAAAAAGTTCTTTGGATAAAAAATTATTGGTAAAACAGATCGCTTATTAAAAACAATATTATGGCGGATCGTTTCAAAAACTGGCAGGCGCCAAAAATAAAACACGGGAAATTGACCAAATGGAACTGGATGGTTTATTATCCCGATAATTTAAAGTTGGGCAAAAAAACCGATATCGGCGCTTTCAGCTATATTAATGCCAAATACGGGGTGGTAATCGAAGACGATGTTCAGATCGGGTCGCATTGCGCCATTTATTCCGTTTCCACCATTGATGATAAAAAAGGGAAAGTAGTGCTGAAAAAAAATTGCAAAATCGGTTCCCATAGCGTCATTATGCCCGGCGTTTCAATCGGCGAAAATTCAATTGTCGGCGCTTTCGGTTTTGTGAATAAAAATATTCCACCCAATGTGATTGCTTGCGGTGTGCCGGTTAAGATAAAAAAGAAAATAAAAAAATGAAATATTATCCTATCGCCAAACCTTATATAACGGCCAAAGATAAAAAGAGCGTTTTGGCGGTTTTAAACACCGATAATTTAAGCTTGGGGCCGAAATACCGCGAATTTGAAAATAAATTTGCCCAAAAAATGGGGTTGAAATACGCTTGCGCGGTGTCTAGCGGCACGGCCGGACTCCATTTAGCGATGATCGCAGCCGGAATTAAAAAAGGCGACGAAGTGATCACCTCGCCCTTTTCTTTTATCGCTTCGGCCAACGCTGTCCTTTATGTCGGAGCCAAACCGGTTTTTGTCGATATTGATCCGGTCAGTTATAATATTGATCCTGAAAAAATTGAAAAAAAGATTACCAAGCGCACCAAAGCGATCTTGGTTGTTCATATTTTCGGCCAGACGGCGGAAATGGCGCCGATCATAAAATTAGCCAAAAAATATAAATTAAAAATTATTGAAGATGCTTGTGAAAGCATTGAAGCGACTTATAAAAAGAAAAAGGCCGGCACCTTCGGAGAATCGGCCGTATTCGCTTTTTATCCCAATAAGCAGATGACGACCGGCGAAGGCGGCATGATCGTCACGAATCAAAAAAGAATATACGATCTTTGTTCAAGCCTTCGCAACCAGGGGCGGACGGAAAATATGCAGTGGTTGGATCATAAATATTTAGGGTATAATTATCGGCTGGATGAAATGAGCGCCGTTTTGGGCGTCAGCCAATTGGAAAAGCTGGATTTTATGATAAAAGAGCGGAGAAAGATCGCCAGCCGGTATAATAAAATTTTGGCGCCTTTTTGCGAATTGATCCAAACACCAAAGATAGCCGAGGATAATACTCATACCTGGTTCGTCTATGTCGTTAAGATAAAAGACAAGAAGATCAATCGCAATCAATTGATAAAAAATTTAAAGAAGACGGGCATCAGCGCTAAGCCCTATCTGCCCTCTATTCATTTATTTGATTTTTATAAAAAGAAATTCGGTTATAAAAAAGGCGATTTTTCGATCAGCGAAGAAGTGAGCGCTTACAGTCTGGCGTTGCCGATCTATATCGGGTTAACCGAAGATGATTGCCGGTTTATAGCAGAAAAATTATTAAGCGAAATGAATAAATTAAAAAAATAATTCAAAATTATGATGGAAGAATTCAAAGACAAAAGAATATTGGTAACCGGTGGCACCGGCTCGATCGGTTCGGCGATCGTTAAAGAATTAATGAAATATCAGCCTCGCCAGATCCGGGTTTTCAGCCGAGACGAGACCAAACAATTTGAATTGAGACATAAGATCGGTTCGCCCGAATGGGTTACTTTTTTGATCGGCGATATTAGAGACAAGGAGCGTTTGAATATGGCGATGGAAAATATCGATATTGTTTTTCACGCCGCCGCGCTGAAACACGTAGGCGCTTGCGAAAATAATCCGTTCGAAGCGGTTAAAACTAATGTGCAAGGAACGCAGAATTTGATCGATTGCGCTTACGCCAATGAAGTCGATAAGGTTGTTGCAATCTCTACCGATAAAGCTACGGATCCGGCCAATGTCATGGGCTGCTCCAAGCTTTTAATGGAAAAATTGATCTTGGCCAGTTTTCTTTACAAAGGGAACAAAAAAACCAAATTTTGTTGTGTTCGGTTCGGCAATGTTTTGGGTTCCCGGGGTTCGGTCGTTCCTCTTTTTATCAATCAGATCAAGAATGGCCAACCGATAACGATCACCGATCCCAATATGACCAGATTTATCATGTCGATTTCCCAAGCGGTTCAATTGGTTTTAAAATCAGCCAAGCTGATGAAAAATCGCGAGATTTTCGTGCTCAAAATGCCGGTAGTGACGTTAAAAGATTTGGCTTGGGCGGTAATTGAAGCCTTTTTGGAAAAAAATAAGATAAATCAGGAAGTTTCCATCAAGATCGTCGGAAAAAACAAGGGAGAGCGCATTCATGAAAAATTATTAACCACGGAAGAATCCGAAGGCGCTTTGGAAACGGAAGATATGTTCATAATTTTGCCGAATTTATTGGATCCGGGGTCCGGATATAAATTTTTGGAAAACGATTCTTATCCTCAATCGACCATGGCTAAGGTCGGCGATTATTCATCAAAAAACATTGAAAAGATGCCGGTGGCGGCGATCAAGAATTTATTGTTGTCCAACGGCGATCTGAAATTCGATTTTTAGTATTTGAATATAAGCAATAACGGAAAAATATGAGGATATTTCTAATTTGGCCCGATACAAGTCAAGAGGCGATAGATTTGGTTTCCGGTTTGAAAAAAAGCGGACACGAAATAATCTATTGGGCGGGAACCAAAAAAAACGAAGGAAAATTTCCTGGAATAATTTTGCATGACCATTATGATGCTTGGGAAGGAATTCCGCCCAAGGAATTGGCGGGCATTGTTTTTGATCCGCCCGGCAAAGAGTTGATCGAAAAAATGTCTTCGGTGGAATCGATAATTTTGACGATGATGAACAAGCATTTTAAAGGAATGAGCGTCGACGAACGCAAAAATCTGTATTACGGTTTGTTGGGTTACTGGCGCGGAGTGTTGAATAAATTCAAGCCCGAAGCAATCGTTTTTTCTTCCGTTCCCCATCCGACATACAGTTATCTGGTATTTGAATTGGCGCGGCTGTTGAAAATAAAAACGTTAATGATGCAGCCAATCTCGGATATCGGCCGGATAGTTTGGTACAACGATTTTTGGCAAGGCAGTTCGGTTCTTCAAACGGTTTTGGCAGCCAACAAAGATAAAAAGTTTGTTCTTGAAGATCTAAGCGAAGATCTGCAACTGTATTTCAAAGTTTATACCGATGAGAGCAATGATCCCACTCCGAGTTATTTTAAAAAAGCCTTGGAAAAGAATAATTTGAGGAACAGGATTATTTTGAAAATCCGGCTGACGGCAAAAAGCATGAAAGACCTGACCATTTTTAAAAAAGTCTTTTTGTATTTTAAAAAACTATTGACCGATAACGCTCGGAAAGAATACGGGCGCTTGGCGGTTCAACCCGATCTTTTCCGGAAATTCATTTATGTGCCTTTGCATTATCAGCCTGAGTGCAACACCAGTCCCCAAGGCGGACCTTTCGTCAATCAAATATTGATGATAAAGATTTTATCGGCTTCTCTGCCCAATGATTGGCGGATCTATGTCAAAGAACATCCGGCGCAATGGATGGCTTTCGGTCTGAACTACACCGATTACCGATATCGAGGATATTACCGGCAGATCGCGAAAATAAAGAATGTTCAATTGATTCCCATTGAAACCAATAGTTTTTTATTGATCAATCATTCGCAGGCGATCGCTAGTGTGACCGGCACGGTCGGCTGGGAGGCAATTTTAAGGCAAAAGCCGGCCTTAATTTTCGGTTATGCTTGGTATAATGATTATTCGAGTATTTTTAAGGTTAACAGCGCCGAGACTTGCCGAACGGCGATCAATGAAATAGAGAAGGGTTATCGTCCGGATCGCCAGTCGGTTATCAATTATCTAAAATGTTTGGAACTGGCCAGTTTTCGGAATCCGGTCGACGAACGGATAAAAAATAATCTTAAATTCACCAAACAGGAACGCCTGAATAATATTTTAGAAATGATAAACAGAGAATTAAAAAAGCTTAATCAATAATTAACAGTCTAAATTTATGAATTTGGATATTTTAAGAGGCAAAACCGTTTTAGTGACCGGCGGCACCGGATCTTTCGGAAAAAATTTCATCAAATATTTATTGAATAATTCCGAAGTAAAAAAGATCATTGTTTTCAGCCGGGATGAATTAAAACAGTTTAATATGCAGAGGGAGATCAATGACGGAAGATTAAGATTTTTTATCGGCGATATCAGGGATTTGGAAAGGTTGGCCAGGGCTTTTTTCGGAGTGGATATTGTGATTCACGCCGCCGCGCTGAAACAAGTGCCTCTTTTGGAATACAATCCTTTTGAAGCGGTAAAAACTAATATTGTGGGCAGCGAGAACGTGATAAACGCCGCCATTGATCAGGGAGTGGAGAAAGCACTGTTGATATCCACCGATAAGGCGGCTCAGCCGGTAAATTTATACGGAGCGACCAAGCTCTGCGCGGAAAAATTATTTGTCAGCGGCAATTCTTATACCGGCGGAAGAACAAAATTCAGTTGCGTCAGATACGGGAATGTTTTGGGAAGCAGAGGCAGCATCGTGGAAACTCTTTTGAACAATCGGGAAAATAACAGGGTTCAAATCACGGATCCGGGGATGACCAGATTTT
>Ga0172379_10006029_pt1 | contig 16504 bp, 24 predicted proteins | sample GrowelOW334metaG_FD_119756 | JGI IMG/M metagenome (GOLD analysis project Ga0172379, IMG submission 119756) | Groundwater microbial communities from an aquifer near a municipal landfill in Southern Ontario, Canada - Groundwater well OW334 metaG | ecosystem: Environmental > Aquatic > Deep... | reverse complement strand
TTTCCATCCAGTGGCCGAAAAGTACAAAAGTAACTAAGAGCGCGGCGGCTTCATAAAAAGTTTCCTTGCTGCCGATAAAGGTTAGCAAAACACTGAACAAGTAAGCCGCTAAGACACCGGTGGCAATAAGCACGGCCATGTTTAATTTTTTGGCTTTTAGGGAGTAGTAAGTTCCGGTAATAAAGATAGAACCGGTCCAAAAAACAATCGGCGTGGTCAATAATAATAAAATCCAGTTAACGGGAAAATTTTCCGGAAGACTGTATTTGAATACAAAGGAGCCAACTGGGGAGAGTAAAAAAATGGGGATAGATAATACAAGTGATACCCAAAAACGGCGGCGCATATCCGCTTCCATTTTCTTAGCCATTTGCGGGTTGGTCATGGCAGATTCATGATCCATATGGCTCATATTCTGCATGTCATGGTCTGCGTGCTCCGCGCCTTTCTTTTCGGGCTTGCCCGCCGTAGCTTCAGCGGAGACGGGAATTAAATCCATACCGCAACCCGGACATTTGCCCGGTTCAGTTTTTCTGACCTCTGGGTGCATTGGACAGGTATAAATTGTTCCCGTGGTTTTTTGCCCGGTATGCTCCATACTCGCATGCTGGTCGTGATTGTGATCCATAATAAATTTGTTAATATAAATATTTAAAAAATAATTGAGCCTGGTCAGTTATGGCCTGGAGTACCCAGCGTTCATCTTCCAGAGATTCGGCAGGTTTTGGAAAAACCAGATGCCCCTGGATTATTGCTTCCTGTTCTGTTGTGGGGATTATGAATAAGTTTGATGATGATTTTATGGACGATGACTGCTGCCGAGATTGCAACAGCTCTTTGTTGCCAATGCTGTTCTGCACCACAACATACTCTTTGGTGGTAAAAATAAATTCTTTTACGGTCTTGCCGGAATCAGTATCTATAAACCGTAGCAGACCCCAGTTAACTTTTGCCACGGAAACCAGCGCAGTGGCCAGCAAATCCTGAAAAATCTTTAGTTTTTCTTTTTTGCTGAGTTTGGAGCTTGCCAACAAGTCGGTAGTTAAACTTTTTAACAAAGGTAGACGCCGGTTAACTGTGCCAATGTATTTAAATGCATCCGCAAGTTTTTCACTGGAGCTTTTTAATTCCCGTTCCTTTTTAGCTAGGTCTCTTTTATGAAGTTGGTATAGCAGAAAGCCAGCTCCGAAAATAAACAGGGTGATTATGGTTTCGGCGTAAGCCTTCGGTAAAAATCCAACGTGATCAGGCAGCAGGTGCGGATGGAGTAACAGTATCAGAAATAATATTATATAGATAAATTTGGTGAGTCTTGACATAAGCTGTTGCCTGCCAACAAGGATTTAGTTTTACTTATTTCCTTAAAAAGTACATTAGGACATAGGCGACCAGTCCGCCAATCAGGATAAACTGCATCCAATGGATTTTTGGTCCTGGCTGATGGCTGGTGTTTTGTCCGTCTTTGGTTGTGTCTGCTTCGTTTTGTTGGTTATTGTGATTTCCACAGCAGCCCATAAAACCCCTTTCTTTTTGACCCCTTATTGACCGCCAAATTTATTTGTTAAAACTCATAGGATGGTTACTTGAGTGCCCAGGAAAAATCCCGGGAACTGATGCCTGCGATGCTCAGAATTTTTAGGGTCACGCTTTTTGGCCGCGGATTAATTGGATTAAAAATTAATTGGCCTTCAACATGATGTCCTCCCGGACCTGGTCCTTGCCAGGATATAGGTTTATATTCTTTACCCTGGTCATCAACCAAAACGCTGACCTGGGATGGATCCTGATTTAACTCAACCGAATGGGTATTGAAACCTACGTCAAATTTCCATTGAGATGAACCAGCTCCCAAATCCAGAGGCGTAACTGTAACATTGACTTCTGCCTGGGAATCAGTTTTGGTTTCGTAAGCTGAAGCGGAATTCTGTGACGGGCTATTCCCTGCGGTGTTGTTCTTTGAAAGAAGAAGCAGGATAACCGCAACAACCACGAACGCTATAATAATGTAAATTACTGATTTTTTCATAATTGTTGATGAAAGTTAATGACTTTGCGGATGATATAAATAATCCCAAAAAGATTAAACAGCAAACCGACCCAAAAAAATTCTACCTGGTATTGGGCTATAACACTGAAAAATCCGGCAACCCCTAAAATCGGAACTATGTTGGCCAAGTAGTGGGCGCAGCAGGAAATCATGGACAGGGTGGAAGTTGTTCCGGTTACCGCTACTGTTTTACCTGCGCCGCGCATATTGTGTTGCTTGATAGCCTGGCGGAGATAACTGTACAAACCAATTTGGATACCAAAGCCAATGGCGAGGGTGACAAGAAAATACCAATACTGGGAAAATTGCTTTGCTGCAAAGTTCTGGCCTGAAATTGCTCCTACGGCTATAAAATATATGCCGACAAGTGTTAAAGAGGCGGCCAGCCCCCAGCCAATGGATTTTTTAATGATGCTCGTGTTCATCTGTATTTTTCTGCTCGGGATTAATATTTTGTCTATCCTGTCCCGGCATATCGTTATTGCTTCCCATATGCCCGCCTTGTACTCTCATTTGCCAAAAATGATAGATAATCATGGCTAGAGCCACAATAGCTATTGTCCAGCCCAGCCAGCCTTGTATAGCCAGCCCTTTTCCGAGTATCAGTATAAAGACCAAAGGTGCCAGGCAGCAGATGGCCATCATCCACATCATGCTGGAGCTATGATCATTATTTCCATTATCATTATGATCGTTCATATGTTTATTGTTTAATGCTTTAAGTTAGATATATTGCGCGGGATCAGCGTCAAACTGGGCTTTACAGTATTCCGAACAAAAATAATAGGTCTTGCCGCCGTGATCTGAACTGAATATGCCCGGCTCAATTTTCATATTGCAGACCGGATCAACAACCTTTTTTGGTTTGTTGTTGCCGTCCCGGCCTGACTTCCTGAATTTTCTAAACCAAGCTTTAATTTTGCCCGACATACGACTCCTTCCTTTAAGATTTGTGAACCAGACTTGAATTGTGCATCCAGACCATGTAGGCTCCGAATACCCAGGCCACAATCGCAATAAGGATTGCGCCCCAGATAAAGCTGCCAAACGTCAGCCAGGTAAAACCGGGTAAAGTTTCAAACAGCGCATGGTGCAGTTCTATTCCCCTCTGGCTACGCAGAGGCAGAAATCCGCCAAGCAGGCAGATCACGTAAGCTACTTCCGCACCCAGGATGCATTTTTTTACATAAGAATTTAAAGATAGTCTTTCCATATGTTTATTTTTATAATTTAGCAATGACTTTTTTTAATTTTTCTTCGACCTTTGTCGCTATGTCGGCCAGGCCCGGCCGATCTACCATGCCCATTGCCACGGTGGGGAGGATGGCTGAAGCAAACACTTTGCCGCCCTCTTCGTAAACAATCACGTTGCAGGGCAGCAATAACCCGATTTCCTTTTCTGCCTGTAGCGCCTTATAGGCAAAGGGTGGATTACAGGCCCCGAGAATCATGTAATTGCCGTATTCCACATTGAGCTTCTTTTTTAAGGTAGCCTTCACGTCGATTTCGGTTAAGATGCCAAAGCCTTCTTCAGCCAGCCCGGCCTTGGTTTTATCCACAGCTTCGGCAAAAGGAATATCCAGTTGTTTTTTATAACCGTAATCCATAAATTTATGTGCTTAAATCCTTTTTCTTAGCATCGAATTCTTCTTTATTTATTTCTCCTTTGGCATAACGCTGTCTTAAGCTTTCTAACGCGGAATCGGAAGATCCTTTGCCACTTTTACCTGCCAGTTCTTTTACTACCCAGACGATTAACAAAATTACAGCAACCCAAAAAATTAACATAAACCCGCCACCGCCCCAGCCAAACATATTTCCATAATATCCCATCATAATAATTCACCTCCCTTTATCTGGTTGCTAAATGATAAATTTCAATTAACTCTTTGACAGCCCGGGCATCCTGCCCCGGTTGCTGCATCTGGTGCTTAACATGGCTTTTTATGTGGTTTTCAAGCAGCAACTCGTCCAGGCTCTTAAGCGATCTTTGAATAGCGAGTGACTGGCGCAAGATTGCAGGACAGTATTCCTCCGACTCAACCATCTTCATTACCCCCTCCATCTGGCCTTTCAGGATTTTGGCCCGGTGCAATGCTCTGGTTTTTAATTTTGGGTCTAATGTGTGTTCCATTGCTTTAAAAGTTAATGATTACAAAGATACTCCATACTCCTACCCAGTATTATAGCAGGCGCCCCCTCTGTGTCAAGGACTTTTAAAGTTACGGACAGGTAATCATTCTTATTTAAGGCGGATAATAAATATTTTGTTTAATCGGGGGAAATGATTTTTACAGGTTATCCACCTAAAATTTACAATTTTTCCGTGCTGGCCAGCTTCCCGAATAATACCAGCCGGTCTTTGGTCGTCCCCACAGGCCAGCAGGTCGACAAGGCTACCAGGGGCTCGGCGGTGTTTTTGAACTGCTCCTGATCATCAGGCTTGTAAATACCTCTCTTGGCCACCGCGTAATGTTGTTTAATCTTTGTTCCGTCAGTCAAGGTCAGGGTAAGGCTGAAAGAAGCATAGTCAGGCACGTCTCCCAGTTTGGAGAATGTCTTCTTGTAGGGATTATTGTCCCAGGCATAGCCGCTGGAATGGCCGGAAATATAGGCCGTTCCCAATTCCCCGGGCAGGGCTGTTCCCGGGTAATGAACCACACCTTTCTTTAAATCCGCGTCAAAGTCTTTGGTGTCCTTGGTCCAAATTAAGGGGACGGTTATATTGATGGATGGGATTTCCAAAATCCCGGGAACATTGGTGTCAACGGAAGCGTTTTGAATGCCGGGATTGGCAGGTTTTCCAAAGCTCGGGGCTACATCGTGATTTGCCTGTAGTGCCGCGCTGGCGGCGATCTGGTTATTTTCAACCTCCTGTCTGGTTATGTCATCGCCGCCCGCTTCAGTTTTTCCTTTCTGGCTGGAGCTGTAATAAGAATAGCCTGCGCCGGCAATGGTTATGATTAAAACAAAAATAAGAACGTCTTTAAAGGAGTGGAAAATAGAATCCTGCTTTTTTCCGGTTTCCCTGACCGGGTTGGCGATTGGCGCCTGAACAGCGTTATGGTCATCCGGCAGTCGCGACTCTTCCTGATCCATTCCTAGCATTTTTGCCACTTGCGGCGTGGACCAGGGATATTTTTTATTAGGCTGGTCCATAAATGCCGATTGCTAAGATTTTAATGTTCTTTTAGGGAAATAAAAATAAATCAGAGACGCGATTATAAATACCAGGCTCACCAAGGCGTTAAGTCTTAAACTTCCCACAAAGACGCTGTCAATCCTTAAAAATTCCAGCAGGAAACGTAAAATCCCATAGGCCATCAGGTAGGTAAAAAAGACCTTACCCGGATTTGTCGGCCGGACTTTTTTTAACAGGATCCATAAAATTAACGCGTTCCCCAGGCTCTCGTATAAGAACAGCGGGTGGAAAAAATTGATGCCGGCAAAAATATCCGGACGGAACATTTCCGGCACGAACATTTTCCAGGGCAAACTGGTCGGGTAACCAAACAGTTCGTAATTAAACAAGTCGGCAAATCTTCCAATAATCTGTCCCAAGACCACGGCAGGCGCCAGCCAGTCAAGGTAAGATAAGAATGTTTTGTTGTTGCGGTTTGATAAAAAATATAGTGTGATCAGGCCTCCGAGCAGAGAGCCTATGATGCTTAAGCCGCCATGCCAGACCATAATTATATGCCCGGGGTTTTGCAGGTAATACGGCAGGCTGGACAGGACGTGATAAACTCTGGCGCCAATAAAACCGCCTACTATTACCCAAAAAATAGTGTCTTCTGCCTGTGCACGGACGATTTGATATAGAGATGCTCTTTTTAAGGCCAACTTATAAGCTGCCAGAACAGCTAAGGCCAGCACAATACCGAAATAGCGGATTGGAAGCGGGCCAAGATGAATCATCTGCGGTGCCGTCAGAGCGCCTTTAAAGACTAAGTAAAGAGTGTAGAATATTATACCAGCCAGAATAATGAGGGTATATTTGAGAATTTTATTTTTCATTTCAAAAATTTTAATCTAGCAGGTTGAGGGGGTTAATGGCAACCCCGTTTTTATAAACACGGAAGTCCAAATGTAGCCCTGTCGCACCTCGTACATGCCCGGTGTTTCCGACTATGCCAATTTGATTACCGACGCTGACCTGGTCCCCGACCGATACGTCAATTTCCGAAGCGTGGGAGTAGCGGGTTACCAAACCATCATCGCCTCGGACAAGAATCGTATTTCCCCAATCGCCTGATTTGCCGGCAAATTCCACTGTGCCGTTTTCAGCGGCAAAAATAGGGGGCTTGGCTCCATTGGAAATATCAATACCACGATGTTTGGCTGAATACTTTTGGGTAAGATTATGGGTTGTGGTCGGCCACAATAGTTTTCCGGTGACTGCCGGTGGAGTAACCACAGGGGGATTATTTTCATCAGGATTGTTCTGTGCTACATCGCTGTTTACTTTTGGTTTATTCGGCTGTTTGGCAATGGGAGGAGATACTGGCAGCGGTGCCCCATCCAGAATGATAATGGCATCGCCGGCATGGATTTTAGTAGCATCGGCTATGTCGTTATAATCCATAACCTGTTGGCTGTCGGCTTTGTAGAGAGATGCTATTTTACCGATTGTGTCGCCATTTTTGATGGTGTAGAGCACACCGTCCACCGGCAAGAGTGTAAGTTTTTGCCCCGGTCGAATAACGCTTTTGGCGTTCAGGTTATTTGCCCAAAGTATGGTAGTGAGCTTTAAATCATACTGCTGGGCAATACTGGACAGGGTGTCTCCGCCCTGGACTTCATACTCAAAAGGTTTTTTGTCGCTTTGGTCGTTATCGGTAAGATTAGCGGCGTAGGCGGTGTTGAAAAATATATTATTGCCGCTTTTTGGAGTTTCCGCAGGGGTTTGACTATTTTTTTGAATGGCCAGTTTGGTACTGTTTAACTTTGCAGCTAACTGGGGATTGAGCTTGGGATTGCTGGTAACGAGTGTTGCGGCCAGGCTTTGATCTATATAAATTTTTCCTCCGTTAAATGTGGTGGCGTTAAATCCGACAACAATAATTGCAAGAAGGGCAATTAAGGCCTGCGATTTAAAATAGTCTTTATAGCTTACTATTCCATTTTTAATCTGGGAGAAAAGTTTATTCAAAAAATCCATAGGGTAGCTTTAATGATCTTGCGGCTACAGAACCTCCGTGCAGCCTTTTCTTAAAAAGAAAAATTTGCATAGCCGCATAATAAAAACCAGCGCTGATTTCACTTAATCAAAAAAACTTAAGTTCCGTGAAATGTTCGCTGGTTTTATTTAGGCGTTATAAAGTTTTGGGTGCAATACTCCCCTGGAGAAAAATTGAATTAAATAATCAAATAACCTTAATATAAATTGTCGGGCATGGAGAAGTTTGGCGTTAATAAAATTCTTTACTGTCAATAGAGCGTCTGCGCCAAACAGAGACAGCAGGCTCAAACCTAGTAAGATAAGTAAACTTTCTAAATTAATTGGACTGGCCGGGATAGCAGTGGCGGCCAAAGAATGGTGACTGCTTTGAGTTTGGCAGCATTGTTCTGTTTTTGTAAAATTGGATGCTCCGCTGGCCATATTGTCAGCAACAGCCATTTGCATGGTCGGAAGATAGCAAACGGCAAAAAGACTGCCTAAAATAAGAGCAATAAGTACTATGTTTGAAAAGGTTTTTTTGATTTCTTTAAACATAAAAGTGTTAAAGCTATTATAGCAAATTGTTGTTTCCCTTTCAATCGCATCGGGCTATTTTTTGTAGCTGATGATTTTTGAATGTAAAAGCCAGTATTCCGCCAGGCTGGCAATTGCGGCAGACAGTATTATCGCGCCAATCACGTCTATCCAATTATGAATGCCCGCCAATACTCGAGAGGCACCAACTATAACGGCCAGCAGCCATAAAATGCTGCTGACTTTCTTGTTGTAGAAAAATATTACCGCCGCAATGGCGCTGGTTAGTAAAGCATGGTCAGAAGGAAATCCATTATCAGAAGCATGGGGAATGAGCGGTAAAAAATGCCCGGTCACGAAAGGCCTTGGATCATAATAGAAATAAGAAGCGGCTCTTGAAGCCAAGTAGATGCATGGCAGGGCAATAACCATCAAAATAATCAAATCCTTTTGCCTGTTTCTAGGCAGAAAGAAAAAATAAATTGTGGCTATGATAATAACCAGCAAGTATAGGTATCGGGCAGAAAAGATAATTAAATCATTTAGCATACCTATATATTTTATCAGACAATTCATTTCTGGAAAAACTAAAACCTCCCGGGGGTGAGCTGGGAGGTTTTAACTAAGCCGTATGTAAGTTTACTTACGGTCATTATCTTTATAATATCACAGAAAATTGTCGGAATAAAGATTAAAAACCGCCCATCATGCCGCGTCCCGACCCCATCATGCCCACTCCGTATCCGGTTGTGGTATTTAAATGGCTGTCGTGCATCTGCTCAATAAATTGCATTTGCTGGTCTGCCTGAGCTTGGGTAATTTGACCTTGGCTTACTAAAGTTTGGAGATAGATTTTCATCTGGTCTTCCATTTTTTGGTGAAATTGATCCAGGGTCAAGCCTTTTCCCTGCAAAATTTCAGCCATAGTCTTGCCGCTTGCTAACTGGTTTTGTAAATCCTGCTGGCTCATTCCCAAAACTTGAGCCATTACTTGGGGCATAGAGCCGCGGTTTAAATTACCGCTCATCATTCCCATCATCCCGCCATTGCCCCGCAACCAGCCCTGGCCAAAACCTTGGGCGCTTGCCACATTAGATAAGAGCACAAAGCCGGTTAACCCGATCGCTGCTACGGCGGATAATACCATTATCTTTTTCATAAATATACTCTCCCTTCTTGTTTAATGATTTTCCTTTCACCTATTACTACAAATTGAGGGAGGCTGTTTGTTTCATTTACCTTCCTCCGCCCATCATTTGATTGTGCATCGGCATCATCCCTTGAGGATACGCGGAGTTTTCATCATTAATAGTGAGAACTCCATAAGCTGCAAGCGTGCTTCCCCGTAGTATTCCCATAACCATAACCGTATCGCCAATTTTTATCTTTCCTGAAGGGAAATGGGTATTTTGATCAAGGTTCACAAAAATTGTCTGACTATTTCCGGTTTGCAGCTCAAAGCTATTTTGTTGCAAATTCTTTACAACGCCGATAAACATATCGTGAGGCTGCATCATTCCATATCCCATATACAAACCGCCAAATACCGGCAAGTCTCCCTGCTTGGCGCTATTTAAAAATCCCATATGCAAAGGAGTGTTGGCTACGGCAAACCCCGCAACGACAACCAAAACCAAAATTACCCCGGCAGAATAAAGGACAGGCGTTTTGTAAGCGGCCGTTTGTTTGGAAACGATATAAGCCAAACTGAGTAGAAACAACAAAACCACTGCGACAATAAGCCAGGGAAAATATAGGAATAAATCCCGTAAACCCAAAAATCCAAACCTTGGCAGTACAGTATAGCCACTGGCTCTTAAATAAAAGATCACGAAGCTGCAAAAGAAAATGGCCAAAACTAAGACTACCAGCAAGCTCAAAGCCACCAAAACCGTTTTTAGGGTAAAATAAGATTTTGGAAGCATTTTTGCTTCGCCTGTATGGATTTTTTTTAATAATTCCTTATCTTGTTGCTGTTCGTTCATAGTGGTTTAGATGATTTACAAATAACTTTCAGCTTGGCTAACCCACGGGCAATCCTAATACTGACAGTACCCGTGGGAATCTTTAAAATCTGCCCGACTTCCTTATACCCAAAACCCTCCAAATAATGTAAGACCAGTGGTTCCTGGTATTTTATATCCAGATTATCCAGGCATTCATTGAGCATTTCCCTTGCCCATTCATTGCCCGAGAGGTTTTCTGCCAAGTCTTTAAGTCCTAAATGTGGTAAAAAAGTTTCGGGGTCAAAAAAATCCAGTAGCTCGCGACTACGTTTTTTACCTAAGTTTATAAACTCGTTATGGGCGATGCGGTAAATCCACGGAGAAAATTTTTGACCGGCATCAAAACTCTGGATATATCGAAAGGCTTTTAATAATACTTCCTGCACCGTGTCCTCCACTTCGCTATTGTTAAAAACCAACTTGTTGCCGTAACGGATGAGTTTTTGGCGGTAGCGCCCAGCAAGCACGGCAAAAGTCTCAACGTCCCCGTTTTGGACTTTGGCTGCTATAACTTCGTCGGTTAATGGGGAAATTTCGTTTTCCACGGCGTGCAGTAGTTAATACAAATAAGAGTACGGCTTTTGTTTCAATTCCAAAAATACAGCGCCAGCCGTATTTTTTAAGTGACTATTTCTAGTTTTTTAACTATATAAATTAAACTATTTCACCATGTTTTTCCAGCATAATGTGGTGAATAGTAGCCATCTGAAGCCAAATGGCTATAAGAATAAGAATTGCTGCGCACAGTAGTGCATCCACTTTCGTAATCCCGAATACGAGATTATCCGAGCCACCCAAAATAGCGGACGCAAATATAACCACCCCGGCAAGTCCCACAACAACACTGACAACGTGCATTAATTTTGATAGTTTCATATTTTTGTTTATTAACATTGGTTAGCGTGCTTATATGTCCGACCTTTATATTTTTTGTGCCATCTATTATTTTAATGGTAACCTCGGTATGCTGTTTTAATAACATGGCAATATTTATTTTTTCTTAAGGCAGCTTTAGGATATTTTTTTAAACTGCCTTTACTACAAGCTCCATGCCGCATTTCGGACATTTGCCGGGTTCGTTACTGACAACTTCCGGATGCATAGGGCAGGTATACGTAGTTTCTTTTGAGTTATTTTCGTCATTGTTCATATTTTTTTTAGTTAATTATTTTAAATTAAATAAATTTAAAATTACAAGAAATTAGACACGATTCCCAAAGAATGGTCAGTTTTGGCAATTGAAGCGCGTGCGTCGGTTTCCAGCGATGTAATCGCCCGAATCGCGTCAATGTTTTCCGGAATCACAATGGATTCATTGTGCACCTGATAAACCATCATAAGCTCTTTGCCATCCACTGCCAGAATATCTTCCCATAAAGCCACTTCCCACATGTCATTTCGAGGCCTCTCTAAATCGCGCATTAATTCAATAGTTGAATTTAAACCCTCAAGGCCTTCTGATTTTTTAATCATAACCACACGGGGAGTTTGCCGATAGATCGCAACAATCTCTTCTTTGGTCACTATACGGTTCAATTCCACAAAAATTGTGTGCAAATGGCTTAGGTTGAAAGGCCCGCTTGCGGCAATAGTAGTAATTTCAAGATCGGGTAGTATAGTTTTCACATCCGGCCCCTGATGGGAAGGGATATCCTTTTCCGGCACGACAGTATTAATCAAGCCATTTTTATGGGATTCCCATGGATCCGTTCCGCGGCGAAAAAGAACAGCCCTTACCTTTTTAACTAATCCGTTTTGATGCAAAGCGTGAACAATCCGGGTAAGGCCGGTTGTATTACAGGAAACGCATCGTACAAAATCGCGGCCCAGGGCCTCCTTATAATTAGCCTGAGCTACAAAAGAGAAACCGGTAAGTTCGTGTTTTTCTCCGCCTTGGAAAATTGATTTTACTTTTTGTTGGTCGTAAAGCAATTTATTTTTAGCGCCAATACCCTTTGGAGTGGCGTCTACAATAACATCAACTTTTTTTAGCAGATCTTCCAATGTCCCCATAATTTCAAGACCGGCTTTCGTCATTTGTTCTTTCGCTTCCGGATTTGAACTATATACAGAGTATCCTTTATGGGCAGCCATTTTAATGCGCCAGTCGGTGACAACATCCGAAACGCCTACCAACTCCATATCGTCCTGGAGGGTTACAGCGTCAGCCACGCGCTTGCCAATAACACCAAAACCATTCACCCCAACTTTTATTTTTTTTATCATAATAAAGGTTAATAATTTTAACGACTAAATTTATTCATGCTTTTATTTTAACCTCCGCCAGGTTATGTGCTCATAAATACTTGACCAAAGAAACCCAAAGCTCGCCGCGAACAGTAACTCTTCCAGAGGCACTCCCCAAATCAAAATTCCAGAAAGCGCCGAAAGGTTCCACACCCGCTCAACATACCCCGGCGCCATGGCAATCAATATCAAAAAATAAAAGAAGTAGATGACCAGAAAAATGCCGGAGCTAGATAGCATTTTAATTTTAAGGTCGGGGCGGCAATACCAGGTGAGCAAACCTCCGGCTGCCATCGAAATAATGACAGAATACATTACATTCCAGGGAGCCGTAAAAAATAACATGAGAAATATTACAGGAGTTGAAAGCAATGCTACAATATGCCAGCGGTGGCGGGACTGGTGGCGTTCGGCAACCGGCACCGGCGAGTGGGCCGACCGAAAAATCCATTCGTAGACAATAACTGCAAGGCCTCCTGTGCCGAATGAAAAAATGATACTTTCGATGTCAAAGCCAGTTCGGTGTGCCAAGTCAAAAAGCGAGGGAGGATTCCAATACACAGGAACAAATAATGGTTCAGCTAAACCTGTCAAAGCAGTCAATAAGCTCACTATCAGCATTTCTTTTCTGCTTTCTTTGTTTTTCAGGAGTAAATAAATAATCCCCCAAATAACTACAAGCAGCGCGCTCCATAAAAACCATGCAAATTGGGGTTCATGTGGTGAATTCATGTTTAACCTTTTTATTTTTTGATTTCTTTTGGCCTATCCGTATCAATTAACGCTATACTTTAACATCATGCCGGATTCCAAATTTTTAATTAATCGTTAAGGCAGAAAAAGAAAAGAGTCTAAGGCTATTTAAAATCACCAAAATAGCTACTCCTGAGTCGGCTCCAATCGCATATTCGAGATGCGTAAAACCAAACAGTGCCAATAATAGAAATACACCTTTCACTGCCAGCGCAGCAGCCAAGTTCTGTTTAATGATTTTTAAGGCTGCTCTGCCTAAAGTTATTATTTCAGGAATTTGAGAAAGGCTGTTGTTCATTAAAGCAACATCCGCGGTCTCAATAGCCACATCAGAGCCTTGTGCGCCCATGGCTATACCTACGTCGGCGCTTGCCAGGGATGGCGCGTCATTAACGCCGTCGCCCACCATGGCTACAGAGCCAAAGTTTTGTTGCAATAATTTTATTTTTTCAACTTTTTCGTCCGGCAAAAGTGAAGCATAAATCTGTTTAATACCCAGCCTATTTCCGACATATTTTGCAGTATGCTCATTGTCGCCCGTCAGCATGACAGTCTGAATGTTTTTTTGTCCCAACTCCTGGACGACTCTGCCGGCTTCCGGCCGTAATTTATCGGAAATTGCCAGAGCACCCATGACCCTGCCATCGCCACTGACCAAGATTGTTGTTTTTCCCTGGCGTTCCAGACCATCAACTTTATCCAGAACTTCCTGGGTAATCTCCCCGTTGGCACCGATATATTTTAGGTTGCCAACACAATGCTCCTTGTCTTCGCATACCAGACAGGTGGCCTTGTTGCCTTTTCCAATCACGCTCTGATAATTTTCCATAGCGTGAGGATCAATGCCTTTCATTTTAGCCAAATCCGCTATGCTTTTAGATAAGGGGTGGGAAGAAAACTGGCCGACACCAGCCGCGTCGGCTAACACTTCCTGTTCAGTAAAACCGTTAAAAGTGAGGATGTCTGAAACATACGGCTGCCCCAGAGTCAAAGTGCCGGTTTTATCAAAAGCAACGGCTTTAATTTTACCCAAAGCCTCCAAATATTTACCCCCTTTAATCAATATGCCTCTTTTGGACGCTCCTCCAATTGCTGAAGCTATTGAAATGGGCGTGGAAATAACTAGTGCACACGGACAGGCTATAACCAGCAGAACCAAAGCCCGGTAAAACCAATCCGTAAAAGCGGCATTAAATAATAAGGGCGGGATGACTGCGATCAAAAAAGCAATTACGACAATTGACGGGGTATAGTATTTGGCAAATTTGTCTATAAATTCCTGTGCCGGGGCTTTTGACCTTTGCGCTTGTTCCACCAGTTTTATGATTTTGGCAAAAGTCGAATCCCTGCTTTCCTTCGTAACCTTGACTTCCAGATACCCCTGCTGGTTGATAGTTCCGGCAAACACCTGGTCGCCCTCTTTTTTGTCTTTGGGTATGGCTTCGCCGGTAATGGGAGATTCATCTACAGACGACAATCCTTTTACAACAATGCCATCAAGCGGGATCAGGTCACCGGGCTTGACGGCTATAATCGCACCGACGGCGACTTGTTCTGCCGGAGTCTGCCGGCCGTCTGTTAACTGGGCGATTTTCGGAGTTTTTTTAATTAAAGACTCCAGGGCTTTCCTGGAACGTTGGATGCCGTATTCCTCAAAGACTTCCGCCAAAGAAAAGAAAAACACTACCGAAGCCGCCTCTGCGAACTGGTGGATGTAAATAGCTCCGACGGCTGCTATGGCAACTAAAAAATTTATGTTTAAAAACCGCTGTCTGACCAGACCGCGCACGGCGGCCAAAAAGACAAAATAGCCCCCTGATACTATTGAGAGATAAAATAACATCGTGGCTGGGGCAGGCGGCGCTCCAAGATATTTGACCGCCCATGCCGCAACCAGGCTCAAGCCCGAAATAAAAGTGAGAACTTTTTTTGTATCAGTCCAAAAATTTTTCCTCATGCATCTATTCTACCTCAAACTTCATCATCATACCAGATTCCAAATGTTCGGCAATATGGCAGTGCGCCATCCAAATACCCGGGTTTGACATATCCGCTAATAATTCCACCGTTGCTCCTTTGGGTATAAGCACGGTGTCTTTCCAAACCAAATCAGTATTTTTTACTCCGTTGGTGCTTAAAACCAAAAAGCGATTGCCGTGGAAGTGGATAGGGTGCTGCATTGGGTGCATGGAATTGGGGTCATTGTAAATGCTGATCTTTACCACATCGCCTTTTTTAAATTGCCAATCTATCTGGTCGTTGGCTTTGCCGGTGTCTTTGTCTACCAGTTTCCATTGCAGGGTATTGGTTGTGGAATTCGCGTTCATCATTCCCATTGTGTCATCCCACTCAATCGGATCGGTATCATTACCCATGCTCATAGAATTGTTATCCATAGCCATGTTGCCGCCCATCATATGCATACTCTGCATGCCACCGCTTCCATTACTCATCATTTGACCATTTGGCATTTGATGTGTTCCGCTGGAATTACCCATCATACCTTTCATGTCCAAAGTTAAAACCAAATTCTTGTCTATTGGCTTATCAAAGTATTGGCGGAAAGGGTCAATGCTGGTAGCTACATCTTTGTTTGCGCGCAAAGTTTCAAACTGAGTTTTGTAAGATATTGCTACCTGCTGGGTTAATACATTAATAGTTGCTAACGGGGTTTCTTGTTGAGGTGTTTTATTTTCTAAGATAAAAGCACCCGATCTATCGAACATAACCTCCACTATGGCGCGTTCCGAAGGTCCGAGCGTTACCGAATCTGCCCATTGTTCCTGCTCGTATTTGCCGTTGTCACCGCCGACCAGCTTCATTTTTACTCCGGGGATGGTTAAATTAAAAGGCCGGGCTGTGGCGGCATTGGCGATATACATCCGTACAACCTCGCCTTGCTTGGCTTGGAATTGAGTATTTGTATTTCCGTTAACCAGCAAAATATTTCCATAGCGTCCCATAAGAGTATGGTCGGCTGCCTGGCTGTCAAAAGCGGCCAGCTGGTTATTTTGCATCAACACATCACTTACAAACACCGGCCATTCCTGATTAACCGGCGACCAGTAATTTGCCTCTGTCGGTGCAACCAAAAACATTCCGTACAAGCCTAAAGGCTGGGCGTAGTCTTCACGGATATGGGGATGATACCAAAACACTCCGGCATCGGGGAACTTAATTTTATATGTGAACGACTGGCCAACGGCCACGGCTGGCTGGGTAATGTCCGGTAAGCCGTCAAAAGCGTTATCCAGCCGCACACCGTGGGAGTGAATGGTGTTCGGCACATCGGTATTGTTGGTAAAATTGATGATAATTTCCGCTCCCTGCGCCACTTTAATGGTCGGCCCGGGCACGCTGCCATTATAAGCTAAGGCTTTGACTTCGGTATTGCCGACCATGCGTTTAACAATGCTGGCGGTCAGGTTATACGTATCGCCATTTTTTAATTCAACAACTTGGTTGTCCTTTGCCGCCGGCAATTCGGCAACCGGCGTTTGTGAAAAGTTGATGGGGTAAGCTGCTTTGGCCTGCTGGGCTGGCTGCTTGTTGGAACCACTGCCCCAGCTGACAATTACTCCAATTAAAATAATTAAGCCTAAGACAGTCAAATCGGCGAAGGTGACTTCTTTGGACAGCTTATCTGAAATTTTTTCTCTTTTGAAAAGTTTTTTTAACAGCATAAGAGTTATTTAGCCATCGGCTCCGGCGATTTGTTTTTATTCGCCTTAATGAATTCTAAAATTTTAGCTTCGT
>Ga0172379_10006028_pt1 | contig 16505 bp, 15 predicted proteins | sample GrowelOW334metaG_FD_119756 | JGI IMG/M metagenome (GOLD analysis project Ga0172379, IMG submission 119756) | Groundwater microbial communities from an aquifer near a municipal landfill in Southern Ontario, Canada - Groundwater well OW334 metaG | ecosystem: Environmental > Aquatic > Deep... | reverse complement strand
TAACGCTGTCGCCATGGCTCATCCAGCTCTCAATAGCGGGGTCGAGCCCTTCAAAAAGTTTGTCATGGTGAACAATTGTCAGCAGGGCGCGTCCATATTCCCGAACGGTGGAAGGCTCGACATGACCACCAAGGTCGCGAGACATAAGCTGCATGCCGTAGCACACGCCTAAGACCGGTATGCCAAGTTTCCAAATATCTTGATCTAATTGTGGGGCAAATTCGTCGTAACAGCTTGATGGGCCACCGGAGAGGATGATACCTTTGGGGTTGAGCCTCTTGAGTTCTTCAGCTGAGAGTGAGTGGGGCAAAAGCTCTGAATAGACGTTCAGTTCGCGAATACGTCGGGCAATGAGCTGCGAATACTGCGAGCCAAAATCAAGAATCGCGATGGAGTCGGTGAGTGCATTGTCAGGCGCGTGGCCCTTCGATTGCGCCATCTGGCTGGATGTCATCATGTCCCCCTTGTATTTGCCCTTCGCCCTATAGCCGTCTATTATCTCTTGAGTTGAGGCAAGATTTTAGTAGTACGTAGCGAAGTGAAGTAGATTGACATCCAATTGGCATCAAGATAATCAAAACGCCCTCTCCCATTTTCCTGAATTGAGCGAGATCTTCGAACATTTGCCCAATTATCAGGTGGTAAATGAAGGTTTGCAACGCGGCGGCCAACCAACAGAACGTGGCTTCCAAATTTTGAAAGATGAGGGCGTCAAAACCATTCTCAATTTGCGCGAAGAAAGCGACAATTTGGCCGCGGAAGAAGCGCTAATCAAGAGGCTTGGTCTAAATTATCATTCTTTGGTTGTTTCACCGTTCGGTTTTCCCTCAGCCGAATTGATTCACCAGGCTATCAGCATCATCACAGATGAAAGCAAGCAACCTGTGTTCGTCCACTGCCTTCACGGTCAAGACCGCACGGGTATGCTGGTCGGTATTTATCGCATGGTGGTGGAAGAATGGAATCTACAAGACGCCTACAGTGAAATGTTGGCCATGGGTTTTCACGCCGGTTTTACCAATCTAAAGAACACAGCAGAAAGTTATCATGGCAAGAAGATGCCACTGTGCGAGATCTAGCCAATGACTCTGAAAAAACTATTGGCACAGGCGATCATATTTTGGGCTGTGGTGACCTTCACCATAATGTATTACATTGACTTCAAATTGCCTGCAGCAATTGCCATATCTGATTATTTGATGACCTTCCACACAGCGGGATGGATAGCCGCTCACGGCAAGTGGGAAATACTCTACCCGGCCGCCGGTGCCACCACTTTTCACGGGGCAGCCTTCGACCAACTTTCGCACGAGCTGTTGAAAAACATGCCCGCCGCCTCAGTTTCAGAATATATGTATATGCCGCTAAGCGCATTGGTTTTTGCTCCATTCAGTGCATTGAAGATCGAGTTCTCTCTACTCGCCTGGCAACTAACCTCACTAGCAGCCATTTTCGCTTCTACCTGTTTGATTCTTATTGGTAGCGCAAGAAGTATGGCAATAGAGCAGGTGGGCCCAGCTCTTGACTCTCAGCCTGTCCCTGCTCCAGCTCCTGACTCTCAGCCCGTCCCTGCTGCGAGCCCAACTCCTGTTCCTGCACGTGAGAGCAAACTGTATCTTGCTCTCACAGCGGCATCTACCCTGTCTTTCCTTCCTGTTTGCTTCACGCTATGGATTGGCCAAGTCGGCTTAGTATTTGGATTGCTTCCGCTAGCTGCCGGTTTCTACTTCTTGGGCTCCAGCCCATTCTTATCAGGCTTAATATTTTCGCTTCTCTTCCTCAAACCGCAAATGCTTTTTCTGGCGCTATTTCTCATTGCCAGTGAACTAGCCCAAAAACGAGTAATGGCGCTAGTTGGAATGACCGCTGGGGTTATGGTATTAGCCCAGTCAAATGCCACCATATTTGGACCCGCGGTATTTCAAGCTTGGCTCAATTGTCTTAGACTGTCTGACAAAATATTCTCAGACCCAGCCAACGGTGTTGCTATTCACCTAGCTACAAGCTTGCCTAGAGCGGTTTTACTGAGTCAACCAGTGGCGCAGCACGACATGCTAAAACCGATAGTTTATGGCATAGCGTTTCTCATGCTTGCCCTTGGCCTGGGTGTTGTCGCTATGTTATCGCATTCAAGTTCTGCTATCAAAAGCAAAACAACAAAAGCGAACCTATCGCTTGTAATTGGCTGCCTGGCTCTTCCTCTAGTGGTTCCGCATCTGTTTTTGTACGACCTTTGCACTATTGTTCCAGCTTTCTACTTGGTATTTGCAGCCTGGGACAAGAGCTTGAGTGCACTTGGTGAATTGACGATACAACTGAGGCGCATACTTGCTTCATACTGGCTGGTTATGACCGTTTACGGCATCTTGCTGATGACAAATATGACTTGGGCCAAGCCACTACTGTTAGTATCAGCTATGACAGTGTTTTACTGTTGGGCGCTAGTAGCGGTCGTAAAATATTTACTCAAAGCGAAAAAGGCTGAGCAGGCCTAGGCAATACCCGGAGGTAGAAAAACAGAGCATGACAAAGAAAATATTGGTAATCGTCTCCAATGCAAAAGAGATAGGGCCTAACCACCGAGCAACAGGTGTGTTCCTCGATGAAGTAGCCCATCCATATGTAGAATTTGACAATGCTGGCTACCAGATTGACTTCGCTAGTATCACTGGAGACGTACCTGCTCTGGACAACATGGCAGCGAAAGATGAACTCTCAAATGCAAAATTTTTGAGTGACGGCGGTTGGGAAAAGATGCAGAAGAACCGCAAACTAGCCGATGTACAGGTGGCTAGCTATGATGCCATTTTTGTACCCGGCGGTCTTGCGCCAATGGTTGACATGCCAGAAAATGAGTTTCTCAAAAGAACTATTGCAGAAACTTATGAGCGCAAAGCCATTGTTGGAGCGGTCTGCCATGGGCCAGTGTCTTGGCTCAACGTAAAACTAAGTGATGGATCTTTCTTGGTAAAAGGCAAGAATCTGACTTCTTTTACAAATGCAGAAGAAGAAAACTACGCCAAAGCAGATGTTCCCTTCGATCTACAAACAGCACTAACTAATCAGGGTGCGATATTTCACGAGAAAGCACCATGGTCGCCTAACGCCATTGTTGACGGTAATCTTGTATCGGGCCAGAATCCGGCTTCAGCACGTGACGTAGCGAAAAAGATGATCGGATTGCTTGAGGCTTAGCTAATCAACACCTTGAAGCCGAGCCTTAGCCTAATGGGCTAAATCCCAGGCTGACTCCAAAGCTGCAAGTAAACTATCAACTTCAGCTTCGGTATTGTAATGCCCGAAACTGACACGAAGCAGCCCTTGCTCTACAGTACCAAGTGTTTGATGAGCCAGCAGTGCGCAATGCAGGCCAGGGCGAGAGGCCATACCGAAATCAGCGTCTAAGTATTGCGCCACTCTATCTGGTGTCAGTCCAGCTGGTGCCAATCGAGTTTGTGGCAAGTTATTTACGTCCCCCGCCTTGTCGACCGTCATGTAGCGCAGAGAGAAGACGGGCAAGTAGTCTTCAACAACCTGAGTTTGAGCCTCAACCGGTAAGTTCAGATTCCAACTTGGCCTTCCGACTAGCTCGATGATGCCTAACCCACTATCTATAGATGACTGATTGAGCACAGCCAAACCATGCAAGAAGCGCATTGAAAGCACGTTATCGTGAGCCCTGGCTGTAGCTAACCCACCCGGCAGCGACTGCAAATAGCGCACGCCTGCGGCCACACCACAAGCCAGATGAACGGCCGGGCTGCCAGGCTCTAGTCTATCGGGTAAAGCTTCAGGCATAGAAAAGCTTTCAGAGCCCGAGCCAGTGCCACCACCGAGGGGTGGATTTAGCAATTGGTTTTCACGGACGTACAACAAGCCAATACCAGGGGGACCCAATAGATTTTTGTGTCCAGAGGCCACCCAAAATGAAACACCTGAAGACGAGGTTGATAGCTGCTCTGGCACAATGCCCGCACTTTGAGCGGCATCTATCAAAAGAGGAATACCATAGCCCTCTACTAATGTTGATACAGCATGCAAATCTAGAATTTGCCCTGTAACATTGCTAGCTCTGGCGAATATGCAGAGAGCTGGTTTGCGGGCGGCCAGCAGTGAATCTAATTTTTCTAAATCAATAAGCGCATCGCACTGACCTGGCACCACCACCAGGTTGAAGTTCAAACCATCCGCCAGAGCCTTAAGCGGCCTCATCACCGCGTTATGCTCGAAAGCACTGGTCAGAACAGTGTCACCGGCCTTGAGCCTACCAGCACCCACCATTCCATTTAGAACCAAGTTAATTGATGCAGTGCAACCACTAGTGAAAATCAGACGGCTGCTGTCGGCAATACCCAAAAATTGCGCTATTTCATGGCGACTCTCGAAATGCCTCATGGCCGCTGCCAGAGATACGCTATGGCCTCCTCGGCCAGCATTGCCACCGGCGCGCAGAACTTGGTCACAAGCCTGGTAAACCTCTTCAGGCTTAGGGTGAGAGGTAGCGGCGTTGTCAAAGTATAGATTCAAAGGTCACCAAAAACCGCAAACGTTCCAGTAAAGGCAAGGTCGACTGTGCCATGCTAGCATTTTCTATCTAGCCTAAATTTCTAAAATGACTGTGAGTTGATAAGTGGTGAGCAATAAAATTAACGGCAGCCTTCCAGTCAAGCCGCGGCTGATCGCCCTTGCTTTCTTGGCAGGCACTGTCGCCCTGGGGGCCAACTTGGCGCAATGGCACACCTGCCAGGCAGCTCCACCAGTCAAAGCCAAGGGTGCGGCGGTTCAAGCCATTCCCCCTGAGATTAGCCGCTTGTGGCAGGCACCAACGCCTCAGTTTGCAGCGACTGTAGCCAACCTCGGCAACGAACCTAAAGAAGTTTCGATTAGCAACCTTAGGCGCTTTCTTGAAAATCAGGGCAACAACACTGAGCGCCTTACGGCCTCGTATGCTTTAGCTCGTCTACTTGCCAAAAGCAACAGTGGTGCCGATCAAAATGAAGCCATTGCTTTGTTCGGGCAGACCCAAGCACTACCTCTTTTACACATCGACTCACTTTGGCACGCAGCTGAGATCTTAACCAGTCAGGGTGACAATAACAAGACCCGCGATTTTGTGGAAAAAATACTGCGCGATCCAGCTAGCGATTCAAGCGACCAAGCACGGGCCCTATATGAAATGGCTCAGTCGTTTTTAAGGGAACCGAGTAGCGAGAATAACCAGAAAGCAAAAGAACTACTGCTCACACTCAAGCAGAAATACCCTGCCACCGAATATGGTACTGCTTCCAATTATTATCTCGGTCAAATGGCTTTGGGCAATAGCGGTGTAAATGCTGGAAATAGCGGCAACAACACAAGCTCAGTAGTTGGCGAGTCTTTTGGTAGTTCTACTGGCAGCGCAGCCAGTAGTTCTAGCAGCGGGGCAAGCGGCAATGGCGCAGGCAATTATGGCAGCATGAGCAACGGCGCCCTTGGAGCACCAGGCAGTCCAGCCGAGGCAGAGGCTTTAGCATATTTTTGCGACTATCTAAAAGGTAGTGTCAACGGTCGCTTTTCTAGCGATGTAGCCGACAAACTCATGGCTTTCAACACACGGGGTGCGACTCTTACGCCGGCAGACTTAGACCGCATTGGTTTGGTCTATTACCGCAAGAACAATTACTCCAAAGCTCTCGATGCCTTCAACCGCTCCGGTTCTACAAACAATCAGTTTCGCAAAGCTCAATGCTTAGCAAAGTTACACCGCAAGCCAGAATCGGTTACAGCCTTACTTGCGGCCATTCGGCAAGCACCCGATGCCGCTTATTATGACGACTTTGCGGACGTTGTAACCGGGCCTCTCAGCCGCACAGAGACTGCCGATGTGTGGAAACAGATTTTAGCAATCAAACCAATTAAGCTCGATCATGCTTTGTGGAATATCGCAGTACGCGCCAGTGATGCCGATGCCACTCCACTGTTCCAGCGCTTGGTCAAAGAGTATCCCACCTCAGAACACGCTCCTGAGGCCATGTGGTGGATGTTCTGGCATCGCGCCAAAGTAATTTATCCGGCAGGTCTAGTTAAGAACAAACTACAAGCAGAGGCACTGGCGAGCATGGCGGAGAATGCCGCACTGCGCTACCCGACTCACCGCTCGGCCGCTCGTTTTCTCTTTTGGGCCGGAAAAATTCATGAGCATTTGGGAGATCACGCCAAAGCCAAAGCGCTCTATCAGCACTCGCATAACCTTTATCCATCAAACTATTATGCTTTTCGCTCGCTTGCTCGCTTAGCCTACCTCAACGCCCCGGCAGACAAGCGACGCGACCGCGGCTGGTCGACCAGCGCTCAACGCCAGTGCCTCGATAACTGGAACTGGCCTCAGCCACCAGTATTATTTAGCTTTGACAAAGTTGCTCGTTTTGCCGGAGCCAAAGTTGCCCTGCTCGCTGCTGCTCATCAGTTAGATGAATGTCAATCGGCTCTGGCAGAGGCAGGAGAAGCACATGAAGGCGCCAAAGAAGACATCATTGGTTTGCGGTCTTGGTTATTTTTGAGCCAAGGTATGACCATGGAAGGTATCAGAGCTGCTGGCAAAGACCTAGACGGCAAGCCCACCCACGCCCCACTCTGGCAGATTACATATCCATGGGCCTACGCTGCAAGAATTAAAGAACAAGGACAGCTGCGCAAAGTAGACCCCTACTTAATTCACGCCCTAATTCGCGAAGAGTCACGCTATTTCCCCAAAGCGCTCAGTCGCTCACAAGCGCTCGGCTTGATGCAACTTCTGCCTGCCACCGCTGCTGGTGTCGGCAAAAGAATCGGCGTACCAGCATTGAACAGAGAAGATGTATTCAATCCAGACAACAATATCAAGCTTGGAACAGCCTATCTTGAATACACATTGAAGCGATTTAATGGCAATGCTATGCTGGCCGTTGCCAGCTACAACGGCGGCCCCAATGCAGTCAAGAGCTGGGTCGATCGGTTCAATGCGAGTGGCGGAAAAGACTGGGATTACTTTGTTGAAGAGATTCCATTCAGGGAAACCAGAGATTATGTGCGCAAAGTTTTCGGTAGTTACTTTGTGTATGAAACTCTCTACTAAGGGTATAAGTACTGTAACCAGTGAAATGAAAGTATGACTATCAATCTAGAGTTTTGTGTCTACGCGGTTTGCGGCATTTTCGTGTTGCTCTTTGCTGTTCCACGCCTTTGGGCGGTGGTTGAACTAAACCTGTTGCGCACAATTACTGAACCATTGATGGGCAAGACCGCCCACCTTCCGGTGGCCATTCAAACCAAACAAGAGTATCGAGTCGCCGCAGCGTCGGTACAAAGAGCATTGACCCGCAGTCACCGCAATTTCAAATACCATATCAAAGTAATCAACATTGTCGACCCCATCGAGACTTCAATTCGAGTAGAGGGAGTGACAGACATTGCCCTAAGTCGCAAAGCACAGGTCACGAGTAACTATAGCGACACTAGTAAAACTACAAAAATCATGATGACCGTGCGGGTTGACGTGACCAAGTATGGTGAGGGTGCAAAAGTTATCTGGCGTTACTTGCCTTCAGATCCGTCGCTCTTTCAATCACAAGTGCAAATACACGACCCTAACATAGACTATCTTTTGGCTCGCACTAACTATGTGCTGATGTCGCATCTCAAACCACTTATTACATAGAGCTGTAGTCGACCTAGTGTTTGCTCGGCACCATGAGTGATGGCAGGGCATATTAGATTCTGCACCCTTCGTTGAGTGCTAACAATAAAGGACGGCCGCTATGACCGTCCTCTTAGTTCGAAGTATCGAGATGATGGCGAACAACTAGCCTAGAGCTGGTTTTTCTTGACTGCCATCTTTTTGCTTAGACTGATTATTGAAGCCCAAAAGCCTAGCAAATGGGTTGACCAATGCTTTAGATTCAACTGAATTGTCTGCACCACTATTCGCAGGAGGCGAACTAACAAACTTGTTGCCACAGGTCTGGCAAATGTGCTTGTTTGCTTGCACTCTAAACTGGCATCGTGGGCAAAGGAAATACTGCATAGATCCCTCTCTTTACTCTCTTCACTATAACACAGGAAATCAAGTGCGGGTGCCAGTTTTGGGTACTCTTGCAGAGGATCTCTCCAACATTTTACCTGCTCCTAACCTTCCGCCGATATTCACTACAACTTTGGTTTTTTGGAAATTAGGAAAGCGAGCTACCATTGTTTTATGCCACAAATGAATACCAATCAGCGGCTCATCCTAACTTTTTCCACACTGCATCGAGTTCTCGCAGCAGAGCTTGCTTTGAGAGAAAGCGGCGACAAAGATTTGCGCTGTAGACCCACCCCAACACCACCGGGCCTATCACAATCGATTTGCGGCATGGCCATAGAAATCTTTGATTTGGAGCAACAGGACAAAGCTATCCAATTTCTTAGTGGTCGCAAACTTGAACCAAGTGGATGTCACTTAATTGCAGACTGAGCGCTAGCTGCGCCAGCTTACAGCCTGTTAATGCCAATGCTGGGCTAGCTAGCGAGCCCCATGCCCCGGGGGGTACGGCACAGATATTAAGCTATAAGAACTAATCACCGATTCCTGATTAGAAGCAATTGCACTAATAACTCTTGAAGCTATCTCTTGAGAACCATTAGGCTTACAACACATCTTCTCTATTCCATACAACAAGCAACCAGCAAAAAAGCACAGCGAAAACCCAGACACCCAGCCAGTAATAGCCAGAACCTTCCAGAGTCTCAATTGAGTTTCTGCTGAGGTTGGGCCGTTCCTGGTTTTTGTCTCTTTGTTGTTCGCTTGCTTGCTCGTTGTTTCCCTAGCCGCCTCCTCAGACAAAGCAGCGCTTTTCTCTGTGGCGGGCTTTTAACCTCAAATAAAAGCAGGTAACCATGGCTAATTTATCAAACGCAAAACCGCTCCTCCAGCGCGTCTTGGTCATCGTAAAAGAAACCTATTTCGAGCTTGTGCAGGCCGCCAACGACCGACACCAGCTTGACGAAATAGCCAAGAAAGCCCCAGGTCTAGAGTCGGTCGCCGAGTCTCACGCTCAGCACGTCGCCACTCTCAAGCAAGTCACTGGCGAACTCAGGGCTCTCGGCGTCGACTTCGAAGTGGTCAACCGTCGCCACCCCGAGCTGCAAGCGAAGTTGGCTGTTGCTTCTCTCGTGATTACTGTCGGCGGTGATGGCACCTTCCTCACGGCTTCGCACGACATCACCGACGAAACGCCTGTGCTTGGTGTCAACTCGGCGCCGATCACCAGCTTCGGTCACTTCTGCGTCTGCGACCGTCACAGCTTCTCAGCCACACTGGCAAAGGTTGCCAGCGGTGAATTTAAGCCGGTGAAGTTGCTTCGCCTTGCTCTCAGCATCGACGGAAAGGCCGTTTCTGAGCTGGTCTTGAACGAAGTGCTCATTGCACACGAGCAACCGGCTGGCACCAGTCGCTACCACATCACCGTGGCCGGCCAGACTGAAGTGCACAAGTGTTCGGGCTTGCTGGTCTCGACTCCGTCGGGCTCCACTGGCTTTTTGCGCTCGGAAGGCGGCCCCGTGCTTGCCATCGACGCACAACAGTTCGCCTATGTCGAACGTGCTCCCTTCCTCCGTCTCGGCGAAGTGCACAAGTTCTCGCGCGGCATTGCTGCACGCGGACAGAAACTGCAAATCGTCTCGCAGATGCAAGGTGGGCGCATCTACATCGACGGCGATCACACTCAGCACGACTTCCCTCGCGGGGCCGTGTTGACCATCGAGGCAGCCCAGGCTGACCTCAATGCTTTCGTCGACCGCGGTTGCCATCAGCCGTACATCGACCTGGAAGAGGCCACAAAGCTCGCGGGCACAGGCTTCAAGGCCTGGCTCAAAGGCCTCTTCAACTGAATTTCTCAACCTTCCACAAAAACCACCGTTAGGAAAAAGCTATGAAAGTATTGACCTTCAGCATCGTCGCAGGCTCCCTGGCATGCAATGCCAAATGCCCTTTCTGTGTCGCCCCCATGACTCCCGCCAACGGCATCGGCACCAAAGAGCCGGCAGTCAATTGGCGCAATTTCCGCAAGGCCGCTCAGCTCGCTCGTGATGGCGGCTGCTCCACGGCCATGATCACCTCCAAGGGTGAACCCACCATCTTCCCCGAGCAGGTCACCCGCTTTCTGGAAGAGCTGGAGCCCTTCAAGTTTCCCATCAGCGAGCTGCAGACCAATGGCCTGCTGATCGCCGACGGCCGCGTCACCGACGTCCACCTGCAGAAGTGGTATGACCTGGGGCTCACCACCATCGCCATTTCGGTGGTGCACTACGAGCGCAGCAAGAACAAGTCGATTTACACGCCTCACCGCGAGTACCAAGACTTGCCGGCGCTGATCGCCAAGCTCAAGAAGTTCAACTTCACCGTGCGCCTGGCTACGGTGCTGGTCAAGGGCTATCTCGACAGCGTCGACGAAATGAAGAAGATGATCGACTTCGCCACCGCCAACGGTGTCGACCAGCTCACCTTCCGCCCGGTCACCAAGCCCGACAAGAGCGAGAACGAGAGCATCTACAAGTGGACGGCGGCTCATGCCATCGAAGACCAGCTGCTCGTCGACTGCAACGCCTACCTCAAAGAGAACGGTTCGGAAATTCTCGAACTGGCTCACGGCGCCACGGTCTATGACGTCAATGGTCAGAACGTCTGCATGACCAACTGCCTGACGATTCAGCCGAAGTCGGAAGAGATGCGTCAAATCATCTTCTACCCCGACGGCAGCGTGCGTTACGCCTGGCAATTCAGCGGTGCTCGGCTCTTCTGAGCTAGAGCCTTGAAACTATCCGCAGTGAGATAAATTGAAGAGTAGGACTGGGAGCGGAAGGAGCACAGACTTAGGTCTGTTGTTTCTTCCGCTCCTCGGTCTTATTTTTGTAGATCAAGATACTAATACTTATAGTTAATCCAGGGTATATCGAATAGCGGTTACAGCAAGCTGCGCCATCTTGGCTTCTCTTCGATATTTACTCTTGGCATTCTCCACTTTCTCAAGACTCCGGTTGCCATGAGTTCGGGCGTCTGAGGCCGATTCCGTATGACGGCACTAGTTCAAGCTTTCCAGCCAGCGGCTATTTGTAACGAACAGTAAACTGGTCGTCGCAACATTTCTTCGCCTATTGATGCGTGATCTACTTCTCTGTTAGCGACATAAGGTCTTCTAAAAATCTCTCTTTCTTTAAGTAACTTCCTCCAAACTCTAAAAACGTAATCCTTTCAACAACCTCATTCGCAGGAGTGCTTAAAGCGCTTTTGCAGGAGAAACTATGTCTTCAATCATAATCGTCAGCGGTACCATCGCTGTTCTCGTTGCTGCATCTGTCTTCGTCGGCTTGCGTGTGCGGCGTCGCAACCAGGCAGATCCGGTGGCAAATTCAGGTCTTGTCGAAGCGAAGAAAAACACTCTGCGCTCTGAACTGCACGACCTCGGACTCGGCATCAAACAAGTGCAGGGCTATATCGCCGCAATCAACGACGTTGCCGCCGGCAAGAAAGACGATACCGCTGTCACCAGACGCGCCGATGCTACATCTGCTCTTGAGAAAGCCCAGTCGCTGAAGAGCCAAATCGAAGCTGCTATCGAGCAGGCCACCACCGACGCTCAAGTCGACGGCTTTGCCCTTGGCCTCGAAGAAGCTCGCCGCCATGTGCAGAAAGCTCGCAGCATCGCCCTGCAACATCAACCCGACGAAGAGGACGACTGAATAACACTTCAGAAGACCAAATCATATTCTAGGAGTAATCATGAATTTCACTGACTGGCTGCTTATCGCCGCCATCCTGCTCGTTGCAGCAGCTCTCATTGTTCCTGCTGTACGAGGCCACTTCAAAGCTCGCGCCAAAGTCGAGAAAACGGTAGACCCTGAAGCTGCGGCAAGACGAAAGTTGTTTGGCCAGAAAATGGGCCTCACTTTCGCTGCGCTGCTTCTCTGCGAAAAAATCGACCAGATGCGGCAACAGGCTCAGGCTCTCACTCTTCCAGACGCTGACAATCCGCACAGTGCCCACGCACGCGAGAAGAGCATTATTCTCGAGCAGATTCGCATTGCCGACTCACACCAAAAAGAAATTGCCAAGGCTGTAGCTGACTTCACTCCTGCTACTTTCGAAGCAGTCAGATGGCCCTTCACGGCAGCTAACCTGCAGCTCTCGTTTGCCCAAAAACGACTCGATATCTGGCCCGCTATCACGCCCATCAAATGAAGACTATCCACCGCCTATTCTGGACAGGCCTGGCTGTCTTCCTTCTCTCTTTTCTCGTGGGAATTTTCAACATTTCGAGCGATAACGCTTGGAGCGGCATCGGCCTCATGGGCATGCTTGCTGGTGCTGCGCTGTTTCTGTTATGCGCGGTAGTGCTTGAAAATGACCCCTATTTGAGAAGTGGGAAGAGCGAAAGTTCTGCAGTGCATGCAGCCCGCTGTCTGCATTGCGCCCACGGCCTGAACAGAAGTATTTCGCTCTTGCTTGAGCAAGTGAAAGATGCCACCACTCGCGCTCACCATAAAGCTGCCGAACTCAACGTTGGCGCCCTCCACCATTGCCTCGCGGCCTCTGCTCATATGAGCGGGCAGCTGAGTCAGTGGCAGATTCATGAGCTAGCGCGTGGTTATCCCAGCCTTTTGCTTCAAGGCAAGCGCGATAAAGAGCTAGTCACTGACCTCTTGCGCGAGCTTTCGAGCTATGGCAAACAGTGCGCTGAGCTGCTTTCCATCAGCCAAGAAGTCGAAGCAATTACTCGCCCTACTTTCCAAGCCACTGGCCGATGGAGAACGGGTGCAGAAGTTGCTGGCCAATTCATTCTGGCTAGTGAAGTTGAGCCGCAGCAGGTCACTGTTGTTTTGGCTCAGGCACTGCCAATTACTGCAAATCAAATCAGCGCTGCTCTCAAACAATTGAGGGCAGCTCAAGAGATCGCGCCTCGGTGTCTCGATGCCTTGTCGCGCTCTCTGACTCAACTGCAAACATCCAACTAAAAGGACAAATCTCATGTCTACCAATGACAAACCCAAAACCGGCGGCTGCAAATGTGGTGGCAAGTGTGGCAAAACTGCCAAGAACTGCACCTGCGGCGCCAAGAAACTGCCGGCCGTGCAGAAACCTGCCACACCGACGGCCCCGCCGGCTTCCACCGACGCCGACAAGAAGTAAGCGTCGCTCAGCTTATCAATTTTCGCTGCAAATCTTTGCTGCAAAACTCTGCCACTAGCTCAAACAGCTAGTGGTGGAAAGACAAATCGATTCGACTCGAATCAAAAAGAAAGACAACTCATGAACTTCCTCCCCATTCTGATCATGGTGGCAGTCATTGTCGGCGCCATGGTCATCGGCCCTCCCATCCTGCGTTGGGTTCGTTCAGTGGTCTCCACCGCTGACATCCGCAACCCCACTGCCCGCAAGCTCGCGGACGCCTCGCTCTACTCGGGCACCTATACCGCCATCTTCGCTGTGGCGTTCTTCCTTCTGGGCATGCCCTACGGCCTCGGCAACATCATCTTCGTCTTCGTGCTGATGACGGTGCTGCAGTACTTCATGCCGTCCCAGCGCTGATTAAGGCGTTGACTAAGGCGTTGATTAAGGCCTAGCTCTAGCAATGAGCCCAAACCAATAAAAATAAACCGCTAGAGTAGCAACCACTTCTAAAGCAGTCGGGCCCAGAGCCTGACTGCTTTTTCTTTATTTTTGCAATATCAACTCTACTGTATAGTACATAGATCGAGAAAAGAAAGCGAAGAGATAGGTTCAAGGTTTGCACCATGAGCCAATCTTCGCTTTCGAAAGCCCGGTTAGGGGAAACTAGTTATTGTTGTTTGTTACTGCTTCGCTGTTCTACTTTTCGTCGTGAAAGGCAAAGCGATTGACCCAGGCGATGGCCATGGTCGAGACGACGAAAACAATGTGCACGATGATCAGCTTGGTGAGATGATCGGCCGGCTCGTTCTCGGCGTTGACGAAGGCTTCCAGCAAATGAATGCTTGATACGCCTAAGATCGACATGCTCATCTTCACCTTCAACGCACCAGGGTCGATGTGCCCCAGCCACTTGAGCTTGGGCAATTTGGTCGACACCGGCAAGTCATCGTCGAAGCTACTGCGGATGAACAAGACGTAGCCGCCAATCATGATCATGACGATCAGATGGCTAACCATGATGATGTCCAGCAGATGCAGCACAGCCACAAGGATCTGCGTGTCGGTCAAGGTCAGTGCATTCATCAGCATGCTTCCGGTTTGCACCGAAAAGCGGATGGTATACACAGCCAAAGCCAGTATCAGACCCAGGTACATCGGCAGCAGCAAGAAGCGGCCACCGAAGACAATTTTTTCCAATTGTGTTCTCATGCAATTCCCCTATGGCATGGAGAGAGTGTGGCTGACTCTCAAACAGCATCTAAGAAAGAACGACCTCAAGGGAGCTGTAATTGAGGCCGAAGCTTCAACTACAGCCACCCGAGAGGCCACTCGAAAAACTTACTTGTCGTCGCAGCAGGTGCCGTTGGGCGCCATGCGCTTGCACGAAAGACCCTTGGAGAGATGGGCCTTGGCTTGCGGCGCGCACACCAGCTCGATCTCCAGTTCACCAGGCTTGTTGCCGTAGGTGGCGATCTTCTTCTCCGCGGCCACTTTGATCAGGTGTGCCTGACCGCGAAGGTTGATACCCTGAGCCGCCCGATTGGGCAGGATGGGAATGGACAGTTTGGAGCAGCCGCGAGAGACAGCGTTTTCCACTGCCAAATCGACGAGCTGCGAGATTGCCTTGCTGTCGACCTTGTCCGGAGAACCCAGACCGACAACCATGACGTGATCAGGAGCACCGTCCTGCTCGAGATCGAGAACGAAGTGTTCACCACGGTCGCCGTGGAAGTTTTCGTTTTCGATGTGCTCCGAGATAATGCCGCCGACGCTCTGGTCAAATGTCTGAATCTGGCTTCCAAGCCCGTGTCCAGACAATTTGCACAAAAGCAGCATAGGGGTGACGCCCAGCCCCAGTGAGTCTTGCGACTTGATAGACGTCGCTAGAGAAATCTTGAGTTTCATGTTTTGACCTCGATGTTAGAGTTACCGGTAGATCCGCTGCCAGCAACAAAAACTGCATAAAGATGACGTTGCAACAGACCGAAGAGGGGCGGATCCACTCTCAAGTCACGTTGCAGGTTTTCGTCAGGAACTGTCTCAACTTTGCAAACACACAACCTTCACTCACATCACATCAGCCTGAGAAATTCCATCCGGTCTCGCTTCTGCCACATCGTGGAAAAGCAGAAAGGATACAGATGGAAGACTGGTTGCGGTTAGAGAGTTATTGCTGTGGAAGTTTGGGATATAGGAGAGATGTCTGAAATCTAGTGTTAAACAGCTTCTAGACTCAAGACAAAAGCTATTAAAGAGAGATAAGGCTGCTGCTCGTGCCACCATATTGCCTAAAAGTGGTGGCACAATCTGGTGCAAAATTATAAACATTAGAGAGCACGATCGCCCAAACCCTTTATTCATCAGCATCTTGCGGTCAAGATTAAAGCGAGAAAAATAGCTGCTCAACATCTCTTGGTAACTAGCGCGCCTCGCATTTTTCTGCAATTTTTTGCAACATTTCGGCGTCACCAATTAGAAAAGGGTTGAGGTAAGCGCAAAGGCTGAAGCTTGCGCTAGGTCTTCGAAAGAAAAGATAAAGAAGCAATATTACGATTGTTACGCAGTGCTCTGCTAGCCGGACTAACCAAGAGGCGATTAAGCCTCACCAATGTTAACTACAGCTAAGTTGTCAAGGATTCGCCGATACATATTGATGCGAACTATCTGCAAGCCCGAAAGCGAGACCAGGCAAGGGCCGCTTTTGTGGCCAGAGCGAAAACATATAAGCGATATATAGATATAAAGCCATTACAGATTAGAAACAACTGTTTTGAACTGAACACTAAGGATCGTTAGGTTCAGGTACCTACATTTCCACAACACCCAAGACCCGGCAAGCAAACAACCAACCAAGCAAACAGCGCGCATCTGACTGCAATATCTTCCCGGGCTTCGACCTGTAGGTGGTCACTTCTTCTCAGTTAACGGTTCAACAACGCTCAAACGTGCGCAGGCAAAGTCAGTACGAGCGTTCTACGAACACATCCTTCAACAATCTGGAGACTTTACTATGCTCAATCGCATCTTGAAGCTGTTCGGAGCTCCTTTCATGGCCCTCGTGCTCATGATCGGATTCTCGACAGCAGCATTCGCAGCCGGCCCAACCTGGTTGCCCAAGGGCACTCAATTCAAGCCCGGTCAACACGTCTATCTCGACCCCAAGCTCGAATCTGGCAGCAACCCTGTCAACTTCGACGGCTTGGAAGCTCAGCTCAAGGCAGAAGGTGCCAAGCAGGGCGTCGAGTTCTTCTATGTCATGGTCCTCAAGGGCGATGAAGCGAAGAACCCCAACGTGCCATTCGCAGTCGAACGTCTTGACGATCTCGTCGGTAACTGGAGTGGC
>Ga0172379_10006027_pt1 | contig 16508 bp, 15 predicted proteins | sample GrowelOW334metaG_FD_119756 | JGI IMG/M metagenome (GOLD analysis project Ga0172379, IMG submission 119756) | Groundwater microbial communities from an aquifer near a municipal landfill in Southern Ontario, Canada - Groundwater well OW334 metaG | ecosystem: Environmental > Aquatic > Deep... | reverse complement strand
AGAATATGTCGATGACCCGCTGGCCGGTTATCAAAGGCTCGTCCACCGTCAACTTCCGCGCGTAGGGACGGGCCACGCGAACCGGCCACCACTGCGCCAGGCGGATCTCCGCGCCCCCGATCGCGCGCGCGACGACATCTTCAATCGTATAGTCGCCTTCGCCGGCAATCCACTCGATAGTCTTTCCGGGAAAATTAGGAGGTACCATTATTTTGCAAGTGACGAGCGGTGTTTCCTGCACGGAACCGAGAGACAACCCCGGCTTGGCGGCTACTTTGTCTCCGCGGGAAAGGGAGGCGAGAAGGTCCGCGGAGGGAACGAAGCGCCACTTCTTTTGGCTGTCTAGGGGATCACCGCGAACCCCGGGAGCGAGAAAGGAGCCGCAAGAATCGAACAAAGCTTTGAGCGGCCGCTGGATACCGTCATAGATAGTACCGATAAGACCGGGGCCCAATAAGGCTGAAAGGGGCCGCCCGATGGAACGGGCGGAGGCGCCGACGGGTAGTCCCGTATCGTCCTCATAGACCTGGACGATAGCGTCATTGCCCTCTAAACGTACGATTTCTCCAATAAGGCGTTTGTCGCCGACTTCCACTACGTCATAGAGTCCGGCCGAACCAAGACCGGTCGCGCGAACGATTGGGCCTGAAACCCGAACGATTTTACCATCAATCATCGAGGGCCTCCAGACCAAGCAGAGCTGTCGCCAATTCCGCCCGTTTTTCCCGTAGGATGTCCTCTCCCGCTTCCGCTAATCCGACGCGAACGGTTATCCTATCGCCTTCGATCACGAGAGAAGGAAGAGGATCCGTGTCCTCGGAAACAACGCGGGCGGCAAAAGACAAAGAAGAGCCGGGGAGAACGTGCGAAAGTAGCGTTTTTGTTTCTGCTTCGCTCAAGCCGTTTGAGTGGACAACCAGGGTGGCGGAACCCAACTCCCGCGCGCGAGGAATCAGGTCTCGTTCCAGAAGAGCAAGTACGCGTTCGCGAGGTAAAGCGCGCAGCGTTTTTTCCATCGACAAACGAAGCAGTCGTTCTGCCCGTTCGGCACGCAAGCGCCGTTTATCCAGAGGTTGGCGGGCGTTTATTTCATCGCGTTTGGCGACCATCCGCTGCGCGTGCTTTGTTTGAAGCGCGGACAAATCCGCCTCAATTTTTTTACCCCATTCGATTTCAAGCGCTTTCGCGGTTTGATCAGCGTTTCGAAGCGCCCGGTCAGCCTTCTTGCGCGCATCTTCCAATATTTCCCGATCAAGGGCTTCAGTCGATCGTAGTTCTTCCATTACTTTTTCCGCCTACACTCGTATACCGATCGCGTCGCGAATGGCATCCACGAGCGTTTTCCGTCCTTTTAGGCGTCCCTGGAGACCGGGAAGTTCCACAATAAGCGGATATTTCCCCGAAATCTGCCATTCGGACAATTCTTCTCCGAGCGAGTCGGCAACTTCTTCAGTTAGGATAAGAACCCGGGTGCCCGTTCCATATTCCGCGTCGGGAAGAACGGTCCCCGACAGCTCAAGAGCTCCGAGCGTTAGACGCCTGAAAGCATCACGGGCCGCTTTCGGCTCGGATACCGAAATTCCGCCTATCCCGACGAAACGGAAAGCTGTTGCAAGCTCCGCGTCGCCTATGAAAAAGTAGTCCACGTCTTATATCAGCAGAATGAAGAGCGCGACCAAAAAGCCCCAGAGGCAAATGCCTTCGGCAAGTCCGACGTACGGCAAAGCCTTTCCGGAAAGTTCAGGATTCTCGCTCATTGCGCCCATAGCGGCAGAGCCGACCTGACCGACGGCGATACCTCCGGCGATACACGCAAAGCCGACGGCAAGCGCGGCGGCGATATAACGCCAAGGCGATTGAGGAGCGGCGGCGGCAGCCGGCGGAACGGTTTCGGCCGCGAACGCGAGGGCGGCAGTCGAGACCTGCATCGCTATCAGAAAAAATTTAGCTTTCATTATTTGACCTCCCTACGAAATCGGAACGGCGCGAATTTCACGCCGGTCTCAGTGAAAAATTTGCTAAAAAATTCGTAGTATTGCAGACGTACGACCTGAATAGCCACGATTAAACCTTCCAAACATATGATGATCAGATTTCCGATTACAATGACAATCGCGGAAAAGAGAGGACCCGCGGGAGCTCGGACAACCATATCGCTCAAGGCAAACACAATGAAAGCCAACACCGCGTGAGAAAGCGCGAACGCTCCAACGCGGAGAAAACTGACCGTATTCGATATGTAATACGATGTCGATTCAAGAAGTTCGACAAATCCTTCAACCACGAACGATATGAGGCCATGTTCCAGGACCGGCCGCTTTCCGGAAGACCAGCGCAAGAAAACCGGACCCAAAATGAGGAACACCAGCGGCGCACCGATGCCGATCGCATCGAACCAGGCAGGGGAATTACCCAGCCCAGCGCGTACGCCGATGGAAAGGGCATACCAGAAGAAAAGCGTGCCGCATATCCCTGTTTTGGAAAACACGGCTTTTTCCCAATGTCCTAACGATATTTGGTTTACGATATTTATAACCAGTCCGACGGAGTTGATGACAACACCCACCCCAACCGTAAAGGCGAAAAACATGAACAACTTTTCCATGCTCCCTTTTTCCGGCATGAAGTGTAACACCCGGTCCACAGGAACTCCGGTAATAAAACCGGTAATGGCTCGGGTTGGAGAGACCAAAAGTGAATCGCTCGCGAACACTTCTCCGTCCAAGAAACCGATCACCATGGAGGAAAGGCCGACCGCGGTCAACGCGGACGATAAATGCGAAAAACCCGACAGTGCTTTCACCCGTCCGCGATCGACCAGAAATCCGAGCAAAAACAACACGGCGCCCTGACCCACATCGCCGAACATGAGACCGAAAAGAAGAGTAAAGAAAAAGGCGACAAAAGGCGTCGGATCGATAGTCCCATACAAGGGAGCACCGTATGAGAAAATCAGCGGCTCGAAACCTTGCACAAACTTACCGTGGTCCAGGGATACGGGGACTTTTTCCAAGCCTTCGCGCACTGAATCGATTTCACTTGGGTCGTAGGCCAAGACGGCGACGCGCCCATCGGCGAAGCGCTCCAAATCGGCCACGGTCGCGGCGACTCGTTCCGCCGCGATCCAGCCCCGCAATCGGTACGTGCTCCTTGTGGATTCGAGACTCGCCTTCAAGCTCTCAACAGTAACGGCGATTTGATACGATTGCGACAGACGGATGAGGGCGGGGGCGGTTTTTGCGGCGAAATCGGCTTTTTCCAACAAAAGCGCGGAACGTTCTACTTCTATTTCCGTGATGCGTTTTTCCAGGCCGGAAAAAAGTTCCCGGGGTACGCCCGTGAAGCCCTCGGGGACCGCAATCGGAACGAACGCCGCTTTAGCCAGTTCCGTATCAAGCGCGAAACGCCCTTTTCGGGACGCGGCGGCAAGAACTCGACCATCCTCCCCGAGCGGAATAATAGCGGCCCGGTCCCCCAGAGATTCTGATAGGCTATCCATGCGATGAGGATCCATTCGGCCGACGCGCAGCGTCAGATACGACAATTTATCAAGATCGGAAAAAGGAGCGTTCAAATTTGAAAAAGCCTTCGCTTCTTCAAGGGTGCCGGTGAGTTTTCTCAATTCATCGGTAAGTGCGGTTTCCCGTATTCGCAGAAGATCGGCGCCATCCGCGACGGCACGAACCGCGTCGTCATCTTCCGGAATCGGCAAACGACTTTCCTCACTCGGTTCATTCGGTAAAGAAATTTTCAAATACGTCGCCGCGTCGTGGAGGCGAGCCAAAAGAACGGAAGTCGCGATTTTCTTGGCAAAGGCATCCTTAACCAAAGCATCCAAGGACTCACCATTTTTAGGCACAACGTTTTCGTGTTCCGGGGAAGATAGCTGCAAGACTCCGCGCATACCAAGATATTCCAGGACACCGTCGACATCGCGGCGCAATACGGTAAGCTCGATCCGCTTCATCTTACGGGGCCTGATCATGCGCTCACCTCCAATGCCGCGACGACATCCCGGGGGCTTAAGCCAAGACAAAGCCCTTCTGCGACGCTGGTCAGGAGATCTTCTTCGAATTGTACGAGTTTTGCGAAGCAGGCGACAGCGCCGAGGGAGGATGGGTTCATACGAAAAAGGCAACGGGCACGAGAATACAAACGGCGGGAAGCCGCGTTCTGAACTCGCCTTGGATCAATTTTCCAAAATTCCCCAGGCTTTTCTTCGTTAAGGAGATAACGCCTCTTCCAGTTTTTCCAGTCTTCTTTCCGGTCAAGAGCAAAATCGCCTATTCGTATGGCATCATCGGCTAAAGAATGACCTTTGTATTTCACATCCACTAAGCGTCGCGCGAGATCTTCTCCCTCGATTCCATAGTAGACTCGCAAGCGCAGCGCCCAGACGATATTTTTCAGCGAAATTTCTTCCGAGACAAGTTCCTGAAAAACATTACGATCAGAGCGGGGGAGATCCACAATTTCGCTCCAGAGGGCATAGTAATACCGGCGGTCAAGATCGGTCTCAATTTCCACCAATGACTCAGGAGAAACCTTTTTTTCCGCCAACCAAGAAAACTCAGTCCTGAACGTCATTTTGGCGACATCAGGATACGCCTCAAAATGGACAGTCCGAAAAGAACCGATATCGGTTACCTCGGGCGGATTTCGTTCCCCGGCAGCGACAGCTGCAAGTGTTCTTGCAAGATCGGCATACTCGTACGCGGAAATCAAACGAACAAGCGCCGCAGCCGGTTTTTTGAAGGAAGAAACGATACCCACAGTGCGTGAAGCCGCGCGATCCGACACGCGGCGTTCAAGACGCGCAGACAATTCACGCTCGGGCAATTCCAACGGGGAGGAGGGAAATAACAAACGATCAAGTTCAGCAAGACGCGTAATGGGAAAAAGCTGAGAAGTGCGTGCGCCAAGGTAGGTTTTACCGATGATTCCGCAGGCTTTAGCCCATACGTAGGCACGTTGCCCCGCGCCGCGCATATTAATTCGCCTCGAATAACGTCTCGTGTACCAGCGCAGCGAAACGTCTTTCATCAACGGTTTTCAGCTCTAGGTCAGTACGATAGACCTCTAGGTTCTTTCGATATTCATCTGATATGGCGGAAGATTCATTCAAAAACTCAGCATCTAATTCAGAGACCCGGGCCCCATAACGGGCAGTATACGTTTCTCTGGAAAACCGTTCGCGTTCGGCTATTCGCTTATCCGCTTCCGATTGAGCATCCTCAGCGAGTGTCGCGGCTTCGTTCTCTACATGGAGCAGATGTTGCAGTACGTCGCGCTCTTCCATGTGCAGCTCCGCAGACGATCAATCTAGGGCGATCAAAACGTCCTCGTATTTCTTAATGATATTATTCACAGACTGCGCATCTTTTTGCACAATCGCGTCGTCGTAAAAAGAGGGGTTGTCCAACAGTTCAGCAAGTCGTTTCAATAATCGCAAATGCTTTTCGGAATCGTTCTGCGGGGCAAGCATCATAAAAAGGAGGTACACCGGTTCTCCGTCCAAAGCGTCATAATCGATACCTTTGCGAGAAACCCCGATGACACCGTACACCCGGTCAACCGCGTTGGTTTTCCCGTGCGGAAGAGCAATTCCTTTTTTTATACCTGTGGACATTTTTAATTCACGATCACGAACGGCGCTTAGGATTTCCTCCCTAGAGCCATTACCGGTCGATCTGCAGAACAAGTCCACCAGTTCCTCAAAAACTTCTTCTTTGTCCTCAGCCTCCAAGTCAACCTTAATCAAGTTGACCGGAAAGGTTTCGTGCAACAGCATTCGTGTCGCCCTAACGCTTATTTAGTCGGCGTAGGCGTGACGGGAGCGGCTGCGGAGGGAGCAGCCGGAAGCGTAGCCTGATCTGAGGGAACAGTCGCGGCAGGAGCCGCCGCGGGAGCCTGATTCCACCACTCGCCCGAAGTTTTACCTTCGATTTTTTTTGCGGCGGCTTCAACGCCGCTGCCGCTCGGTGTCCGATTTGCCAGCGCGAGGCAGAAACTCGTCGCGAGGAAAAGGCCGCCGAGTATGTACGTGGTTTTCGTCAGGACATTGCCCGAACGAGATCCGAAGGCGGAACCGCTGCCGCCGGCGAAAATACCGCCAAGGCTATCCCCTTCCTCGCCTTGCACCAAAACAAGCAGCACGAGAAGGACGGAAACGATAACGAAAACTACCAAAAGCAATATTCCGATAAGACCCATGTGCGCGCACTCCGTTCTATAATCGATGGCTAAAAGTTATTGTAGCGAACGTACCCGAATTGATCAATACTGCGGCATACGACCTTCGGTCGTTTTCCGATAGGTAAGGATCAAGGCGCCGCGCGTCCGCGGCGCGGCGTCATCCATGCTGGTGCGGAACCTTACCGGTTCCGCAGTATTATTCCATGCGCCCATCCGTGGGCGCATATCGGGAGCATTGATTTTACGCGAACTTCGCGATCGGGACAAAGGTTTCGGCTTTGAGAGCCGCGCCGCCAACCAGAGCGCCGTCGATATTGGCCTTAGCCATAAGCTGCGCGACGTTGTCGGCTTTCACCGATCCGCCGTACTGTATGCAGATAGCCTTTGCGGCCGCGGCGCCGTAGAGCTTATCGACAACCTTTCGAACGTACGCGTGGATCGCGTCGGCGTCTTCAGGAGTGGCGGTCTTGCCGGTGCCGATGGCCCATACCGGTTCGTAGGCTATGGTGACTTTTTTAAGCTCATCGACGCTCACGCCTTCCAGTCCTTTCACGGTCTGTCGTTCGCAAACAGCTTCAGCTTTGTCACCTTCGCGCTCTTCCAAAAGCTCACCGACACAAAGGATGACGTCCAAGCCGTGCTTGAGCGCGAGCTTAACTTTTTTGTTGATGAGAGAGTCATCTTCTTTATAGACGTGGCGTCGTTCGCTGTGGCCGAGGATTACGACTTTAACGCCGAGATCCTTGAGCTGAAGCACGGAAACTTCACCCGTATGCGCTCCTTGCTCTTCGGCAGCCATATCCTGAGCGCCGAGCAGGATGTTGGAACCGGAGACGATCTTGCCCACGGTTTCAAGGGAAGTGAATGACGGCGCGACAAGATATTTATGCTTTCCGTCCTTCAGTTGGGCAACGAGAGCCGTAGCGAGTTCCGCGGACTCTGACCGAGTCTTGTGCATTTTCCAGTTACCGGCGATGAAATAGCTGCGCATATGGGGACCTCCGCGCTCGATTTGATTTACGTAGATTGCATAGTATCGGGATGGGAAGAAGCTGTAAAGTCGGCAACGGGAAGAAAGACCGTAAAGACGGACCCCTTCCCCGCCTCACTTTCAGCCTCAATCATGCCGCCGAACGTACGCAACATTGAATAGGAGGAAGCAAGCCCGAGTCCAGTCCCCTTTCCCTTTTTTTTTGTCGTATAAAACGGTTCAAATATGCGCGATAAAGTGGCCTCGTCCATTCCTATCCCGGAATCAGAAATTTTGACGATCCCGTATTCGTGGTTTTCCAGAGAAAGACGTGAAGCTTGATCGGAGGAAAGGACTTTTGAAGAAACTGAAATCGAAAGTTCTCCCTCACCGTTCATCGCGTGATCGGCATTTACCAAAAGATTCAGCAAAACCCGTTCAAGACCATTTCTTTCCACATGGGCGAAAACCGCTTCAGAGGGAATATTTAGGAACAGACGCAAAGCTGGACGGGTTTTCACAAAGGAACGGGAAACTTGCCCGCAGAGCGCACCAAGATCGACCCGCGTCCGCACTGAAGAATCCGGATGCGCAAATCCAAGTAATTCGTCGGTTAACACGGCAGCGCTTTTTACGGAATCCTCAATGCCCTGAACGAGCTTGGCTGCCTCCGCGTTGAACGTTGTCTCCATCCGGAGAAGACTCACATTTCCTTGGATCACTGATAATGCGTTGTTAAAATCGTGCGCGGCGCCGGCCGCAAGCGTCGCGACAGCTCGATATTTTTCTTCGCGCGCCAGTTGCGCTTCCAAGCGTTTTCGTTGCGTTCGGTCCTGATAGATAAAAAGCGAACCGTTGATCACTCCGTGTCCATCAAAAAGGGGTGCTCCCGACATCGATACATCGAGCAGAGTCCCGTCCTTTGTGATACGTCGAGTTTCATAGTCCCGATACGCCACGCCCGTCTTGCGTAAAGATTCCAAGCGCTCGGCTGCTTCTCTCTCAAACTCGGGTGGAATGAACGGACGGGAGACACCAGCCAACTCGCTCATGCTCCACCCAAACAAGGAAACGAAGGCCGGATTCACATATGAAACCTGATCTTCCGCGTTAAAAACGACAACGGCATCGACGGAATGGTCGAAAAGAGAACGGAATCGGTTTTCGGCGGCAGACTTATCAAGCCCTAGGCGTTCATTCATTTTTTCAAGCAGACGATTGTGAGCCTTAATCTCTCCGACATAGAGAAAAATAAAAGGGAATCCGGCAAGAAGCAAAAAGAAAGACGCCGCAAGCGAATTGATAAATTGAGACCGGAGTAAAGCTCCCAGATTCTTCAATTCGATATCAATACAAGATAGATACAATCTACCGCCGGGAGATCGTTCAGGAAACGCTATGGACCGGTAGGAACCCCACTGATCCTGATAACTGACAAATGCCGTTTTTCCGCTCTTGAAGGCTTGGCGGAATCCTTCAGGTATGTCCTTATAGGGATGAAAATACCACCGTTCTTGCTCTTTCGCTTCCTTCTCGGTCACCGTCGGAGCGGAAAAAAAGAAGTTGCCGTTCCGCTCTACCAGCGTGTAGGTCCACGCAAACCCGGTCGACGCCGTGAAAGCGTTCATCCGCTGCCGATTCCTCATTTCTTCCACAACGGTGATGGAAAAGGAATCAATCGCCCTATCATGAAAATCATCAGCGAGAAGATATTTCAAAGTGGAAGCTGCCGCTCTCAAACGTTCATCAACAGAATCCAGAACTAAATTTTTACCGTTTTCCACTGAAAAGAAAGCGACGCCGGCAACCACTGCGACATAAAGAATGGCCGCCGCGACGAAAATAATCAGTATGCGTTTTTGCCTTTTTCTCACTAACCCAGAATAAGTTGTCCAACAGTTCCAGTCAACTCGGCATCCATGCCTCTACAGAACGCCATTAGGCGTTCTGTAACATGCGACTGCGCGCCCATCCATGGGCGCGTGGCCGTTTGTCGAGGGGGATGGGTTGAAAGCGCCGCGCGTCCCCGGCTCGGCAGCATCCAGGGGCGCATTGCCGGGTGCTTAATATTAGCGGCAGACTTCGATGCATCGCATCTCGGCTAGCCGCTCGCTTCGCTAGCGGCAGACCTCGATGCCGGGGAGTTTCTTGCCTTCGAGGAGTTCCAGGGAAGCGCCGCCGCCGGTGGAGACATGGCTCATCTTGGACGCGAGACCGAACTTATTGACCGCAGCGACGGAATCGCCGCCGCCGACGACCGTGGTCGCGCCGCGGCCGGTGGCTTCCGCCACAAGCTTGGCGACCGCCTCGGTTCCCTTGGCGAAATTATCGAACTCGAACACGCCGACCGGGCCGTTCCACACGATGGTCTTGGCCTTCGCCAGAACTTCCTTATATTTAGCCACCGTCTTCGGTCCAACGTCCATACCCATGAGGTCCGCGGGAATATCGAGGCCATCGATCGGCTTGGCCGCGGCCGCCGCGTCGAACTTTTCGGAACATACGTGGTCCACAGGCAGCACGATCTCGGCGCCGAGCTTTTTCGCCGCGGTCAGGATGCTTTTTGCCGTATCGATCTGATCATCTTCAACCAGCGATTTTCCTATCGTATGGCCCTGGGCCTTGAGGAAGGTGTACGCCATGCCGCCGCCGATCACAAGCGCGGATGCGTTCTTGAGGAGGCTTTCCAGCACGGCGATCTTTGAGGAAACCTTTGCGCCGCCGATAATGGCAACCAGTGGTTTAGTCGGATTTGTGACGATCGGCTCCAAATACTTGACCTCTTTGTCCATGAGAAAACCGCCGACCGAAGTCTTTAGAAATTTCGCCACGGAAGCTGTAGAAGCATGGTCGCGATGAGCGGTACCGAAAGCATCGTTCACAAAAATCTCGCCGTAGGTCGCCAATTCTTTGGCTAGCTTGTCGCGCTCGGCGGAATCTTCGCTCGTCTCTTCCTTGTGGAAGCGGGTATTCTCCAGCATCACGATCGTGCCGTCTTTCTGACCCTCGATAAACGCCTTCTTCCCGAAGCAGGAGTCCTCTCCAGCGAAAACGACGGGAACCCCGAGCTTCTCGGCCAAGTACGCGGCCACAGGCGCCATGCGATGCTTACCGGCGATGTATTTAGCTTCGTCAAAGGTTTTTCCGTCCTTCTCCGCCTTTTCCTTCGCCTTCTTCATATCTTTCTTAGGATCGCCCAGGTGGCTCATGAGCACCAGACTCTTGGCGCCCTTTTCCATCACATATTTGATGGTCGGAATGGCCGCGGTGATACGCGTATCGTCCTGAACCTTCCCGTCCTTCATCGGCACATTAAAATCCACGCGCATTATGACGCGCTTCCCTTTCAGAGCAACATCCTTCACCGTCTTGATCATACCAGGTCTCCTTTATGAAGAAGAATAATTATTACCCACAGATACACACACATGAACCGGATTAGAAACTTCCCCTTGCGGCTTGCCGCAGGGGAAGTTGAATCATCGTTTAACCTGGAAAATAAAGCGGGGGTGCCGAGGAGAATACCCGGGACCGCGAACCCGCAGGCGCTACCGCGCCGAGGACTAGCGGAACCGGGTATTCCCCACAGGCACCCCCACATCGCTTCAAGCTAGAAACGATAAATCTTACTTCTTCCCCATGTGGCTAAGCAAGTTTACTACTCGGTTGGAATAGCCCCACTCGTTGTCGTACCAGGAGACGACTTTGAAGAAGCGCTTCTCTCCGGGGAGATTGTTCTGCATGGTCGCCAGGCTGTCGTAGATCGAGGAACGGGGATCGTGGATGAAGTCAGTGGAAACCAGTTCTTCGTTGGCGTAGCCGAGGATGCCCTTCAGGTAGGTCTCGGAAGCTTTCTTCAAAAGACCGTCGATCTGCTCGATGGAGGTGTCTTTGGCGGCGGTGAAGGTAAGGTCCACGACGGAAACCGTCGGGGTCGGGACGCGGAAGGACATGCCGGTGAGCTTGCCCTTGGTCTCCGGGAGCACTTCGCCGACCGCTTTCGCGGCGCCGGTGGTGGACGGAATGATATTGATAGCCGCCGCGCGGCCGCCGCGCCAATCTTTCTTGGACACGCCGTCGTTGGTCTTCTGGGTCGCGGTGTAGGAATGGATCGTGGTCATCAGGCCCTTCTCGATGCCGACGCCTTCCTTGAGGAGGACGTGGACGACGGGAGCCAGGCAGTTGGTGGTGCAGGAAGCGTTGGACACGACGTCGTTCTTGGCCGCGTCGTATTTTTCATGGTTGACGCCCATGACGAAAGTCGGGATTTTTTTGGTCTCGTCGGCGCTCTTGGCGGGCGCGGAGATGATGACCTTCTTGGCGCCGGCTTCAAGGTGGCCCCAAGCTTTTTCGTTGCAGAACAGACCCGTGGATTCAACGACATATTCGACGCCGAGCTTCTTCCAGGGGAGGTTCTTCAATTCCTTTTCAGCCATCACGCATTTTACCTCGTGACCGTTGACGACCAGGATGTCGTCTTCAGGAAGGGCGGCGTCGCTTTTCTTGGAAGAAATAGCGGCTTTCATCTGACCCTGAACGGAATCGTACTTGAGCTGGTATGCAAAGTACTTGGCATCGGTGGAGACGTCGACTACGGCGACAACATCAAGTTTGTCTTTTCCGAGCAGACCCTGATCAACGATCGCTTGGAACACAAGGCGGCCAATACGGCCGAATCCGTTAATAGCTATCTTCATCATGAACCCCCTGTGAATCGGTAATTTTATAGTGAAAGACTACAAAATTACTCGTCTGTTGTCAATCTAACGGAAAAACGGCAGCTATCCAAGTGTCTTCCGCTAAGAACGGGGGCAGAACTATTGCGGGATGCACTATGAGAACCCGTTCGAGTGAGAGCCTAAAACCTGCACCGGTCCAAATACGCCCGCCGTGAAGCGACCAACGACTCAAGTTCGCGCAGCATCGACTTATCGACTTCTTGGGCGATAGGGTAGATGTAGCGGGCGGTTTCGTCGGTATAGCGGGAGACAAACTCGGCGTTGGTAACGAAGCCGAGGGAAATCATATTGGAGATGCGGTCCGCAACCTTGAGTACTTTGGCCTGCCGGGAACCTTTTTCCTTGATACGGGTCAGGAATTCAGGTTTCGTTTCATCCGACCGGCGCGATACTTCCATAACCAGGTCGTACACCGCGGGACTTTCATAATCGATAGAAATCAGCAAGTTATGATTGAAGTCCGGGACGTCCTCGATCAGATCGTGGACAACCGAAGCTTTCAATAGAACAGAATCGATGTAGCCGTAATCAAGTAGGACCGCCATCGTATCCAGCTGATGACGGAACATATTGCCGCCGCCCTCACGGATTTTACCGATGAGGGCGGTAGCCAGCTGCATGTAGGGCGCGATGTGCATCCCTTTAAGTCGGAGCATCTCCTCCGTAGTCATGTCGGGCCCACCTACGCCAAATCCCGAACGTAAGTCGTTAATTTCTCAATTCGGCGCTTAACGTCATCGATCTTTTCCCGCTCTCCCGCGACAAGTTCGGGAGGGGCGTTCTTGACGAAGTTTTCATTTGACAGTTTGCCCTCCAGAACGGTGAGGAACTTCGTATCTTTCTCCAAATCCTTGGAGAACTTCGCGGCAAGTTGGGCCGCGTCCACAGCTTCACGGATAAACACAAAGGCTTCCCAGCCCTTCCCCACTAAGCCGATGGAAGCGGCGGGCCGCTCGGCATTTCCGGCGGCGACGAATTCCAGAGTCCCGACACCCGCCAGGAGTTCAACTAAGGCCGAACTCTTTTTGAAGAAATCGGCGGAAGCGAATCCCGCTTCGGCACGGACCTCGACGCGGAGTTTTTTGTCGCTCGTGATCTGACACTCGGAGCGCAGCGTGCGAATTTGGCGAATGAGATCCTGAAGAACGCCGAAATCGGCCTCCAAGGAAGGGTTTTTCCGTGCGTCCGTCGGCACGGGGAAACGGGCGGTCGCCAAGAGACCTTTCGCGTTCGGGAGCTTCCCGTAGATTTCCTCGGTGACGAAAGGAAGAAGCGGATGCAAGAGCCGGAGCGATTCCTCCAAGACGGACAAAAGCACGGTAGTCGCGCGATCCTTTTCCGCATCGGAGCCGGAACGCAAGGATATCTTGGTAGCTTCCACGTACCAGTCACAGAAATCGTTCCAGAAGAACTCATACGCGGTCTGCGCGGCATCATTGAAGCGATACGCCATGAACGCTTCCGACATCGTCCGAGCGGCAGTGTCCAAGCGGGCATAAATCCACTCATCGACGGGAATAAGTTCGGGTTTTTCGACTAGCTCACGACCTTCCAGATTCATCAGAATATAGCGGCTCGCGTTCCACACCTTGTTCGCGAACTTTGAACCGAGTTTGAAACTTTCTTTATCGATCAGAATATCCTGACCCTGCGCGCAGAGGAAGGCGAGAGTGAATTTGAGCGCGTCGGCGCCGTACTCGTCCACGAGCTCCAAGGGATCAAGCCCGTTCCCCAGGCTCTTGGACATCTTGCGGCCCTGCTTGTCGCGCACCAGACCGTGAATGTAGATATCGCGGAAGGGCGCCTTACCGGTAAACTCAAGGCCGGCCATGATCATACGGGACACCCAAAAGAAAATGATGTCGTAAGCGGTAACCAGAGCGCTGGTGGGATAGAACTTACGAAAATCGGCAGTGTCTCTCGGCCAGCCGAGAGTGCTGAACGGCCAGAGCCAGCTGGAGAACCAGGTATCAAGGACATCTTCATCCTGTTTCAGTTCGGTCGATTTACAGAAGGGACATTCGAGCGGTTCCTCGCGGGCGACTACGGTCTTTCCGCAATGCTTACAGAACCAAGCCGGGATACGATGCCCCCACCAGAGCTGACGGCTGATACACCAGTCCCTGATATTTTCAAGCCAATGTTCGTAGGTATTTTCCCATTTCTTCGGGTAAAAAATGATATCACCATCCCGCCAGGCTTTCAGCGCTTTTTCGGCGAGAGGCTTCATTCTCACGAACCATTGCTCGGACAGGTAGGGTTCGATCACGGTATTGCAGCGGTAACAGCGGCCGACCGCGTGAGTGATCTTTTCCTCGCGGACAAAGAGACCCGCCGCTTCAAGATCGGCGATAACGGCTGCCCGCGCGGCTTTCACCGTCATGCCGCGGTACTTTTCGGGCACCGCTTCGTTGAGTTTCCCGTCGGGAGTGAGAATATTCATGACTGGGAGATCGTGCCGTTTGGCCACTTCCCAATCGTTCGGATCGTGGGCGGGAGTTATCTTGACGACTCCGGTACCGAACGCCCTATCGACATAGGTATCAGCGATAACCGGAATAGTCCGCCCGGTAAGCGGCAGCACGACGTTCTTACCGATAAGAGAAGCGTAGCGTTCGTCCTCGGGGTGCACGGCAACAGCCGTATCGCCTAGAAGAGTTTCCGGTCGAGTTGTCGCAAGCTCGATGAATCCTGATCCCGCCGAACCGTCCGCGTTGGCGTACGGATACCGGATATGGTACATGCCGCCGGGAAGGTCCTCGTGTTCGACCTCATCGTCGGAGAGCGCGGTGCCGCAGGAAGTGCACCAGTTGACCAGATAGTTGCCCTTATACACCAGACCGCGTTCGTACAGAGTTACGAAGACTTCGCGCACCGCGCCGGAAAGTCCTGCGTCCATCGTGAAACGTTCACGCGTCCAGTCCACCGACGCTCCGATCTTACGCAGCTGGCGTGAAATTATTTCATGGTGTTCGTTTTTAACCTTCCACGTCTCTTCCACGAATTTTTCGCGGCCAAGATCATGACGGGTCTTTCCTTCTTTTTTTAAACGCCTTTCAACAACGTTCTGCGTCGCGATGCCCGCGTGATCGGTGCCCGGCACCCAGAGCGTACTTTCACCAAGCATACGATGGAACCGAACGACAATGTCTTGCAAAGTATTGTTGAGGCCGTGGCCCATGTGGAGAACCCCGGTAACATTGGGCGGTGGAATGACGACTACGAAAGACTTCTTGCCTTTCTCTCCTGAAGGCTGAAAAGCCCTCTGTTCCTGCCACATGGCATACACACGATCCTCGAATCCTTTTGGATCGTAGGCTTTCTCAAGCTCCACCGCTTTCATGCTCACTCCTCAACCAAGATGCCGCCGAATCTTCGAACCGGAGGTTCGGGCGTTCCCGCAGGACCGTGATTCTTCCGCGTTAGTGACGAGAATAGTAGCGAATCGGGGCTTTCTATTCAATCAGCAGGCTTCAGACAGGGAAAGAATTGAAGGAGACGACTTCGGAAAGGGGTTTGCGTTGGCGAGGACCTTTTTCACGTTCAAGCTGCCAATCGGAAAGCGAGGGATTTTCTCCCTGCTTCCCGCAAATCAGGAGCGTGACTAAAACGAAATCATCGGGAACGGCACAGGCAGCTTTTACTTTTTTGGGATTGAATCCGGCGATAGGATGAACGACTATCCCTTCACGAACCGCTTGGAGCATAAGATTCATAGTCGACATACCCAGATCGAAGAAGGCATAATCACGCCCCTCGTCCAAACGGCAATCGAGCGAAGGCTTGGTTACGGCCAGTATCACCATCGGCGCGGAACGGGCCCACGCGTTGCCGTCGGGCAATTGCGCGCGAACCTTTTCGAGCACAACGGGATCGGACACGGCGATAAAACGCCACGGCTGGTTATTGAAACAAGAAGGCGCAAAAGTCGCCGCCTCTAACATTCGGACGACGGATTCTTCGGGAAGGGGTTCACCGGAAAGCGAACGAAACGCGCGCCGAACGGCGATTTCAGGCAGCATTTCCATATTGAACCCCTTAGCCGAAAATTATTTCTTAACGAGCGCTTGCCGCGCTTCCTCGCGCAATTCTTTGACCATCACGGCATCATCGCCTGAGAGCGTCGGATTGCGGGAGATTTCATCCAGCACCGCGGCCGCGTCTTTAGGCGCGCCGGTATCCAGGCTCAAACGGGCAAGAAGAATCGCACGGGCGATAGAGAACGAACCGCTCGCGCTCATCGGCCTAAGGATCTTGATCGCGCCGATAGAATTTTCGGAAGAAGCCAAGCACCACGCTTGGGCGTAACGATACTCCTCGCGTTTGTCACCGAGCGCATCGGTGGCGGCCTTGTCGTATTTTTTCGCCGCATCCGCGAAACGTTTCTGAGAAACCAACTGCTCAGCTTCTTCAGCCACCGCCGCCGGATCGTCATCGTCAACCGCCCAATTGGTCTTTTCCGGAGCGCCCTCGAAATCCCCGCGCACACCGGCGACTACTGTCGAACGAGGTCCCTGCTTTCCAACCAAGCGTCCCATTTTATTCACCACGCTTGAGCTTTTCTGTTTCTGCGCGCCGCTCGCCGCCAGAAGCGAATCCAGGTT
>Ga0172379_10006026_pt1 | contig 16509 bp, 17 predicted proteins | sample GrowelOW334metaG_FD_119756 | JGI IMG/M metagenome (GOLD analysis project Ga0172379, IMG submission 119756) | Groundwater microbial communities from an aquifer near a municipal landfill in Southern Ontario, Canada - Groundwater well OW334 metaG | ecosystem: Environmental > Aquatic > Deep... | reverse complement strand
TTAGATGTGACATTGTCGGAAGTTAAACTTTTTTTCCCGAAAGTAATAGAAAAAATTAAAGCGATTAATAGCCCGTTGTCCAGTTTGGTTCGGGGGGCGGAATTGCTAAAGGTAGAAAACGGCAGGATTTACTTGGGTGTGAAGTTTTTATTCAACAAACAAAATTTGGAACATCCAAAAAATGCCGCGTTAATTAATTCCACCATTGAAACGGTGTGCGGAAAAAAACTGGCCATTATTGCGCAAGTAGCAAAAACCGAAGTGGGAGAAAAAGTTGACACCATAGAGGCCTTAAATCAAGTCTTGCAAGTCTTTGGTGGGGAGTTGATCGAGTAGAATAAAATTATGGTATAATAAAGTTATATGTAATAGAAGAAGTATTTGAAATAAAAAGTAAATTAACATCAAGTCAGAATTAGTAAGTTCTCTCTCCAATTCATGGAGAGAGACAGAGAGAGGTTAAGGCCATGGAAGGAAAGGCTTTGGCTGAAGTCTCAAAGACTTTGAGGAAACGGCAAACCCCCTGGGAGTCAGAGTTATGGTATTTTCTCAGAGGTGGAAGATTTTATAATTTAAAATTTAAACGACAAGTGCCGATGGGTGATTATGTTGTTGATTTTTGTTGCCAAGAAAAGAAATTAATTATTGAACTAGACGGTGGGCACCACAATCAAAAAGAAAATAGAACATCTGATCGTGTAAGACAAAATTTTTTAGAATCTAAAGGATATAAAGTTTTAAGATTTTGGAATAATGAGTTTGCAAAAAATATTCAAGGAGTTCTTGAAGTTATAAGAAGGGCTACAATAAATAATTAACCTCTCTGTCACCCTGCGGGTGGCATCTCCCCACGAATTGGGGAGAAAAATAATGAATAATCTATCAAAAGAACAAAAACAATATTTTGCCGGAACCATTGCTCTAATTTTAATTTTGAGTGTGGTTTCGTTTTGGCACAAACCGGATTTATCGGTAAAAGATACCGCAAAAACCACTAAGCCTTCTGCCGAATTTTTGAATTCACAGGAGTATTTAAAATATTTAAATACCTTAAAAATTGATAAACAGGCTAGTAAGGAGTTGTTTCAGACAATTATTACCGAAGAAGAAATTAAACAGGAAGTGGTCAAAGCGCTGTCTGCAGATAAACCCGTGGAGATGCCTGTTATTGGCAATGAAAAAATCAAAGTCAGCTCCGCTAATACCGCATCCGCTGTTAACCAATATTTAACCGACAGTATTAGCGACGCATATAGTTTTAACAACAATACTTTGGGATCAACCGGGAATTTGTTTGATGCACAAAACTCCAGCTTAGGAGAGATTAAACCAAAATTAGATGAGTTACAAAATAAATTATATGCGCTCAGTGTACCAAAAGACGCGGTGGCTTTACACAAGTCATTAATTTTGGCCTATTCGGCGTACAGTGATTTGCTGGCTTCAGCCCAGAAATACGTACCCGAAGACTACAGTAAAAATGACGCCATTTGGCCCCAAGTATATAAAAATTACATTATTGCCAATACCGCGGCCAATAATTATTCCACTGAATTAAATAAGCTAGCCGGTAAGTACCAAATAGCTTCCATTACGGTGACCGATTACTATGCGGACAGCGGTTCTCAAGCCGGACCAAAAAATATTTTTATTCCGGAAGCGAAAGCATTTTTGGGGCTGTCTTGGAGTTTTACCATTGGTGATATTCCACGGATTGTTATGGATTCGGTTAAGGAAGGTTTGCAAGCGGCATTTTTGCAATTTATGGGATCAATGCTCAATAAGCTGGTAACTAAGATCGAACAGAATTATATTATCACCAACTTTTTGTATTACACGGACGCTTTGGTTAATGGTCAGTACACAGATGATTATTTAAAAAAGTATGTTAACGACAATTTGGATAGACAAATAATTAAAAAATTTATTCCGCAGTTTAATTGCGGTCAGCAAAACCAAGATTTAAAACCGGTGTTTCAGGCAAAGGCGGCTGAATATTTAGGTTTTGATCCAAAAACTATTAGCACTTCAGACCCGGATTATTATGTAAAAATGTCCAAAGTAGGAAATTATATGGCCTCACCGGAGGGTTGGCAACAGTATTATCAAAGCATGGCGCAAACAGCTCAAAGCGAAGCGCAAAAAGCCGCGGAAAATGAATTGTCCAGTAGTGGGCTTAAAACCCCGCGCAATACCACGGCCAACTCCATAAGTAATTCCATCACCAGTATTGTCAGCGCGGAGCGCGCCAGTTTTGCCGCAATTTTACAACTCGGGATTAATAATGCGGAAAGTATTATTAGCGCAACTGTGGCGCAACTAACGCAGACTTTGGTAAACAGGTTTGTGTTCCAGGGTGTAACCGGTAGCGGTGGCGGTATTGGAGTATTAAAGGAACAATCAACATGTGTAGCCGCCGCCGTGGTTAGTCCGGTGCTCGCTTTGCCTTTAACCGAATATCAAAATTCATCAGTTCCCGCAACCGCGCAAGCTGCCACAGCTTTTGCTTGTTCAGGGCTTGGAAGTGTAAGCGCTGATTGTACTGATGCGGTTTTAGGTGAACTTGGAGTTTGTGCAAATAGCCCTGCGTCACACAGCGGACAGCAGACTTGTAATGCTTTAAAAAATTCTCCTTATACTGCGGCTTTGCTGAGTCAGTGTGATCAACAAGCAAGGCCAACCGCCAGTTGTTCAAATTTGCAGAATTATTTAAGCAGAATCCCGTAAATAGTGGGTTTTTATCCCGCCCTTTCAGCCGGCAAACGATTTGGTGACTCAAAATATTATCTAAAATTATTTACTTACCCCGCTTTTTCCGAATTAAGAGAAAGAGCGGGGTTTTGTGGTATAATAATAAAAGTTCTTCGTTACCCTGATGTAATCAGGGACGAGGTATTGAACTTGTATTAGCTCCTCGGCTCGCTCAAGTCTTAATGACTGGCTCGCAAAACGATCGCTAATAGAACTAAAGGGGCAAATAATTAACTCTATTTATTATGGAAAATAAAACAATTGGGGGAAACACCCTTCCGCAGGCAGATATTGCTTCTGCACAATCGAATTTCGGCCAGCAGAATAAAAATAATTCCTTTCCGGTAATTATTTTATGCTTAATTATGGGATTTTTAGGAGGATTAGCCGGTAGTTTTTATTTATTGGCTTCAAACACAGGTCAGCAGTTAGTGCAAAAATATAGCAATAAACAAAATATTCAAAATATTACGTTAAATGAAGATTCCGCGGTTATAGATGTGGTAAAAGAGCATAGTCCGGCCGTGGTTTCCATTGTGATTTCAAAAGATGTCAATAAGATTCCCGGACTTGGGCTAAACCCTTTTAGTGACGATCCTTTTTATAACTTTTTTTACGGAAACAGTGGGCAAAATCGCCAACAGTCAACCACTCCAAACATTCAGCAAATTGGCGCTGGAAGCGGATTTTTTGTTTCCGCGGATGGACTTATATTAACCAACAAACACGTGGTTTCGGATGATACTGCCAGTTATACGGTGCTGACCTCAGACGGAAAAAAGTATGAGGCAAAAGTTTTAGCCAAAGATCCGGTGAATGACTTTGCCATTGTTAAAATAGATATTAAAGACGCCCCATTCTTAAAGTTAGCTGATTCTTCTAAAATTCAAATCGGCCAACGGGTAATTGCTATTGGTAATTCTTTGGGACAATATCAAAATACCGTAACTACCGGAATTATTTCCGGCATTGGCCGAAAAATTACCGCCGGGGGAAATGACGGCAGTGAGCAATTATCCGGCGTCATCCAAACCGACGCAGCTATAAACCCGGGCAACAGTGGCGGACCACTCTTGAATTTAAGTGGGGAAGTGGTGGGAATAAATACAGCTATAGACCAACAAGGTCAGTTGGTTGGCTTTGCCATTCCTTCGTCAGATGCCAACAAAGCTTTGATCACATTTCAAAAGAACGGCAAAATTACCAGGCCGTTTTTGGGCGTGAGGTATGTTATTATTACTAAAGAGCTTGCGACAAGCGAAAAATTGCCAAAAGACTACGGCGCGTTAATTGTTCGGGGCGACAAAATGACAGATTTGGCTGTTACTCCTGGAAGCCCGGCAGACAAAGCGGGCTTGGTGGAAAATGATATTATTTTGGAAATCAACGGCAAGAAAATTGACGAAACTAATTCTTTGGCCGATATAGTTAGAGGTTTAAATGTCGGTGATCACGTCGCCTTAAAGATTTATCATAAAGGGGAAGAGAAAAGTTTAAATGTGGTACTAGGAGAGTCTAAATAACTTTAAGATTATGAACATGATTATGTCCGCCGGAGGCGGATCCGCCTCTGGCGGAAAAGCCCTTGGAATTGATTACGGCGAAAAAAGAATAGGATTAGCCATTTCTGACGAGAGTCGGACTTTTGCCAGAGAATTGACAATATTGTCACCAAAAGAGTTTTGGCAATTAATCAAGCAAATAATTACTGAAAATGAAATTACTCAAATTGTTTTAGGTTGGCCACTTAATATGAGCGGAGAAGAAACGGAAAAAACTCGGGAAGTGGCTAGTTTTAAGTTGCAAGTTGAGAGTGAGACGAATTTGCCGGTGGCAATAATTGATGAGCGCTTAACGTCACAAATGGCGCAAAACATTAAAGGCAGTTCGAAAGATTTAGATAGTCTCGCCGCGCAAATATTATTGCAAAATTATTTAGATAAAAATAAAAATTTATGAATAAAAAAACGCTCGTCCCTTTATATTTTGGGGGTATCTCTGGTCTCCTCTCCTGGATCCCTGTTGTGCTCAAGTGGCCATATTCCGATCTTTTTCCAGGGGTCGTGTTTGCTTTGAGTATTCTGATATTTTTTTCAACGGCGCTAAATTATAAAATCAGCTATATAAAGCAGGTCATATTTCTGGCAGTATCAATAATCGCCTATGAAGCTGCATTTAGATTTGTTATTTATTGTTTCGAAAATAATTCATTTGATAGTACACTATTAATATTTTTTATTGCTGGCGTGATAGGAAGTTTGATTTTGAGTTTAGGTGCCAAATTACTTTTAGGGGTCTTTAATTTTGAGCAAGTAAGTTATTTACCAATTTTAGGTGGAATGTTAGGTTGGGCATTCTGGCTACCGGGACTACTTCCAGGTTATTGGAAATACGACCAAGAATCTAACTTTAATTTGTTATCTTTATATCTGGTTTGGCAAACTGGTATGCTTATCGTAATGAATAAACTTATAAATAAAAATAATGTCCGAATTTAGACAAAATCCAATTACTAAAAACTGGGTGCTAATTGCGCCGGCAAGAGGCAAACGGCCGGATCAATATAAAACTTATTCGGTTATGCATTCCGTGCCGGAAGCGGACGAAAAATGTATTTTTTGCCCCGGGAATGAACATTTGAATCCTGAGCTCTTACGCGTGCCGGAAGGTAAAGATTGGGAAATAAGAATTATTCCCAATAAGTTCGCGGCGCTTGAACACACCACCGCTTACCGACATAAGGAGTTTTACGTTTCCCATTCCGGGGATGGGGATCAGGAAGTAATTATTACCCGCAAGCATAACGAGCCGGTGGCCTTGCAGTCCATCGCCACAGTGGAGCTCACTATCCGCACCTTTATAGAAAGAATAAATAGCCTGTCTAAACACCAGGAATTGGCCTATGTGCAAATTTTTCATAACCATGGTCGGGATGCCGGGGCGAGTATTATTCATCCGCATTATCAGTTGTATGCAACCCCAATTGTGCCTCCACATGTCCACAGTGAAATAATGGGATGCTATCACTACTATCAAACCCACAAAACTTGTATTTATTGTGATATTATTAAAGAAGAACTGCTCGTGAGAGACCGAGTGGTTTACGAAAGCGAGCATTTTGTTGTGCTATCCGCTTATGCTAGCCGGTGCCCGTTTGAAACTTGGATTTTGCCAAAAAAACACGGCGCGCGGTTTGAAGACATGAGCGAAGATGAAATAAAGCATTTGTCGTTTGTACTAAAAGTTACCCTGGGGCAATTATATACTAAGTTGTCAGACCCGCCGTTGAATTTTTACATTCACAACATGCCGTTGAAAAAAAATGCCGAAGACCATCGGCACAGTGCGCACGAAGAAGAAGCTTTCCACTGGCATTTAACAATTTTTCCGCGTATTACCATTTGGGCCGGGTTTGAATACGCCACCGGCATTCCGGTTAACCCCATTCCCCCGGAAGTGAGCACAAAATTTCTTAAGGGTGAGGAATAGGACATATAAGTCCTATATGTCAGATGTGTCCTATTTCGTCCTATTGGTCATTTTAAAATCACGTTTAAAAAATTCTATGAAAAAACTCATCATTGCCAATTGGAAATTAAACCCGACCACGCTCAAGGATGCGCAAAAACTTGCGTCGTCTATAAATTTGAAAGCAAAAAATACTGTGGTACTTTGTCCGCCGACAATTTATTTGGCGTCTATAAATTACCCTAATGTCGGTTCGCAAGATTGCTTTTGGCAAGACAAGGGCGCCTATACCGGACAGGTATCACCGGCGCAACTAAAAGATTTAAAAATTAAATATTCAATAATTGGCCATAGCGAAAAACGGGGAGTGGGGGAAAGCGATGAAATGATTAACGCCAAAGTTAAAGCTTGTTTGGCCCAAAAAATTATTCCCGTGCTTTGCATTGGTTTTGGGACCACGGTAGAGCAGGATGACTTGGAAGTTGTGGACATTTTAAAACAACAATTAACTGCCGATCTAGCCGGGGTTGATGCAAAAAAAATAATTGTGGCTTATGAGCCGGTCTGGGCAATTGGTACAGGGCACAATGCTACATCTGAGCATGCGGAAAAAATTTCCTTATTTATTAAAAATAAGTTTAAAGTGGCTAAAGTTTTATACGGTGGAAGCGCCAATGCTTCTAATGCCCAAGAGTTTTTATCTCAGCCAAACGTTGATGGCCTGCTTGTCGGTGGCGCCAGTTTAATTGCTAAAGATTTTAACAGTATAATTAACATATAATCACGAATACACAAAAAACACGAAAGTCACAAAATTTAGGTTTCGTGGTATTCGTGTGTTTAGTGAGTTCGTGCTATAAACAAATTTATGATTTATCTAGCCAGTGACCATGCCGGGTTTGAGTTAAAAAATAAAATCCTTCAGCATTTAAAAGACGAAGATATGGAAGTAGAAGACTGCGGGCCTTTTGCATTGGATCCACATGATGATTACCCTGACTATGTTTATCCTTGTGCGGTTAAGGTTGCCGAAAATCCTGGCAGTATCGGAATAGTTTTGGGCTTGAGCGGTAACGGCGAAGCCATAGCGGCAAATAAAGTTAAAGGAATTCGCGCCGCACTTTATTACGGTGGTCATGAAGATATGGTAAGATTGGCTCGTCAACACAACAATGCAAACATGCTGTCGTTGGGAGCAAAGTTTATGTCCCCTGAAGAAGTAGAACGGGCAGTGGATTTATTTATTGAAACCGGTTTTGAAGGCGGCAGACACCAGAGGAGAATTGATAAAATTAACAAAATCGAAGTAAATTAATATGATACGGATAATACGGATATGAATACTAATGATACGGATAATACGGACATGCCACTTTGGTGTCTATCTGTATTATCAGTATCATCTGAATGCATCTGTATATCGGTATCACAACTTTTATGCCACAGATCGTCCCGTCAATTTTAGAAACAACCAAAGAAGGATTTTTAGCAACTTATGCCAAAGAAGTTAAGTTGCCGGGCGCCAGCCGAATCCAGGTTGATTTTGGCGATGGGATTTTTGTGCCCAATCAAATTTTGGATATTAAGGAGATAGACGTTTTAAGCCCGGCAATCCATTGGGAAGCTCACCTTATGATACAGGCACCGGAAGACTTTCTGGATTATCAAATTTGCGGTTTTAAAACGATCATCGTGCATTATGAAGCGTATAAAACACCGGAAGGTCTGCGACAAGCGTTGTCTTCAATAAAAGCGGTCGGGCTTGAGCCCGCCCTGTGTTTAAAAAATGAAACTCCGGTGGCGGTGGCGGTTGAATTTTCCTCTATTATTAACCATTATCAATTAATGAGCGTAAAGCCAGGCTATCAAGGGACTCCTTTTTTGGGAAATACCTATGAACGTGTGAAAGAATTGAGAAGCCTGTTACCAAATGCTATAATAGAAGTAGATGGTGGCGTCAATATAGACAATGTTAAACAGTTGGCCAATGCCGGGGCGGATTTGCTGATTTTAGGGTCCAGCATTACCAAGGTGCCTAATATGCAAGAAGCTTTCGAAAAAATACAAAATGAGTTAAACAAAAGTTTCCTGACTAAATCAGAGTGAGTTTTTATACAAAAACAAAATTTAATGGAAAAATTATCTATTAATGAGATAACCTACAAAGCTAACGACATCCGGCAGGATATTATTAATATGCTGGTGGCGGCCGGGAGCGGGCATAGTGCCGGTCCTTTGGACATGGCCGACGTTTTTGCGTCGCTGTATTTTAATGTGCTAAGCCATAAACCCACAGAGCCAAAATGGGAAGGGCGGGATTATTTGGTTTTGTCCTGCGGACATATTTGTCCGGTTTTGTACGCTTCTTTGGCTGAGTCCGGTTATTTTCCCAAAGCGGAATTAAGCACTTTACGAAAATTAGGAACCAGACTGCATGGCCATCCTCACAATTTAGCCTTGCCTGGTATTGAAACTTCCTCCGGGCCCTTAGCGCAAGGCGCCAGCCAGGCTGTGGGTATTGCCTATGGATTAAGAATGGATCATAAAAGAAATCATGTTTATTTAATCATGTCCGACGGAGAACAGCAGGAAGGGCAAATTTGGGAAGCCATAATGTTTGCGGGAAAATACAAGTTAAGTAACATGACGGCGATAATGGACCGAAATAATATTCAAATTGACGGCTACACTGAAGACGTTATGCCATTGGAAAATTTGAAAGCCAAGTATGAAGCCTTTGGTTGGCATGTGCTTGAAACAGATGGGCACAATATTCAGGAAATAATTAATGCTTGTAACGAAGCCAAGGCCGTATACGAAAAGCCTACATTAATTATTGCCCGAACTATTCCCGGCAAAGGCGTAGACTTTATGGAAGGGGATTACCGCTGGCACGGCATGCCACCAAATAAGGAGCAAGCCAAGTTGGCACTGCAAGAGCTGAGAACGTTACAAGGTAAGATTACCAGTGAGCATCAATGAGAATTGACAAAAATGACAAAATTTAAAAAATTGACAAAAATAATTAAACATAAAATATTTCTTAACCAAAATATATGATAACTTTTTTGCTTTTTGTTGGGTTTATATTTTTGTTGTTTTGGATTTCCAGTATTAGTAACCGGGTAACGGCAATGGAAAAACGGATGCAGGTTACCGGTGCAACATCGGCTCCGGTCAAGGCGCCTGTTGCAGTAAAATTACCAGAGGCTCAATCAGTTGCGTCTTGGAAGCCGGGTAGTATTGAAAATTGGCAAGCCATTGCCAGCCAATCATCTCACAATACTTTGCCTGCATCGGATAATAAATTATCCCAAACACAGGTGCAAGCGAGTACAAAAAATAAAGATGCCGATGATACGGAAAAAGCTGTGAATTGGTTGAATCGAATTGGGGTGGTGGCATTGGTATTGGGCTTGGGTTTCTTTTTAAAAATCGCGATTGATTTAGGCTGGATTGGACCTTGGGCGCAAGTTATTATTGGTCTTGCAATTGGCGGGTTGTTAATTTATTTAGGTCAATTGTGGAAAGAAAGATTTGGCACCCGAGCGCAGGCGCTTACCGGTGGTGGCGTAGCTATATTATATTTTAGTATATACGCGGCGTTTAATTTTTATTCTCTTGTTCCGCAATTTGTCGCATTCGTCTTTATGCTGGCTGTGGCCGGGTACGCGGTCTGGTTGTCATATAAAAATAGTTCTTTAGTCTTAGGGGTGTTGGCATTTTTTGGCGCTTACGGCTCACCGTTAATGTTTAGTTCCGGACAAGATCAGCAAATGATAATGTTTGGGTTTTTAACCTTACTGAATGTTACCGCTTTGGTTTTGATGGTCGGAAAATATTGGATGGAATTACTTATTTTGACGATGTTCGGAACCATTATTGACTTTTTGGTTTGGGGCGTTAACCATTCCAGTTACGAAAATACTTTAACCAGTTTGGCTTTTGTAATTATTACCACATTGTTGTTTGTTATTGGTTCGGCCGCGTTGTTCCGTTTTCATAGTGAAAAGAAAACGCTGTCGCCGGATTTTGGTAATGGAGTTGCCGCGTTACAAATTATTAGTGGCACCTTTTTCTTTGCTTCAATTGTGGCTTTGTTGTTTGATAAATTCCATAGCATACTACCAGCCGTAGCCTTACTTGGCGCGGTAGTATATTTCTTTAGTTACGCCTTGGTGGACAGGTTGAATTATAAAAATTTAAATTACTGTATGTCATTTTGTGGGGCGGTTTTGCTTTCTATGGCTGCTGTGTGGCAATTTGACGGCAAGGCGCTTTCTGCAATGTTGTTGTTAATTGCCTTACTTGGCGCGACTGTGGGTACTCTGGTTAAGCGTGAGGAATTGCGGGTTTGGGGTACAATAATTTTATTTATCTCCCTGGTAAAATCCCTTTACGATCCTTACACAGTTGGGGACGCGACATTTTTATTTAACGCCAAATTTGGCCTTATGTTTGCCAATACTTTAGCTTTGTTGTTTGTGGGCTGGCTATATCAAAAAGTGCAAGTTTCTGAATTTGAAAAAAATGCGGAAAAAGTTTTACAAATTGCCGCCGCCTTGGTGCTGTGGGGGAGTGTCTCTTGGGACATTTCTTACTCCCTGACAGGTAGCGCGCAAAATTATATGACCCTGTGGTGGGTTATTTATCCGGTCGCTTTGTCGGCCACCGGGTTTATGAGTCGTCGCAGTGATCTTTCCAAAACAGCCTTATTATTAATGGCTGCCGGATTCTTTAAAGTCTTATTTTTGCCTTATACCGGTGGATACACCTTCCTCTACAATGTAAAATTCGGCCTCATGGCGCTTGAGACCGCAGGCCTGTTAGCAATAGCGAGATTCTATCGAGAAGATGAAGAAAATAAATCTTTTGCCGACGCCTTAAAAGTGGCGGCTTGTATGCTGTTATGGTTTGCGGTTTCTTGGGACATTACCAAATATTTTGAAAATGATATATCAAAAAATTCCCGTAACTTATTCTTAAGCCTGTGGTGGATTACTTATTCGGCCATCCTAATCGGCGCCGGTATTGCCTGGCGCAGTGCCTTGTTGCGTAAAATTGCCATTGGCCTGTTCTTTGTAACCATTGCAAAAGTTTTCTTGTTTGATTTGCTCTCCTTAGATTTAGGTTACCTAATTGTTTCGTTTATTTCTTTGGGTGTAATTTTAATTAGCGTGTCTTTTTACTATAACAAACATAAAGAACAAATTACGAAATTTTTAGAAGGCGAAGAAAAAATTAACAAAATAATAAATTAATAAAATTATATGAAAAAATATTTCTATTTAAGTATTTTTGTTCTTGGGGCAGTTTTTTTGCCCAAAGCGGCCAGTGCCGACATCTCTATAGATTTTTCAAATGGAGGTAATGCTACTACTACCCCAGGGGAAACTATTTATATAACCGGGACTTTAACCAATAACGCAACCTCGTCTATTGTGTATTTAAATTCACTTAGTAATTTGAACGTCATCCCGTCTAATACCGTTGCCACAAGTTCCTCGGGGTCTGTAATTATTGACGAGGTCGCGACAAAAAATTATTTACCTGTTACTTTAAATGTTAGCCAAAAATATATTAGTACTTTAATTAAAGTTAATGTAATGTCATCCGCGGCAGCTGGTGATTATTTGGGAATGTATACCATAAACGCCGGTAGTTCTGCCACAACAAATGAATTCCCGCAAACACAATATTTTATTATTCATATTCCTGGCGCAACTTACAGCAGTTCATCCGGTAATAATTCAGGTGGTTTGCAAATGGGGACAGACACCACCGCTTCCTCTGGTGGTGGTTTGCAAATGCCTGTCGATTTGCAATTTCAAGATAATTTAAATTTATCAGCCGGAATGTATTCAAACGGACCGCGGTTAATTAAACTGGAAGGCACAAGTACCGTATATTGGGTCAATGCCAATAATTTAAAAATTCCGATGTGGACAGACGCGGTTTTTAAGTCTTACAATAACAATTCAGAAGAAGTTCAAACAGTCACACAAGAAGAATTTGATTTTTATCAAAACGCCAAGTATGTTCGGTTGATTGGCAATTCCAGAATTTACAAGACGGAAGGAAAATATAAACGGTTTATTCCATCCGCTGTGTGGAACCCGGCCGGCATTGATGTAAGCTTAATAATAGATGTAAATAAAACCGACTTTAATTCCTATAAAATCGGCAAATCTTTGACAACCGGAGAAGAACTAAATTAAATTATGTTATTAAATCCAAAAGTCGGACAAAATGATATTGAGCAAGCCGCAACCAGGGTTGGGTATGGTGCCGGGCTTTTGGAATTGGGGGAAAAAGATGAGCAAGTGGTAGTGCTGACCGCGGACTTGGCCGAAAGCACTCAGGTGTTGGATTTTGCCAAAAAATATCCGGAGCGGTTTGTGGAATGCGGGGTGGCTGAGCAAAATATGATGGGCGTAGCCGCGGGAATGGCGCTTTACGGCAAAACTACTTTTGTTTCTTCTTACGCGACTTTTTCACCCGGACGCAATTGGGATCAATTGCGTGTTTCGGTTTGTTATAGTCACGCCAATGTTAAAGTGGCCGGCGCGCATACCGGAGTAACTGTAGGCCCTGACGGCGCCACACATCAAGCCTTGGAAGATATTGCTATGACTAGAGTGTTGCCGAATTTAATTGTGGAAGTCCCGTGTGACGCTATTGAAGCGCGAAAAACCACCATTGCCTTGGGCCAAATAAAAGGCCCGGCGTATTTTAGACTTGGCCGGTCAAAGACGCCAATTTTTACTTTACCACATACGCCATTTGAAATCGGCAAAGCTTATGTCATGCGAGAAGGAACGGATGTGGTTGTAATCGGTAGTGGACCGGTATTGTATAACGCTCTTTTAGCGGCAATGGAGTTGGAAAAAGACGGGATCAGCGTAATGGTGGTGAATAATCATACCATTAAACCCATAGATGTAGTAACGATTACCGCAGCGGCCAAAAAATGTGGCGCGGTTGTCACTTTGGAAGAGCATCAAATAATGGGCGGAGCAGGCAGTGCCGTGTGTGAAGTTTTGGCGGAGCATTTTCCGGTGCCAGTGGAAATGGTCGGCATGCCCGACAGTTTTGGCGAAAGCGGTCAGCCCGAAGAACTAATTGAAAAATACGGCATGGGTAAAGACGGAGTAATTAGAGCGGTGAGGAAAGTGCTGAAGAGAAAAAATAGTTGACGTGTCATCCCGGAAATTTTGAGTGCATCCGAGAAATTATCCGGGGTCCAGTTTGAGTGTGTCATCCAGGGCTTGACCCGGGATCCAGATATATATGAGTAATTCTTATTATATATACATCCTAGCGAGTAAAAGAAACGGCACATTATATGTAGGTGTAACAAATGATATAATCAAGAGAGTCTGGCAACACAAGAATGATTTAGCCGATGGTTTTACAAAAAAGTATGAAGTTCACAAGCTGGTGTATTTTGAACAAACGACTGATATAGAAAGTGCTATAAATAGAGAAAAGCAATTAAAGAAATGGCACAGAAAATGGAAATTGGATTTAATTGAAAAGCAAAACCCTGATTGGATAGATTTATATAATGATCTGATCAAATAAACTGGATCCCGGCTCTAAAGGCCGGGATGACATAATCAACTAACCACTAACCGCTACCCCATGTTTGACATTATCTCCATCGGCGATGCCACTATAGACACTTTCTTATTTATTCACGATATTGAAATCGTGGATATTAAAGGCGACAAAAAAGCCATTTTGAATTGGGGCGACAAATTGCCGGTAGATAAATTTTTTCGTTCCGTAGCCGGTAATGCCGCTAATAACGCGGTGGGGAGTGCGCGCTTGGGCCTAAAGACGGCCTTTTATACTGTACTGGCTCACGATGTTGGTGGTCGGGAGATAATCCACAAAATGAAAAAGGAAGGGGTGTCAGACCGGTTTATAGTTATAGATGATGAGCACGGCACCAACGCTTCTACAGTTATTGTTCATGATGGAGAGAGAACTATCTTGGTTTATCACGAGCACCGAAAATATAAACTGCCAAAATTAGTCCATTCAAATTGGGTTTATTTAACCAGTATGGGTCAGGGGTTTGATAAAATTTATAAAGACTTGGCTAAGTATATAGATAAATATAATATAAAGTTAGGATTTAACCCCGGGACGTTTCAACTACGCGCCGGAGTGAAGAAAAATTTGGGAATGTTAGCGCGAACCGACTTACTGTCTGTTAACGTGGAAGAAGCTCAAGGCTGGGTTGGTGATTGTGACCGTGACCCGGAAGAATTGTGTAAAAAATTAGCCGAGTTAGGTCCAAAAGCTATTGCCTTGACGGACGGACGTAAGGGAGCTTACAGTTATAGCAAAGAAGGATTTTATTATGTTCCGGAATTTCCGGGCCCGCGCCTGGAAGCCACCGGAGCCGGGGATGCTTTTACCACCGCATATATTGCCGGATTGTTTTATGGCTTATCGCATAAGGATGCCGCCACTTGGGCGCCAATAAATGCCGGTTCAGTGGTGCAAAGTATTGGTCCACAAGCCGGGCTTTTAACTCGCCAGGAAATTGAATCACGCTTGAAAAAAATGAAAGATTTTAAAGCTGTGGCCATAACCGGTAAAGAAATCAAGAAACAGGTAATGGAAATGGTAAATAATAAGAAAGACTAGAAAATAGTATCAAGTATCAAAATTAGAAATTAGAAATTAGAAATTAGAAATTAACCCCATGGCTCTTATCGGCAGTAGTGTAAATGACCCTAACTATGTTTTACGATTTTCTGTTATAGTGTTTATGGGCATAATGGCTTTTGGTAGCGTTCTTGCATGGAGAAGCCAGTTGCTATTTGCCGCGGATTACCAGGAAATGCCAGTTACTCAACAGCAGTTAAGAATTAAAAAAGAGAATAATCTAAAAAAACAAAGTTTACAAAATAAAGTTTTAAAAAATTATCAATTAGACGATTAATGCTACAGAAGTTTAATACAAATTCTACAGAAAACTACAGAATCTAAATTTTATAACGAGTTAGGTAATAAGATTCTGTAGTTTTCTGTAGAGCAGTATAATTCTGTAGTTCTGTAGAAAGGGTTTATGAGTAAAATAAAAATTGGCATAAATGGTTTTGGCAGAATTGGTCGGCAGGCATTTAAAATTGCGTTGGACAAGCCGGAACTGGAAGTGGTGGGGATCAACGATTTATCACCGACTTCGGTTTTGGCGCACTTGTTAAAATATGACAGTAACTATGGCCGGTTCCCGCATGAGATTACATCAGACGAAAAAAATATTATTGTAGACGGCAAAGCCTATCCGGTTAGCGCGGAAAAAGAACCGAGTTTGCTACCGTGGGGAAAACTTGGCGTGGATGTGGTAATTGAAAGCACGGGAAGGTTTACCGACAGCGAAAAAGCCGGCGCGCATATTAAAGCCGGCGCTAAAAAAGTTATTATTTCCGCCCCGGCCAAAGACGAAGGTGTCACCCCGACCATTGTGTTGGGAGTAAATCAAAATACTTATACCAATCAACCAATAATTAGCAATGCTTCTTGCACGACCAATTGTATTGCCCCGGTCTTGGATGTGTTACAAAAAAAGTTTGGTGTGGAAAAAGCTTTTATGTCCACAATTCACAGCTACACCGCGGAACAAAATTTGGTAGACGGTCCGCCACCGGGAGGTAAAAGCACTGACTTAAGAAGAGCTCGCGCCGCCGCGGTAAATATTATTCCGACCACCACGGGCGCGGCCATTTCCGCTACGCAAGTTATACCGGCGTTAAAAGGAAAATTTGATGGTGTGTCTTTCCGCGTACCAACTCCGGTTGGAAGTTTGTCGGACTTCACTATCTTACTTAAAAAGAATGTGACCAAAGAAGAAGTAAACCAGGCTTTTATAGATGCCTCCAAAGACAAACACTATAAAGGGTATTTGGAAGTCTCCAATGAACCATTGGTCCTTACCGACATTGTTGGCAATCCTGCCTCATCAATCGTAGATTTATCACTCACTCAGGTAGTAGATGGCAATTTTATAAAAGTCATTGCTTGGTACGACAACGAGTTTGGTTATTCAAATAGGTTGGTTGAAGAAGCAATTTTAGTAGGGGGTAAATAATTCATTTATGATACTGATATACAGATATGAATACAGATGTAACTGATAATACAGATATCGGTAAGCATGGGTTATTGTATGAGGATTTAACCTTTGCAATTAATGGGGCTTTATATGCCACCCATAATGAGCTGGGACAATATGCCAGAGAAAAGCAGTATGGTGATGTATTTGAGAAAATT
>Ga0172379_10006025_pt1 | contig 16509 bp, 17 predicted proteins | sample GrowelOW334metaG_FD_119756 | JGI IMG/M metagenome (GOLD analysis project Ga0172379, IMG submission 119756) | Groundwater microbial communities from an aquifer near a municipal landfill in Southern Ontario, Canada - Groundwater well OW334 metaG | ecosystem: Environmental > Aquatic > Deep... | reverse complement strand
CCAAACAGCTCGCCGATATTGTACTCAAAGTAAAAGGTTTTCGTTCGGGCAAGATACATCCGGCAACTCAGGTCTTTATGAGTCTTCGGATGGCCGTCAATCTGGAGCGGGAAGTAATTCAGGAACTCCTACCCCAGCTACCCGAAGTTATGAATCCCGGTGGCAGAGTCGGTGTCATTAGTTTTCATTCCGGAGAAGACAAACTCGTCAAAGACTTTATGAAAACAGCCGAAGAAAAAAACTTGTTAAGCGTTATTAGTAAAAAACCGATTGTTCCTTCGAAAGAAGAATTAAAAATTAGTCCGCGTACCAGAAGTGCCAAACTTAGACTTGCTAGAAAAAATAATTAACCACCGCCTTACCTACGGTATTTCTTTGTGCCTCCTGGGAATATTGGTAGTGCTGAATCTTTTGGGCACAAACACTTTGGCCACCCAAGGGTTTGCGGTCAATGAACTGGAAATAAAAACTATGGCTCTCGAGTCGGAAAACAAACAACTCAAAGTAAAGATCGAAGAAGTCTCCAATCTTCAAAAAATGTCCGCCCTGGCCGAGAACACCGGCTTTGTCCGAGCGCGTGATATAGTCTTTATGCCCACTCCGCCCACCACGGCACTGCGCTAAAAAGACATATCTTTCATGCCCTCACCTCTCAACCTTACCACTCAAAAGCGTCTCAAGATCATCATTGCTCTGGTTCCATTTTTGGGTCTGGTTATACTTTCAAGACTTTTTTACTGGCAGATAATCAGAGGTCCGGAGCTTCAGGCCAAGGCTCTTCGTCAGCACCAGACGGTTTCGCTCCTTATGGCCAAAAGGGGAGACATTACCGATTCGGAAGGCAATGTACTGGTCGGTACCAAAAATCTCTTTCATCTTTTTGTCTACAAACCTCAGCTGGAAATTTCCGAGATAGAGCTTATCGACAAACTGGCCCTTAATCTTAAGCCCGATCCGGAAAGTTCGGCCACCGCCGATATCAAAACCTATCTTCTCAAAAGACTCAGTCTTGATAGCAACTGGATCTCGCTCAAACACTATCTAAGCCCCGAAGAAAAAGAAACCATTCAACATCTTGATATAAAAGGTCTCGGCTTCGAGGACGAATACACCCGTTACTATCCCGAGGCCAGTATGTCTGCTCACGTACTCGGTTTTGTCGGTCAGGATATAGCCGGAGAGGAACAAGGCTACTTTGGTATCGAAGGGTACTTTGACAGAAAGCTAAGAGGCCGCACCGGCAAAATCAGAACCGAGAGAGATGCCAAAGGTAATCCTATTTTGGTGGGTGACTATCAGTTTCTTCATTCGGTAGAAGGAAAACCGATTCAAACCACGATTGATAAAAAAATCCAATTTATTACCGAATCAGCTCTAAAAGAAGGCTTGGCCAAGTATCAAGCCATAGCCGGAAATGTGATTGTGATGGAGTCAAAAACAGGCAAGATAAGAGCCATGGCCTCCTATCCCAACTACGACCCAACCAATTTTTCGAAATTTGATCAAAGCTTCTACAAAAATCCCAATGTCAGCTCTCTTTTTGAGCCGGGGTCAATCTTCAAGGTATTGGTTATGGCGGCCGGATTCAACGAAAAAGTTGTCACTCCTCATACCGTCTGCGATATCTGTGGCTCTTCACTTACCATCGGCAAGTACACCATCAAAACCTGGAACGAAGTCTATCATCCAAATTCCACCATGACCGAGGTAATCACCAATTCCGATAATATCGGTATGGCTTTCGTTTCTTTTAAGTTGGGCTCGGATAAGTTCGCCGATTATTTGTCCCGTTTGGGTTTTGGCAAAAAAACCGGGATAGAACTTCAGGAAGAAGTCACGGGAAATATAAAAAGTACCAAAGAATTTGGTGAAATAGATCTGGCCACCGAGTCTTTTGGTCAGGGAATTGCAGTCACCCCGATCCAGATGATTTCCGCGGTCAACGCCATTGCCAACAACGGCAATTATCTTAAACCGACCGTCATCGAAGGGGACAAGACTGCAACGGCAGTGCCCATTTTTTCCTCAGAAGCCGTTTCCGATATCACCAATGTCATGATTCAGGCCGTAGAAAAAGGGGAGGCCAAGTGGGCCAAGCCCAAGGGGCTCTCCGTGGCGGGTAAAACAGGTACGGCTCAGATTCCCATCGAAGGTCACTACGATGCCGAAAAAACGATAGCCAGTTTCATCGGCTTTTTCCCTGCCGGCAATCCCAAATACACCATGCTGGTGACTCTTCGGGAGCCTCAAACTTCACCTTGGGGGTCGGAAACGGCAGCCCCTCTTTGGTTTAGTATCGCTCGAAGCCTTTTGCTTTAACTGTTAATTAAGATTAAAATAGAAACAATGCTTACTCGGATCAGAAAACACACAGTCTCTTTTAAGCACGCGCTGGACGGTATTGTTCACACCTTCAAAACCCAGCCGAATTTCCGCTTTCACACTATCGCCGCGGTTTCCATGATTCTGATGGGAATATATTTTGAGATAAATTACCTCGAGTGGTTGGTACTTCTTTTTACTTTTAACATGGTTTTTGTTGCCGAGATGATAAACACCACAGTCGAGTCCATGGTAGATCTCATCACTCTCGAACAAAGACTGGATGCCAAAATTGCCAAGGACGTATCGGCAGGTATGGTTCTCATCAGTGCCTTGTTGGCGGTAGCCATCGGCCTCTTTATCTTTTTACCAAAATTTAGCTCGCTCTAACATGGGATTATTACTTGGTATTCTGCTCTTTTCTTTCCTGGTTCATTCCATTGCCATTATTCCTTTTGTCAATCTGCTTTACCGGCTTCGTTTTTTCAAAAGCAAAACCGCCATCTCGGAAGAAAAGATGGACAACGCTTCCCTCCATATCAAATCAAAAGCCCGCATTCCTGAAGGTGGGGGGTTCTTGATTCTCACCATCACCAGTCTTATCTTTGCTTTCGTCTTGCCGATACTCAGACGACTTGGGTTCGAAGTCACCCATGTCTATGCCATAAACGACGAGATCAACATTCTCTTTTTCTCTTTTCTTTCGTTTGGTTTGCTTGGTCTTTATGACGATGTCATCAAGTTCTTCGAGCTTCAGCGCGAAGCCGGCTATGCCGGACTCAAGACAGTTCACAAATTTTTAATTCAGTTTATTCTTGGGTTTACCATCGGTGCCATGATGTATGTCAATCTTGGTATCGACATTATTCATTTTCCCTTTTTGGGAGTGGTACATTTTGGTCCCTTGTTTATACCTCTTGCCGCTTTTATCATCGTCACTTTTGCCAACGCCGTCAACATTACCGATGGCATGGATGGTCTGGCCGGTGGCCTGTTAATGATTTCTCTTTTTGGTTTTCTTCTTCTTTCTGCCTCTATTCTTGATGTTCCGCTTTCTGTGTTTATCGCTCTCTGGCTCGGAGGGTTGATTGCCTTTTTGTACTTTAATGTATTTCCGGCCCGTATTTTTATGGGAGATGTTGGGGCTCTGGCCTTTGGCGCCGCTCTGGCTACGGTCGGCTTACTTACGGGAAAGGTGGTTGCCCTGCTTATTATCGGGGCTCCTTTTCTGGTCGACGGCTTTAGTTCTCTAATCCAAATAGTCTCGATCAGGGTTTTTAAACGCCGCGCTTTCCCGGTCGCCCCTCTGCATTACTGGCTCCTGAAGATCGGCTGGACTGAGCCGAAGATCGTCCAGAGATCATGGCTTATCGGCATCGTTTGTGTCATTTTTGGAATTTGGTTAGCTATTATCTAGCTTGTGAGACCTGCCGCCTTACCCAAGAAACCGAGATTAGCTCTGACAATTCTTATTGGTGGTATCGCCCTGGCTTTCTTCGGTCTTCTGGCTATATACGATGCTTCGGTAGTGGAAGGATACAAGGATTTTTCCGATAAATTTCATTTTGTCAAACAGCAATCTGTCTGGCTGATAATCGGCATTGTTGTTTCACTTATTACCGCCAATCTACCGCTAAATCTTCTCAAAAAATACGCGCCGATTTTTTTATTAACCTGTCTTGTGCTTATGGTTCTGGTTCTCATTCCCGGTGTTGGCTCAAAATTTATGGGGGCTAGACGCTGGATTGTGATCGGCCCGATCGTGATTCAGCCATCGGAACTAATCAAGATTGCCTTGGTGCTTTATCTCGCGCATTGGCTGGAAGTACCTCGGGAACTAAGTCGGTTTTTGGTCTTGCTTGGTGTTTGTCTTGGTCTGGTCATGCTTCAGCCGGACCTGGGTACCGGCCTTGTCATCGTCGGGACTTGTTCATTGCTCTACTATATAAGTGGTGCCCGGCTCAAGGATATCTCAATTTTTCTAATCATGCTTTTTCTGACCATATCGGCTCTTGTTTTGCTGTCTCCTTACAGGTTCAATCGTCTCAAAACCTTCATGGACCCCACCCAAGATCCTCTCGGTACTTCGTATCACATCAATCAGGTTCTTTTTGGTCTTGGCTCAGGCGGTCTTTCCGGTGTTGGTATCGGTCAGTCACGTCAAAAATTTGCCTACCTTCCGGAAGCCACAACCGACTCGATCTTTGTCATCATTGCCGAGGAGTTTGGCTTTGTTGGCGGAGCCGTTTTAATTATTGGCTTGATAGCTCTCTGCCTCGCCAGTTTGCGTGTTGCTCAAAAAAGCGACAATAGATTTGATAAACTACTCTCATGCGGAGTTTCGCTCCTGTTTCTCACCCAAATTCTTGTCAATCTCAGCTCCATGGTGGCACTGGTTCCTCTTACCGGAGTTCCGCTTCCGTTTATCTCCTATGGCGGATCTTCTCTGGTTACCAACTTTATGAGCCTGGGACTCTTGATTAATGTAGCCAAAAAAATATGAAATCTACCATTGCTTTCACCGGGGGTCATCACAATAGCGCTCTCGAAGTGGCCAAAAGCCTCATGAAAGAAGGCTACAATATTGTTTGGTTGGGCCACAAATTTACCTCCGTAGGAGACAAAAGCCTCTCGGCCGAGTTTCAGGAAGTCACCGCCAATCACATCAGATTCCTAGAGCTAAAAACAGGCAAATTTTATAAAAAACATAGCCTAACCGAATGGCTCAAGATAGCCTTCGGTTTTTTTCAGGCCTTTCTTTATTTAATCCAATTCAGGCCTTCTCTCATTTTTTCCTCCGGCGGCTATCTTTCTGTACCCGTTGTCATTGTTGGCTGGATACTGCGGATTCCCTCGGTTACTCATGAGCAAACCGTAGTCGCCGGTTGGGCCAACAAGGCCATCACTCCCTTTGTCAAAAAAATACTTCTCACTCACGAATCTTCACTCCCAAACTACCCCAAAGAAAAATCCATGGTGGTTGGCCTGCCGGTGCGCCAAGAAATTCTCCAAAATAAATTCACCAGGAAATTTATTCCCCCTTTGCTTTACATTACCTGCGGCAAGCAGGGCTCTCACATTATTAATCAATCTCTTTTTCCGATTGTCCCCAAGCTCACCGAAAAATTCACCGTTGTCCACCAGACGGGTGCCAATACCAAATACAAAGATCTGGAAAGAGCCCGCCGCATTAAAGACAAACTGGGAGGCAAGACAGGCAGATATCACTACGCGCCCTATTTTTTCACCGAGGACGCCGCCACATATCTTCGTTCGGCCAAGGTGATTGTCAGCCGCTCCGGCGCGCACAATAGCTACGAGCTAATGATTCTCAACAAAAAATCCGTTCTCATCCCCATCCCTTGGGTATCTCACAACGAACAGCTCCTCAATGCTCAGCTGGTAGCCCGGACCACAGGTAGTCTCATACTGGAAGAAAAAGATCTTTCTCCGGAAAACCTTTATCGTTCAATTATGGAGGTCGGCAAAACTCCAACAATCAAACAAAGCAGTAAGTTACCCACGGATGCAACCAAGAAAATTCTCTCGATTATCCATCAATACGTCTGACCGGCGCGCCAAACGCCGTTTTGGAAATCTCTTCCACTCACTCAAGTCGGTAGTGAAAATTCTGCCACTTATCATCGGCCTTGGTTTGTTTTTGCTACTTCTTTCAAAAGTGTTTGTAATCAAAACCATCAACTGCACTGCAAACGGCGCTTCCTGCTCTGCAGAAATACGGAATCTTTTGGAAAATCATCTCAACCAAAGCTATTTTTCTCTAAACAGAAAAAATCTCGACTGGTCCATAGGGCAAATTTTTCCTCACGATCGTCTGACGTATAATTTCTCGTATCCGAATCGTTTAATGGTTGAGCTTCAAGGAGTGAAGATGGCTCTCGGAATCACCGTCGTTCAAGTGCCATCACTCCCCAATCTCTCGCTGGATCTTTTTGCCTCTTCCACCGAATCGGCTCAGTGGAGCCGGCCGATTCCGGAAATAGAGACCTTTCTGAAAGATTACGAAGGTGAGCCCAAAAAACTCTGGGAGGATGGCCATCTCACTTCGGATTCGTCTCCATCAGGAACAGTAAAATACATCTACTCCAAACTTCCGTCACCGGAGCAGTCCGGCAGTGTCTACAAAATGATTACCAAAACACTCCGATATCTGGAAAATCCTCAAATCTATGTTCTCGGCGATCGGATTTTCTTGAGCTGTGCGGGTCTACCTGATATTATTATTTATGCAGATGCGTCTCTTGATGATGTGGAGTCGTCTTTGCAATCATTAGATTACCTGAGTACAATCAAGAAAGATGCCAGGGTTATAAACCTGAGCTTCAAGCATCCAATCATTAAATAATTTATGGCAAAACCTACAGGAGTAAACGCAATTGACATTGGATCAGGAAAAATCACCTGTTTGATTACTGTTCCCGGTCAGGAAGACGAAAAAATAAATTTAGTCGGAGCGGCCACCGTCCCCAGTCGGGGTGTTCGCAAAGGTCAGATCGTAAATATAGAAGAAGCCGTTGCCTCTATCTCGGACTGTGTCGAGTCGGCCGAAAGAATGGCCGGTTTTAACATCGATCAGGCTTACGTCTCAATCAATGGAGAGCACATTCAATCTCAAAACAGCCAAGGTCTGGTCGCCATCACCGAGACAGGAGGCGAGATAGGGGAGGATGACATCTATAGAGTAGTAGAAGCGGCCAGAGCCATCTCCCTTCCCACCGCCAGAGAAATCATTCATGTCTTACCACGAGAGTTTATTGTAGACAGCCAAAGAGGTATCAAAGACCCCACAGGTATGTCCGGCGTTCGCCTCGAGACCGAAGCTCACCTGGTAACCGGGCTATCTCCGGCAATAAAAAATGTTACGCGTTGTGTTAGCGATCTGGGGATAAATGTCGCCGGACAGGTTTTCACCGGACTCGCCTCATCGGAATCGGTTCTCACCGACACGGAAAAAGAACTGGGTGTTGTCCTCATCGACATTGGTGCCGGCACTACCGGTATCAGCCTTTTTATCGAAGGTTCTTGCAGTTATTCTGCCGTAGTTCCTGTCGGTGCCCGGAAAATTACCGATGATGTCGCCATCGGTCTTACCTCTTCAATTGACTCGGCCGAGCGCATCAAACATTTTCTTTCCAAATCAAAAATGGAAAGAGATGCCGAGAAGCCCGTAGACGAAATTGATTTCGAAAAGCTAGGGATTCGTGAAGATCATCTCAGAACCGGCTCGCGCAAAGCCATTGTCGAAGGCATTATCCGTCCTCGTCTTAACGAAATTTTTAGTCTCGTCCGCGACACGATCAAAAAATCTGGTTTCGAAGGTCAAACACCGGCCGGAGTAGTTCTCACCGGTGGTGGCGCTCTCACTGTGGGTATTCTTGAGTCATGTCGCCGGGTGTTACAGCTTCCTCCGAGACTTGGTATCCCGTCCGGTCTTTCGGGGATCGTGGACGAAGTTAGTTCTCCAATTTATTCCACCGCGGTCGGTTTGGTTCTTTACGGTTACAAACAAAGACCCCAAAATTCTGCTGGAGGTGCTAAACTCTCTGGTATATTCAAGAAGGTCCCCGGCAAAGAAGCCGCGGGCAAAGTTCTTGAATTTATCAAATCATTTTTACCTTAAAAGTGGGGCTCATAAAACCAGACACAAATGCATTTGCCAAGATTAAAGTCTTGGGTATAGGAGGCGGAGGCAACAATGCCATAAACTCCATGATTTCCTCAGGAAAAATCAGAGGCGTTGAATTTATTGCCGTCAACACGGACATGCAGGCCTTGATTGCCTCAAATGCCGACATCAAACTTCAAATTGGAGAAAAAAGCACCAAAGGACTCGGGTCCGGAGCCAACCCGGATATGGGTCAGGCCGCCGCAGAAGAATCTCGGGAAAGAATCAAAGAAGTTTTGGCCGGAGCCGACATGATTTTTATTACTGCAGGAGAAGGTGGTGGCACCGGTACCGGTGCGGCTCCAGTAATAGCCGAAATAGCCAGAAAAGAAGTTGGCGCTCTCACGGTAGCAGTCGTCACCAAACCATTTCTCTTTGAAGGATCGCGTCGTCGTGTCCAAGCGGAAGAGGGGATAGAAAAACTCAAAGACAGTGTCGATACTCTTATCGTCATCCCCAATCAGCGTCTCATGGATGTAGTCAAGAAAGACCAGTCTCTCCTTGATGCCTTTAAGATGGCCGACTCCATTCTTGGTCAGGGAGTCCAGAGTATTTCCGATCTGATTACCGTTCCCGGTCTGGTCAATGTAGACTTTGCCGATGTCAGATCGGTAATGCTCAATGCCGGTTCGGCGCTTATGGGCATTGGTCGCGCCTCCGGCGAAAAACGAGCTCTCACGGCCGCAACAGCCGCCGTCAGTTCGCCTCTTTTGGAAATCAGCATCGATGGTGCCCGCGGAATTCTCTTTAATATCACCGGTGGCAAAAATCTGACCATGAACGAGGTGAACGACGCCGCCACTATCATCACCCAGCAAGCCGATCCGGACGCCAATATTATCTTTGGAGCCACCATAAGAGAAGATATGGGCGACGAAATTCAGATTTCTGTGATCGCCGCCGGATTTGACGATTTACGTCGTCATTACTCTCCCATCACCCAGAGCAATAGTTTTTACAAAAGCACTCCCTCAACTTCTTCGCAGACCGGTTCTAATCAGCCAACTCAGGCTCAAGATGAACCGGACCAGCCACCCACCTCTCCTCTCAGGGGTAAATACAAAATCCAGCACGAAGAAGTGGTCGTCGAAGACGATCTGGACATTCCCGCCTTCCTGAGGAACAAATAACCCACAAATTTCCATAAAGTTTGACACTATAAGCCTTTTTAGGTGTATAATGCACGCTAATGTTAGTTCATTAATATCTACTAAAGAAGAAGAGGAGACAGATCATGATCAAGAAAAGTGAAGTCTTGAATATGGTTTCGGCTGAAGTCAAAGAACTCTGTGATAGAGCAGAAGAGATTATTGATACCATTCTTAAAACTCGTTATCATGGAAAACCGGTTTACATCGACATTAGTGAAATCGGACTTTCGCCTGCAGAGAATGGTTATGAAATAATAAAACTGGAAATAATCAAGCGGTATGAGGCTGATGACAACGGTTGGAAGGTGAAGTTCGAATACGACCAGCGTGAGGGTTCCTGGTTTACCTTCTCTTAGAGCACGACACCCCTGTCTGACCGGCAGGGGATTTTTTTATGTATAATTTTATGCTGGTTGACATTCGGGTAATATTCGGTATTAAATAGAGGTATGATTCAAAAAATATCCGCCCCTGTTTCCGTAGAGCTGGTCTACGATCATCGAAAACATACTGTATTCCCTCGGAAAATTCTCTGGGATGGTCGTATCTTTCCCGCTCTCAAAATTGGCCTGCATCACACCTATCGCGAAGGCCGCGAGCTTGTTCATATTTTCTCGGTCGCCTCAGACAATCTCTCTTTTCGCCTCAAGCTCGACACGACCACTCTTTTTTGGACACTAGAAGAAATTTCCGATGGACTACCAAATTAATCTGGAATTTAATTCCAGACCTAGTTCGATCATGCATCTTGATCTTAATTCTTGTTTTGCCAGTGTAGAACAGCAAGCCAATCCGCTTTTACGGGGAAAGCCAATTGCCGTTGCCGCCTATGACACCCCAAATGGCTGTATCCTGGCTCCTTCGGTAGAGGCCAAACGGCTGGGGATCAAGGTAGGTATGCGGGTGAAAGAAGGCCGGATCATCTACCCCCGGCTGATCGTCCTCAAGCCGGATGCAGATAAATACAGAGATATTCACATCAAGTTCAAAAAACTGCTTTCAAACTACTCTCCCCGGGTCACCCCCAAGTCTATCGATGAATTTGTCTTGGATCTATCGGGCACCCCTTCACTTGCCCGCGGTTTGACTGCTGTTTCTCAGGAAATAAAAGACAGAATAAAAAAAGAAATAGGGGATAGTCTTACCGTTTCGATTGGTTTGGGGCCAAATAGATTCTTGGCCAAGACAGCCTCCAATCTGCACAAACCGGACGGACTGGACGAGATAAACAAAAACAACTTCCAAGAAATTTATAGCCGACTCACTCTCACCGATCTCAATGGTATCGACAGGCAGAATGCCTTGAGGCTAAACAATGTCGGTATTTTTACTGTCACAGATTTTTTCCAAGCCGATATTCCACTCCTCCGCTCCGCCTTTAGGTCGATCTTGGGCTATTACTGGTTTATGCGTCTTCGCGGCTGGGAGATCGATGATATAGATTGGGACACCAAAAGCTTCGGTCATTCTTATTCCTTACCCAAATTCCTCTGCAAGCCGGAAGAGCTGGCTCCGATTCTGTCCAAGTTAGTCGAAAAGACCGGTTTTAGAATGCGCCGTTCCAATTTTCAAACCAAAGGAGTCCATTTGGCTGTTTTGTACGAAAATTACGAGTATTTTCACCAGGGCGTTTCCCTGCCCCAACCTCTGTTTTCCGGCCAAGATATATATAGAGTAGCCTACAAGCTCCTCAGGCGCTCACCTTTCCGCCTCGGGGTGAGGAATCTCGCCGTTTCCTGTTTCAATCTTTCGCAACGCTCCACCATCCAGCTTGAGCTTTTTATAGATACGCTCAAAAAAGACAGTCTTACCACAGCCATAGACGAGATAAACGAACGCTGGGGTAATTTTGTAATCACTCCGGCTCTAATGGCCAATACCCAAAATCATGTTCACGATCGGATTGGCTTTGGTCAGGTTCGCGGTCTTAATTAAGGTCAGCCACGATCTTCAAACAGATCCTCCCTCCCTTACCTCTTCGGCCATCATTGCATCGGCCTTTGTGGCGTGAATTGTGCCTGCAGGGTGGTTGGGTGGAGAATAAATAGTGTAGAGTTTGAGCGGCTCGGTCTCGGAAGTATTTATGATATTGTGGTTGGTTCCGGCCAGTACAATCAAGACATCATTGGCCTTAAATTCTGTTTCCTCCCCGTTTAATATAGCCTTCCCCACCCCACTCTCAAATCTAAAAAATTGATCGATCGTGGTGTGAGTCTCCATGCCTATCTCTTCTTTTGGTGCCAAACTCATTACAACGAGCTGTGCATATGTGCCTGTAAATAGCACCTTCCGGAAAAAATTATTATCCAATGTTTCTTTTTCAATATCGGTATGAAATCCAACCATATGTGTTCAAAAATATTAACTAATTCATTGTAATACCTATTTCCCAAATTTGCCTGCCCAGAGCTTGGCCCAGGTTTGACATCCACCCTATAATGTGATAGAATACACAGCTTATGCTTACAAACCTTGTCATTGCTTCCATATTGGGTCTTTCCACAAACGGGCTGGTGGCAAACGTGCTCAGAGCCCCGATGAAGGATCTCTCGAACGTGGCTGTTTCCTACATTTCCGAGGCTAATTCGCCGGATACTGTTTTGGCTCAAAGAGAGTTCTCTACAGAGTACCGTTACCCGGTCAAATCTGTTAGCGACATCTTTACGGACAACATCCTTCTTAGCCTTGCCTATCTTGATGGCAGAGTCACCACAGCCTCAGATATCAAATGGGATGAGATTGGCAAGCCTTTCAATTCCCGTTTTAGTCTCAAGCCTGGAGAAGCCTTTGCTTTCCACGATCAGGTATATCCTGAATACGAAGGCAAAGTCGTTGTGACTACTCACTCGAGGTTCAACAAGCAGGACGGCTACAAGTCGGACGGCTATCTTTATGGTGATGGTGTTTGCCAGCTCGCCTCCCTGATTGCCTGGGTGGCCAAAGACGCCAAGCTGGATGTAAAAGCTCCCACCAACCATGACTTTGCCGCTATTCCTGAGGTGCCCAAAGAGCAGGGCGTGTCTATTTACTATGATCCTACGGACAAAGCTCACAGCGTGAGGTCTAATCTATATATCACCAACAACACCAACAAAGAAGTAAGCTTCGTTTTTGAATACAAAAACGGCAAGCTCACGGTCAAGGCTGTTTCCCTTGGGTAACCCTGCATTGAAAGAGGCCGTCGGAAAGTTGCATTTATTACAATGCTGTGTGTAGAATGGTGATATGAACCAGCACTTGTTTGCGAAGTTCCTCTCCCTATTTTTGTTTGGCCTTCTCCTTTCCGGTTGTCTCCCTTCCGGTCAGGCAGACATCCGCTCCAAGGCCGCGGAAAACAAAACCGCAACACAACCTATCACTTTTGAGAAAACCGTAAGCCTAGGCGATGATATCTCGGTAGATTTCCGGCTCAGAGACTACAAAAACGCTCCGGCCAACTACCAGTCTTTCACCGAGCTGGAAAATTCACTAATCAATCTTACGGGTAAAGCCGACTTCAAGGTAAAAGAATTCAACCACGCAGACGAGGTCAATGGCTCCAAGGCCGTTCCCGGGATGACATTCTATTACGCAGTTTTCGAATTCAAAGGCAGAGAAGACAATCCAAAAAGTTCCGAGATTCACCCCTCCACTATCCTGCAGACGGGCTGGGATCCGGCTCCTCAGCTGGTGTTGGTGCTAAACGGAAAAAGCTTTTACCAAAACGCCTACCGCAGTGAGCTTAGCCGGATGAAGAAAATCAAGATCGAGAACAGTGTGCCGGTCGATCAAAAAAACTGGCTTACGGATATCGCCACCTGGATACAAGACAAAAACACACCCCCTGAACTTGCATTGAAATACATCAATCCTCAAGGTGAAACCAAGTACATCAAAATAAATTACTAGGTTCTTGTCAAAACAAAGAGGCTCGGTGTTAACAAGACCACCGAACCTCTTATTCCTTAAACCTCGTCATCGTATACCGGATACGGAAGATATCTCTGGCGCCTCGTATACGGACAGTCACTTGCTTTCTGGTTTTCTCGATGAGCGGTTCATTGTTCCGGAATCGGAAATGTCCCAAAGTTGAACCGTCACAGATAAAGTGCGAAGCTACTGCAAGGAGGCATTTTAAACACTCCTTATTGTGGGATTAATTACAAAATACACAATATTTATCATTCTGTCAAGTTATGTCTATTTAGCCATTCGGAGGAAAAGCGTCAAAGGGTCAAAGTAATCCAGTCTTCTTCGATTTGTATTCAGCCGATTAGGTTTTTCGTATATTCCCCCCACCGGAACAACTCTATAAATCACCAGATTCAACTCAGGATCTATCGTTATTTCTTTCACAAAACTCCATTTCTTCGTCAATGTTTCCAGCCTAAAGTCATACCTATACGACAACGACAGAGGGTGGAGGTATGGCCCGCTAAACAACCCATATGGCTCACTCATTGCGTGCCCTGTAACATATACTGTCTTTCCCTCACCTACAGCGTCTTCTATCTTTTGTTCGGTCTCTGTTAAGCTCCACCCCGGCTCATCTACAAATATCATTTCTCCCGAATACATTTTGTCTGTATATGGTCTGGCAAAATGACTATCAATCACCAAGCCACCGCTCTGCAATCCGGCAATCTGTTCTGCCATCAGATTGTAAGGAATTGGTTTTTTCAACCAAACCAACGAGGAGAGCGAAATAATCAAAACCAATCCGGCTACCAATCTAAACCAAACCCCCTTTAATAAGACGGCCGCAAAAAAAGCCAATCCAAAGCCGGCGATCAGAGAATGCCTTCCGTAAAGCAGACTATCCCACCATTGATTGGCCACAAACGAGGGCATAAGCCACAGCAATCCCAACCAAAACAATTCGCCTTTCTTTCTCCATAAGCCAAACCAAGACAACCCCCCCACAAAAACAATGATCGAGGTATTGTTGTAAACCAAAGGTACCAGCCAATTTCTTGCATAACGAAACATTGTTTCCGGACTTAGCGCAAACCAAGCGTGTTCACCATACTTGGCTGCGTATAGCCAATACAGCCCTCCTCCGATATCCGTCCCCATAGACAATGACAAGAAATAAGCGTTGATCAGGCTGGCAATAATAAGAGTTGCAACTCCGGCAATCACTACTCGTCCAAGTTGTTTTCTGTTCCACATCCAGGCAAGATACAAGACGAGAGGGATCCAGATTAGCACCACGGTATGTGTCAGAAAAGCTAAGAGCCAGAAAACGCAGGCGATCAGGGTGTTTCTTCTTAGAAAAAACAGACTGCCGAAGAAAAAGAACAGATAAGTTGTTTCCATCATCACTGTTTCGTTTACAATCCAATAAATCGGTAGCAAGCCCGCCAAAATCATGGCTCTTTTGGCTATTTTTTTGTGCGAAAGATCCTCAATTACACGGCCGAAAAACAAAATCGTCACCAAACCCATTACCACCTGAAGCAATCCCATTATCGGTATTGGATTTACTTTTATGAAACTCAAAAAGTGAAAAAGCGGCCAGTTGAAAAGCACGTACCCCAGGTGCAGTGGTGGGTGGCCACTCACCATGGCTCCCAAAAAGCTTGGGTTTGCCCACCTGGTAAGATACTCACCGGAATCAAAAAAAACCTTACTCCAATTTAGAAAATACAACCTGGAGAGAAGAAACAAGACGGCATCCATGAATGTTCTTATTGTACTAAAAAAAGAGAGGTATAATACTACTTACAAAAGCGTCTGAGCTTGGACATCACCAAGCAAGCCGGGAGAAGAGCTTGATTTATCGAGTGTAGAACTCCCCGGGAACTGCCCGTAACAGCAGATAATCAAGATAAACATTAGATGGTACCGTCTCCGGCCAAAAGGCACGAGACTCTAATCCAACCAAACGAGCTATACTTGCTCTAAGGCTGGATTTTTTATTTTATAAACTATGTCAAACAAACATCTGATCAAAGAAGTCGAAGCCTCACCGGACTTTCCCGCTCTGGAAAAAGAATTGCTGGAAAAATGGTATTCGCAGGGCATTGTCGAAAAATACCTTCATCAAAACGACAACTCGGATAAAAAATTCTTTTTCCAAGATGGTCCGATTACCGCCAACAACCCGATGGGAGTCCATCACGCTTGGGGAAGAACCTACAAAGATCTCTGGCAGAGATACAAAAACATGCGTGGCTACAAACAAAGATTCCAGAACGGTTTTGATTGTCAGGGATTGTGGGTAGAGGTAGAGGTGGAGAAAGAACTTGGATTTAGATTCAAAAAAGATATAGAAACCTATGGTGTGGCCGAGTTTATTCAACATTGCAAAGACCGTGTCCTGAAGTACTCCGACATCCAGACTCAACAGAGCCGCCGTTTAGGCTACTTTATGGACTGGGACAACTCCTATTTCACCATGTCGGAGGAAAACAACTACATGATCTGGCATTTTCTCAAGGTCTGTTTTGAAAAAGGCTGGATTTACAAAGGCCACGACTCCGTTCCCTGGTGTCCCCGCTGTGAAACAGCCATATCTCAGCACGAAATGCTCACCGAAGACTACAAAGAGCTTACCCATAAATCAATTTATTTACAGCTACCGATTGTCGGACGTGATAGAGAATATCTTCTGGTCTGGACTACTACTCCCTGGACAATTCCGGCCAACATCGCCGTCGCCGTCGACGAAAAACAAGATTATTCTTTGGTTGAAGGTATTTCCGGTGATCATTTTTGGGTACTAAAAGACCTGGTTGGGCCGGTTTTTAAAGGCGAACAAAAAGGGATTATTAAAACCGTTAAGGGAAAAGAACTACTCGAACTTCACTACTCCGGTCCTTTTGATGAGATCGGTGCAGTCAAGAAAGTGGCCGAGGAAAATCCCGGCAAATTCCATATTGTTATACCGACAGATACATTGATCATGCCCATAAGTAACACCGAAGGTACCGGATTAGTCCATACCGCCGTCAGTGCCGGCACCGAAGATTTTGCTCTCGGCAAGAAACTCGGTCTTCCCATGATTCCCATCATCGCCGACAATGCCGATTATTTACCCGGGCTGGATTTTCTTTCGGGTCAAAATGCCAAAAAACATCCGGAAATAATCCTGGATTATCTTGAAGCAAAAGACAAAGCCGGGGAAAACTGGGTTTTCAAAATCGAAAACTACACTCATCGCTACCCCGCCTGCTGGCGCTGTAAAACCGAGTTGGTTTGGAAAGTGGCCGACGAGTGGTATATAGGAATGGATAAAAAAGATCCGGACGATGAAAAAGGCCGTACTTTGCGTCAAAAGATGATCGACGCGGCCAAGAAAATCACTTGGAAACCGGAATTTGGGTACGATCGGGAGCTGGACTGGCTCAATAATATGCATGATTGGCT
>Ga0172379_10006024_pt1 | contig 16510 bp, 18 predicted proteins | sample GrowelOW334metaG_FD_119756 | JGI IMG/M metagenome (GOLD analysis project Ga0172379, IMG submission 119756) | Groundwater microbial communities from an aquifer near a municipal landfill in Southern Ontario, Canada - Groundwater well OW334 metaG | ecosystem: Environmental > Aquatic > Deep... | reverse complement strand
TGTCGTTCCCCCTGACGGGTCCAGAATATTAACCGCCGCTATCCTGTTCTTGTAGTCCAGGGCATTCGCCCCCTTGATGACAACGTCGCCCGCTTTCAGCTTCTTCGCAGCATCGGCAAGCGTGATATCAACTACCTTGCCTTTCTCCAGAATGAGGTGATTAACAGGTTTCACCTTGGGCAGGTATTTGGCCCCTTTCTCGGGTTCAATTCTTCCCGTCACAAATGCTGCATGGTCGGCTTTCTTCCCAGTAATCTCCTCTGCCACGTAAGTATTGGTTGTCCCTTTGATGATGATGACGATACCGTTTGCAAGGGCATTCTTCACGATCGGCATCTGTGCCACAGCCTTGCCGATCAGCCTCTTGGATTCGGCTACAGTCAGAATCGTTCCGCTCTGGACAATTTTAGTCGGTTCCGCCGCGGACGAGATCCCTGAAAATAGCAATGGTCCGCCAATGGCAACCACAACTAAAAAGATAAGCACTCTCAATACTTTTTTCATGATGTGTTCCTCCTTTCGCTGTTAGATTCGCTTTGTCTTAATGTTACGCGCCGCATTTACCAAAACCACATGAACGGCTGCCCTCCGAGTCTTTTACCACATTTAAAGTTAGAATTCTGTCATTTTTGATGGTTCCCATCAACTATAACTCTCATTTTGTTTATTTCCGATTGAAACCTTGGATAGATGGCAGCAAATTGACATGCTTGACTACAGGAATCTATATGTTTTAGTCAGGTCGCCTATCTCTTCCGGAATCGGTGGTTGTTCGCCTTCAGCCCATTATGCATTCCTTCGCCTCAACACCATCCTGATCGCAGTATAGGGGATGAGGAAAAAAAGGAAATTGCAAAGTTTCACAAAGGCCATGCCATAATAATTCAGCAAATCATATTCGTGCCTCGATATTTGAAATAGATTATTATGAATCATGTAGGCAGGCATCCCTGCCAAACAGGAAGAAGATGAACCAGAACGTGACGAAGACAACTCCTATGACAAAGCACCGGATCAAAATGCTGGAAATCATTTCCAGTTCGCTTATGAAACTCGAAGATTCATTCATCTTTCTCCTCCTGGTGGCGCGGCCATCTTGATCTTGATGGCCGCGCCACATCATCCTTATGCGTATACCTTTTTCATGAGCCAGGCCATGTTCTTTCCGAGGTCCTTCATCGTCTGGATGCCCTCATCGTCTTTGAGGACGTCGCCGATATCGCGACCGACGCCGATGCTCCAGTAACTCGTCCCGGGCATCATCATCTGCATGTAATGGAGAAATAGATTCATGCCGCTGAAGGCCTGGATGGCCCCGGCCCGACGGACGGCTACCACCGCGGCCCCGACTTTACCCTTGAGCATGTAGTCGTTGGCCCGGGCGACGAATCCGCACCGTTCGATAAAGGCCCGCATATTGGCGGTGGCGTCGGAAAAATAGGTTGGGGAACCCAGGAGGATACCCTCAGCCGCGAGCATTTTATCAACAATTTCATTGAGCATGTCCGTCTCGACGGAACAGTGTTTGTTCTTGTTCTTGAAGCATTTGTAACAGGCCTTACATCCGGGCAGGGCGGTTCCTGCCATCTGGATAAGTTCCGTTTCTATTCCTTCCGCCTTCAATTCGTCGAGGACGAGATTGAGGAGAATGGCGGTGTTGCCGTTTTTCCTGGCGCTGCTGTTTAAGGCGATAACTTTCATGTTTTTCTTTCCTCCGTTATTATTTGACGGCTTCGTAAAAACCCGGATGCTTCCTTGCGCTGAATCCTTCGTCACTGCGGCGTACATCAAAGTACGCCTCGCGACTCAGTATTTGCGCGCCTTGCCTGCGGATCTTTTACGAAGCCGTCCATTATGCCATTCTTTCTTCATGTCAGGCTTCCCTGCTCCTGCGCAGGAGCAGGCGGCAGCAGCCGATGATGTTTTCCCGGGAATAGATGAGCAACTCGTCGCGGTAGAACTCCTTAAAGATTTCCTCGATAATGCGATCATCATCCCCGGGATGTACCAGAATCTTTTTTTTCATGGTCTCCGCTTCCTGCCGGGCCAGGTCAAAGGCTTTTACGACATCGGCCCCGCCCTGGAAAAATGCCTGATGGGCCGGGGCTACGATCTGGGGTCGCAGGGATGCCAGACGGTCAATTGTCTCCATATAGTCGGCATAGCCGGTGAAATAGATGGGGAAGAACCGCTGACACGTGAGGTAGTAGCCCAGGCTGTCGGAAACCATGAGGGTGCGGAGCTGGGGGATATGGACGGCCAGATTTCCCGGGGAGTGGCCTTTGGTGACGATAAACTCCAGGGTCAGGCCGCCAAGATCGATTATGTCTCCTTCCCCTTTGATGAGTGTGTCGTCACCGAGGAGGGGTCCGGAGGTGATGGGGGGGCGGCTGTTGACGATGCCCTTATCCTTGAGGAAGGCGGTCATGAAGTGGTCGTCGTGGACCAGGGACGGCCCGGTGCGGGGATGGGCTAGAAACTCCGGTGCCCCGGCCCCGGCAACTACGTTTGCTTTCGGGAAGGCCTCCCTCATGGCGGGCAGGCCGTTGATGTGATCAACGTGGGGATGACCTATAATGAGATAATCGGGCCGGATATTCAACACCGCCAATTGTCCGATGACCGTATCCGCTGTTGCCGAGACCCCCATTTCGATAAGGGCGGAAGTATTATTGCCCTGGACCAGATATACATGAAAAAAAGGGTGACCGAGCACCTGGAGCCGGTCATGAACAAAAATAGGATAATGTCTTTGTTTATTTGTGTTCATGTCCCTCCTTGCCGCCTTTAAATGATTTAAAAGATGCCTTTTGTCAAGAGGAAGCTGCTTTGCCCTTTGAATTCTTGGTAAAAAATCGTTATAGTGGCAGGAGAGTGAGGGCCGGGAATGGGCCCGCGGGGGGAAAACAAAAAATGGAGGTGAGATGATGGCTGAAAAGGCGGCTTTACTGGAGAGGATCGGCAATATTGCCAAAATTACACTGAATAATCCGGCGTCCTTGAATTCTATGACCCAGGAGCTCCTCGACGATACCCATGCAGCCCTGCGGGAGGTGGATGAAGACCCCGAAATCCGGGCTGTTATTGTTACCGGGGCGGGGCGGGCCTTCTGCGCCGGCGGGGACCTCCCCTATATCCTGACCTTTGACAACATATCCAAGTCGAGGAAGTATATTCAGGAGATTGCCCGCATCGTCAATACCATTGTCCAAATGTCCAAACCCGTCATTGCCATGGTCAACGGCGTCGCCGCCGGCGCCGGCTTTAGTCTGGCCTTATCCTGTGATCTCATCTTTTGCGGCGCTGCCGCCCGTTTTTCCCAGAGCTTTGTCCGGATCGGCTTGATTCCCGATGGCAGCGCCACCTATTTTCTGCCCCGGACCATCGGCCTGCACCGGGCCAAGGAACTCATGTTTACCGGCGATATCATCAACGCCGACAAGGCATTTCAAATCGGTCTCGTCAACCGGGTTGTCGAAGACGATAAGCTTTGGGAAGAGACCCGGCGCTTCGCTGAACAATTGGCTTGTTATGCACCCCTTGCCATCGGTCTCATGAAGAAGGTCCTCAACCAAAGCGATAAACTTGATCTCCAGGCGGGCATCGAGTTGGAGACGGGTATACAGTTGTTCTGTCTGGGAACGGAAGATCATCGGGAGGGGGTAAACGCCTTTTTAGAGAAACGTGCTCCCAGCTTCAAAGGGCAATAAAGGCGATCTGTTGGCTCGATCGAATAGCCAATGCAATTGAGGAAAAATATCTTGACAAAGACCATCAATAAAGAGATATTGACCCTACTTCTGAGTCGGTTTTGGTTTAATATTGTCATCCCAGAGCCAGAGGAAAGGCGTCTGGGGTTTTTTTATTTGGACCTCAGATCTTGATGAAGCTCAGGAAGCGGCTTTGAAAAAGATCGGATAAGGAGGACTATGGCGAAACGAAATCAGAACACATTTTTCAAGCGGCAAAAGGAGATAAAGCGCCGTCAGGATGCCCAGGAAAAAATGGCCCGTCGGCAGGGCAAGAAGAAGCAGGATGAGCAGGAGGGGGAAGAGATTCAGCTTGCGGCGCCTGCGGATGGGGATGCGGAACCGGTGGGACCGACGACGGAACCGGCGGTACCGACGGAATAGTCAATGATGATGAGATTCGTAGCGCCAAATTACCATCTATAGGTCGTTGCAGAGGAATTTATCATTCAAAGGGCAACAATTTTTACCTTATAAAAGGAGGATGAAATGAATATTTACGTAGGGAATTTGGCTTACACCATCAGCGAGGAAGATTTGCAGAAGGCTTTTGAGGGATTCGGAAAAGTCGCATCGGTTAATATTATCCGGGATCAGTTCAGCAATCAGTCAAAGGGATTCGGGTTTGTTGAAATGCCTGAACAGGCTGAGGGGCTGGCAGCCATCAGCGGGCTTAATGGCAAGGAAATAAACGGTCGGGCCCTGAACGTCAATGAAGCGCGTCCCCGGGAAGAAGGCGGGCGTGGCGGTGGCGGCGGTTTTAAGAAACGTGGACCCGGCGGTGGCGGCGGTGCCGGCGGCGGCGGTGGCAGAAGGAGATTCTAGAGGGTAACGCAGTTTTTCCGTGAGTTTTTAAAAAGCCCCCATCCCCCTTTGACAAAGTGGGGATGAGGGCTTTTTGTATCTGGTTGTCCCCGCTTTCGGTCATGGATATTGGACCGTGCCGTGAACGTTCTATGCATCCTGTAAAAGCAATTGACAATCTGCATAGCATAGTGAAAAATGGAAAAGGGATAGAGTTGTTTTTCCTTGACAAACCGCCTAATATGACCGATATTAAGCACTAAATAATGGATTGTTCGGGAGATGATATATGGATTACCTATTGGCAAAATCGTCTGTGAGTATCACAGATCTAAAGAAAAATCCTTCGGCAATCATTGCGGAGGCTGAGGGCGCCCCGGTCGCTGTATTGAACCACAACCGGCCATCCGCATACCTGGTACCGGCCGATACCTTTGAGGCGATGCTTGAAAAGATAGACGATCTGGAAATCGCCAAAATTGTCAAAGAACGAAAATTAGAAAAGACCATCAAGATATCTCTTAATGAGCTATAACCTTGAATTCAAAGAGTCGGCCCTCAAAGAATGGCACAAGCTGGACCGTCCGGTACGTGAGCAATTCAAGAAGAAGCTGTTCAAAAGGCTTGAGACGCCGAAGGTCGAGGCGGACAAGGTCAGCGGAATGGCCAATACTTACAAAATAAAGCTTCGCGCCCTCGGCCTGCGCCTGGTTTACGCCGTCGATGATGAAACGGCGACCCTGATTGTCTATGCTGTGGGGAAAAGAGATAAAAAGATGGCTTATCGAAAGGCTAAAGAACGCATATAGTTGTATAATGGTTTTTCAATAGCACCTGCTGAAAGGTGGCCATTGCCGGTGCGCATAAAGGAGATGCAGGCTTGGCTAAAAAAGCAGATAGCAGAATAGAAAAGACCGTCAAATCCTATATTGAGCGATTGGAAAATATCGGCATTCATGTCCAGCAGGCGTTTTTATTTGGTTCTTATGCCAGTGGCAAGCATGATGAGTGGAGCGATATTGATTTGGCTATAGTTTCAACAGATTTTATCGGAAACAGATTCGAAGACCGAAACAAAATACGTAAAATTACGTTGCAGATGAACAATGACATTTCCCCTATGCCGTTCCGCCCGGAAGACTTCAATGTCAACGATTACTTCGTTAAAGAGATTCTGGAAACAGGCATAAGGATTATTTGAAAAGGGGACAAACTTAATATTTCTAACTTTCTATGACAGTAAATACAACATTCATAAACATCCGCACTTTAATGAGTGAGATTGGTTGATCTACCCTATGCAAGAATACGGGTGGAAAGGCGCAGATTTTTTGCAGTCGGATTTTTTATAGGCTGCCCATCCGCAACTTCCTGAAGTCAATAAAGTTGATTTCACCTCCAATATGCCAACTTTCGATCGTTAATCAATGGAACTATTTGATCTAAAAGTAGATTGACAACTCTCAATCATTATGCAACATTGCCCTTGCCTGCCACGATAAAAGGAATTTGAACGTGAGGAATAGCAATGCACGTTTCAAGACTTGGCCCTAACTCCTCCAAATATATCCTGCCATTCTCACCTGTAATGCAGACAGCACAGCCCAGATGTGGAATCTCCATTTTTCTGGATAACCTGAATATTGACATGATATACGGAAGCGGGGAAATGGCCAATGACAAAAGGTATCCGTAGATTGTATATTCTTTTAAATCACTTAGACTTTCGTTGGGATAATCGTTTAGCCGGGAATGGCAAAATGGCAGGCGGATGGACATTCAATTTGTGGAGATATCCAGAAACGATAGAATAACTTGTTCCCGGCGACTGCGTCGCCGCGATTAGCAGAGATTACGATGGGACTTCCTCAGAGAAATACACAGCACATTACTGAAACCAAATCGTCTAAGATTTTTCGTAATAGCATTCCAGACCATTGGCTCGTTAGAGAAGTTACTGAAAGAGATTATGGTATTGATTTTTATGTAGAAATAGCCGACAGTAAGCGACTGACTGGTGAACTTGTATCATTTCAAATTAAAGGTAAAAGCAAAATAAGATGGAATAAACGCAACAAATACTGTCTTAGTGGCGTAAGTATCGAAAATACAGAATATTGGTATTCCTTTTCTGTTCCAGTGTTTATTTGCGTAGTCGATTTACATGAAGAATCAGTTTATTACCTTGCGGCTAAAAAGTATATTCGTGAAAATTTCGACAGCTATTTAAACAAGCCACGTCTTCCCTACTATTTTGATAATCAGCAAATACTAAAACCAAGCGCTCGTAGCCTAGGTGCCTTTCTGACTCAATACTACCTTGATCAAAATTACGAAATTCTGGTAAAAGATATAATTGCTTTTATTGCAAACTATCAGAGCCATATGGATTTTTTGGAATGTAATATCGGACGGGATTTTTTCATGGGAGTTGAATGGGACCGAATTGTTGTTGTGAATTACATTTACAATCTTCTTGATTCCCTTTGCCTTTTTTTCGGCTTTGAATGGGATCTTGAAAAATTTGATACATACAAACTCAAAAGCAAAACCAAATTTGGAGATAACTATGATCTATATGAAGAGCAGTTAACAGAAATTGCGGCGAAGCTATTCGTAAAGATGAAACTAATCCTGATGCAAATCAAAAACCATATTTGTGAAAAAGAATCAACCTATTGGCTTTGTCGTAACAATATGTTGGCAAATTTCCTGTATAACGTTTCAAGTGATGGAAAGTTTCCAAATTGATTTTATCTGCTAACAAGGCAAATTAACTCGGACGCAAATTACGCTGGCGCTTCATTTGCGCCGGTTATTTGCGGCGTTCCCGGCGACTGCGTCGCCGCGATTATGTGTCGGAAGCGAAGGAACATGACCGTGAGCGCAGATAGGAAACCCAAGACTTTCTTTGTCCATCATAGGCCAACCAGACGTCAGCAGGCAGAGGTTGATCGCATATCGGTGCCATTGAGGCATTTACCACAGAGTCTGTCGAGCATTACAATGACTTGCCCGACCTGCAAAATCGGCTTTCCGCCTGGCTGGTTTGAGAAACACGAGATGCCCATGATTCCTGTGAAGCCCAAATTCGAAACAAAGGGAATTTCATATACGGGTCCGAAGAGATGGATTTTGCAGAGTATTACGCAGGTATGTCCGAGGTGCGGGACTCATATACCGTTTTCCCTGCCGACGAATAAGATGAGAACAAAAGGCTTTCTCTTTGGCGATGACGCAGAAAGAGAGCATGAGGCTAGAAAGGTATCTGTCTATTCCCTCGTAGGCGCTGACCAGAGTTTGCTACCTGATTTCGAAATAGAAGTTAGAAGGCTAAAACAAGAACTACTTCCTGCTATCCCACCCGACAGTTGGAAGGTCCATATGAAAGATATGTGGGCCGGCACCAGCAGAGCAAAACATCCAGTATATCGGGCATTGAACTTAGCGGATGTGATCAGATTCGTTGATGAAATGTTGGCTTTGATAAAAAAAGCAATCTCTTTATCTACAATATCGCCTTGGTCACTGATGGGGGCAACCCGAGTGGTATATCTGATCCAAACCGGTTAAAAAACGAAGCATATATTCTGCTAATATTGAATGCGATAGATGAATGGACAGAAAAGAATGCTCAGCCGAACATATTCTTCGATTCCGAGAAAGAATCGCTTGCCAGCGAAGTTATACATAAGTGGGCAAGGGACACTTTCAGGGGCAGTCAACAAAGCCTTCTATATGGTTTCCTGTCGAAAGGAATTGAAATACCAGAGCCCAAGTTCGTCTCGCCGGCTTCATCCCCTGGCTTGGAAATTGCTGATTTGGTGAGTTTCAGTATTGCGAGATTTTACGATAGAATGTGGAAAGGAAAAGAAATTGAAATAGACCCGGGCCGCATGGGGCTTGTAACTTACCTTGGATATGCCTCCAATGGTGATTTGCTCTGGAGACGGCAAGAAGGCTACCCGTGGGAGCTATTTTATCATTGAATTTCACATAACCCGGCGTTTCACCGGATCGCTAACGCGCCCGGTGAACTTTTTGTTCCCGGCGACTGCGTCGCCGCGATTAGTTGGATAAAGAGGACAGGCCCAATATGAGCAGATTGGCAATTAGGTAAGGGAAACAATGGACAAACTGCCTCAAATTCATCAATCCCATATACAAGAGAGAACAAGTTTTCAGGAACTTGAGGCAGTATTGCCCAAGAATCTGTTCCTTCTAAGAAGTGAGGATGGCAGAGACTACGGTGTCGATAGAATTCTCGAAGTCGTAGATGATGGCTCAGTCACGAACATAAGGAGCCACCTGCAGATGAAGAGCAAGCGCAACGTGAGGAAGTCAACTAGCGGGCTCTCATATGCCGTTCCTCTTGGAACCTTAAACTACCTGCTAAATAGTTTGAACTCACTATTTCTTGTGTTCGCTGAGAACGAGAAGATCTTCTACTGGGAATGGGCTGGCACAATTGCACAGACGTGTAGATCTCAGAAACCCAAGACTGGGAACGACAATCGCAAAACTTTTTCGTATCATTTCACTGAGAAACTTGGCAACAAAGAAATATTAAACATTCACAAGCGATTGCTTAGAGACGGTACCCTGGTTAAGAGGCTCAATCTAGAAGCAAATCCGTTCAATCGCATACTGGTCACTGACTACATCCACAACTCCACCTACCGCGACTATCTCACGATGTTTGTAGATGGTAAGTTCGAAAAGATCATTGCACTGGCGAAAGAGAGTCAGGAGTTCTCTTCGGCTCTTTCATCGCTAGTTGCACTGTGCTATTATAATATTTACAACTACGATGAGGCCTTGAAGTACATAATAAAAGCTGAGGCTGAGGAATGGAATCCTGAGTTCAAAAAGATCCACGTGGCGATTCTTTGCGAGAAAGGGATCCGTGAGGAGAACAAGATAACGCTTCTGCAGGCCAAAGAGTTATTTCATGAGATCGAGTCCAGCAATTGGAGTTGGATGGATTTATACAACTATGGCAATGTTTTATCTGCCCTGGATGAGCTTGATGAAGCCGCACTGAGCTATCGAAGAGCACTGAAGCTTGAACCGAAAGAAGCTATGATATGGAAGAACCTTAGTGACATCTATAGGAAGCGCGAAGATCACGAACAGGAGCTTGAATGTCTCAACAAGGCTCTTGCTCTGAATCCCATACTGATAGAGGCGCTAATTTGCAAGGGAATACTGCTTGGCAAACATCTCTTGGATTACGAACAGGCATTGGCTCTGCTAGAAAAAGCTCTCGAAATCTCCAAATCTACGTTTCTGAGCAGTAAATTAATCTACTACTGGGTTGGTGAATTCTACAAATGCCTTAGAAATTACAAGCAAGCACTTCAGAAGATCGAAGAAGGGCTGACGCTTTACCCCGGGGACAGCTACCTCGAAAATCTTAGACTTCGCACACTACTCGTTGCTTCAGAATCTAATCCAGAATATGAGAAACCAGCGATCAGGCTACTTGAGGAAATTGTTTCAAGATATCCTGGAGACACGAGAATCAGAGTTGAACAATTAAAGGTTCTGAGCCGAAGTAAGAGTATTGTTGAGCTACTACCAATCATTGTAGAGATTTTCGCCACTCAGAACTACCAGGTTGAGCCTCAAGCCGTGTTGGGACTCAACATCCACGAACTCATTTTCATTCTTGAGAACCTTGATGCTCTTCACAGATTTCGGAAGATTTCAAATTTCTGTCAACTTCTTTTTGAAAGGTACAGCGTATCGATAGCGAAAGCACAGAAGATAGAGATGAAGGTAAACTTCTTGTTTTCCAGCCTCAACGCCAAGATACATGCCGCACGACCACAAGACCTATTGCCTCTTCTTCAGAGTCACGCGTCGAGTTTTGTCTACCTTTGTGAGTATTGCACTGAAGTCTTGATCACTGTGACAGAAACCGATTCGGTTGAGGACAAGGCGGCAGCTGTTACCGTGATGATAACTACACTTCCTGAAGTACTTCTTGCAGAGTTTTCGAGGCAGAGTGGATGGCTGATTCAGCAATATAACTATCCTGCTGAATTGATGGATCAGCTAATCGAATCAACAGATACAATTAGGGAGTGGTTTAACAACTGTGCAGAACCGATTCTTAAGGGTGCGAACAATGTACTCAAATGGACTCGTGAGAAAGATGGCAACTAACATCAAGTCTGAGACCGACAGTATAACTAAAGCTATACTGCGGCTCAACTTGGCGTTCCCGGCGACTGCGTCGCCGCGATTGCTACCTTTCGATCCGTAATACTCGGTTCTGATTTAAGATCACTACCAAACATTTGTAGATGTTGCCAATAACCGGCATATTCTATTTTTATGTCCTTGCTCCTGAGTAGTATGGATTGTAATCTGCTGCAAGCATGCATGGGCAGCATCACTTGTTGACTTCAACAAGTTGATCAATCTTCCGGTTGAGCAAAACGATTGTGGGCGAATAGAAGGCAACTTCTATTGATATTTATTGATTAACGGTAATCAGCAGGATTGCCCGGTCAACTGGCCGCAGGCGGCGAGGATATCGCTGCCGTGGCTGGCGCGGATGATGGTCGTGTAGTTGTGGTTGAGGAGCACCTGCTGGAAGGATGACACCGCCTCCGGGGTAGGGGTCTTGAATTCGGATCCGGGGAATTCATTAAAAAGGATCAGATTCAGCTTGCAATGGAGGTTTTTCAGGAGGAGGGCGACCTTTTCCGCATCCTGAGGACTGTCGTTGACGCCGGCCATAAGGATGTATTCAAAGGTTAACCTCCGGCGGCCCGGCATGGGATAGTCCCGGCAGGCCTTCATCAGGTCTTCCAGGGGGTAGCGCCTATTGACGGGCATAAGATCATTTCTACGCTTATTATCCGGGGCATTTAGGGAAATAGCCAGGTTGACGCAGATGTCTTTGCCAAGTTGGACGATCTTTGGCGCCAGACCGCAGGTGGAGATTGTAACCTTCCGATGGGATAATCCCAAACCGGCATCGGAAGTCATGATGCGGACGGCCTTCAGGGTATTGTCGTAGTTTGCCAGGGGTTCGCCCATTCCCATGAGGACGATATTTTTAACGTTGTGACCTTCCGGAGTCTGATGCTTGAGAGTCGTCAACTGGCCGGTGATCTCCGAAGGCAGGAGGTTGCGCTTCAGGCCCAGGGCGCCGGTAAAACAGAAACGGCATCCCATGGCGCAACCCGCCTGGGTGGACAGGCAGGCCGTCCAGTGATTCTTCCCTGGAATTAGCACGCTTTCGATATGAAGCCCATCGGCGAGCCGGAGGAGGATCTTTTTAGTGCCGTCTGCGGCGGCCTTGATCTTGACGATCTCCGGGCTGGCCAGGCAGGCCACTTCTGAAAGATGAAGCCGCAACTCACGGGAGAGGGTGGTCATCTCCGCAAAGGAGTTGACACCAGACTGGTAGACCCACTTCATGATCTGGCGGGCCCGATACTTTTCCTTCCCTAAGTGGGCGATGAAGATCTCAATTTCCTCAAAGGTCAGGTCTCTGATGTTGACTTGCTTTTTCACGCCATTTTCTTTTGCAGTCTTTCCCCGATAGCGTCGATAAAGGCCTTGGTGCCGACTTTTCTGTTCGTCGGAGCCTTCTCCGCTACGGCCAGCAGGTCACCGGTCATAATGCCCGCTTCCACCGTTTCGATGGCCGCCTCCTCGATGCGGTCGGCGAAGGCCATGACCTCGGGAGAATGGTCGAGTTCCCCCCTTTTGCGCAGCCCTCCCGTCCAGGCAAAGATTAGGGCCATGGAATTTGTCGAGGTTTCCTCCCCCTGGAGATGTTTGTAGTAGTGTTTCTGGACTGTGCCGTGGGCCGCCTCGTATTCGAAATAGCCTTCGGGGGAGACGAGGACAGAGGTCATCATCGCCAGAGAGCCGTTGGCGGAGGCGATCATATCCGACATGACATCGCCGTCGTAATTCTTGAGTGCCCACAAAAGGCCGCCCTCCGAGCGGACGATGCGGGCGACGGCGTCATCGATAAGGGCAAAGAAATACTCAATTCCCGCGTCTGTAAATGCCTTTTTCCAGTTTGCCTCATATTCCTGGTCGAAAATAGCCCGGAAGCGGGCGTCGTAGGTCTTGGAAATGGTATCCTTGGTACTGAACCAGAGATCCAGCCTCTGGTCGAGGGCGTAGGCGAAACAGGCCTTGGCAAAGCTGGCGATGGATGTGTCGGTATTGTGAATGCCCTGAATGATCCCCGGTCCTGAGAAAACATGAATGGTGTTCCTGAGGATCTCTCCCCCGCCGTCCGGGGTGAAGACGATTTCCGTTTTGCCGGCCCCGGGAATTCTCAACTCCGCATTGCTGTAAACATCGCCGTAAGCGTGTCTGCCGATGATGATCGGCCGTTTCCAGGTGGAAACAAAGGGCTTGATGTTTTTTGCCAAGATGGGGGTCCGAAAAACAGTCCCGTCGAGCATGGCCCGGATGGTCCCATTGGGGCTCTTCCACTGTTCCTTAAGATCGTATTCCCGGACACGGTCTTCTGTGGGGGTGATGGTGGCGCACTTTACCCCCACCCCGTGCTTCATGATGGCCTTTGCCGAGTCGATTGTAACCTGATCGTTCGTTTCATCGCGATGCTTTACATGAAGGTCGTAATACTCGAGGGTAATATCAAGATATGGCAGAATCAGCCGGTCCTTGACGAATTGCCACATGATCCTGGTCATCTCGTCGCCGTCCAATTCCACGAGGGGAGTTTTAACAATAATCTTTTTTTTCATACTCATATAAACGGGCTCCATCTTTTTTTGTTTTGTCTCAGTAATGCTTGTTTTTGCAGGGATATGTTATGTAAATGACCGTTTCCCCGGCGTCCTTGTGTTAACCGTGACGCCGTTATTGGGCATTCAACGCGCCGCCGGCAAGAATCAGTTTTTTCTGCCGGTCCGTCAGTTCATAAACCACGGGGAAGGCGCCGCCCCTGGTGATATTGTTAATCTGCAGCGGGGCGCACCTTTTCAGGGCATCCCTTATGCCCGGAATCTGGAGGAGATCTCCGGAGTTGATTGTTTCGTAATCCTCCTCGTTTTGAAAGACAAGGGGCAGGATGCCGAAATTAATGAGATTTGCGGCATGAATGCGTTCAAATGACTTGGCAACAACCACCTTCACTCCGAGAAACATGGGACAGATGGCGGCATGTTCCCTTGACGATCCCTGACCGTAGGACTGACCGGCGATAATAATGTTCTGACGGCCGCTGTCGCGAATCTGGAGGGCCCGCTTGTAGAAATGGCGGTCCAGAAGCTCAAAGACATATTGGGAGTATTTGGGAATGTTGGAGCGGTACTTCATCCTGGCCCCGGCAGGGATGATATGATCGGTGGTTATTTTGTCTCCGATTTTGATTGCTACCTCGCCGTCAATGTCATCGGGCAGGGGATTGTTTGCGGGCGGGGCGCCGATATTAGGCCCTCTGACAATTTCCACCTTTCCCCGCTCTTCTCCTTCGAGAGGCCGCTGGATCATTCCATCGTCAACATGATATCTCTCGGGGACGGGAATAAATGGCATGGCGTCGCCGAGATCCCGGGGATCGGTCAGTCGGCCCGTAAGGGCTGATGCTGCTGCCGTTTCCGGACTTACCAGGTAGATATCGGCGTCCCTGGTCCCGGAACGTCCAAAGAAATTGCGGTTTGACGTGCGCAGGGAGACGGATTTGGAAGGGGGGCTCTGGCTGTTGCCGATACAGAAGCCACAGGCATTTTCCATGATTCTGGAGCCGGAGGCAATGATGTGGTTGAGATAACCGTCCCGGGTGATGTTTTCCAGAACCTGGCGTGATCCCGGGGCGATAATCAGGCTCACATCGGCGTGAATTGTTTTTCCGCAAAGGATTTCGGCGATGGTGGCCAAGTCTTTATAGGAAGAATTAGTGCAACTGCCGATACAGACCTGCTGGACCGCAATGGGGCCGATTTCTCTGACGGTGCCGATATTATCGGGGCTGTGGGGTCTGGCCGCAAGGGGTTCGAGGTGAGAAAGCTCTATGGTTGTCTCGCCGTCATAAACAGCGTCACGATCTGCCTGCAGGGGGGACCAGTCCTTGCCCCGGCCCTGGGCTTGCAGAAAACTTCTAGTCATGTCATCGCTGGGAAATACCGAAGTGGTCACACCGCACTCCGCCCCCATATTGGCAATCGTGGCCCGCTCCGGGACGCTGAGAGACAAGAGACCGTCGCCGCCGTATTCGAAAATCCTCCCGACATTGCCCTTGGTGGTGAAGATACTGAGGATCTTCAGAATAATGTCTTTGGCTGATACCCAGGGAGACAGTTTTCCCAGGAGATTGATGCGAAACACTCTTGGACTCTGGAGGTAGAAGGGTTTCCCGGCCATGGCCAGGGCCAAATCGAGGCCGCCGGCGCCGATCGCGAGCATGCCGAGGGCTCCTGCCGTAGGGGTATGGCTGTCGGAACCGATGAGGGTTTCCCCCGGCTTCCCGAAACGTTCGAGATGAACTTGATGACAGATGCCGTTTCCCGCCCGGGAAAGATGGATCCCGAATCGCCTGGCGACGCTTTGCAGATAACGGTGGTCGTCGGCGTTCTCAAAACCGATCTGAATTGTGTTATGATCAATGTAACTTACGGACAAGTTGGTCCTGATTTCCGGCAGGTTCATCGACTCAAACTGCAAATAGGCCATGGTGCCCGTTGCATCCTGAGTCAGCGTCTGATCGATACGGATACCGATCTCCTCGCCGGGCCGGTATTTACCTGTTTCCAGATGGGCGTTGATAATCTTTTCGGTGATGGTCTTTCCCATAATGATAGCCGGTTCTCTTTATTTGTAGCCCTTAATAACGAAAAGGGCACGGCGATGGAGGCCGTGCCCGCAATCTTTAGATTTCCCCTTTGCTCAACTAAATATCGTTATCCGCTTCGAGAGCCTTTAAACGTACCGCCTTGATAAAACGCTGATTGTAATAGGGTTTGTCGAGGCTGTCGATACGGACATGGCGGTCGTTCTTTCCTGAGGAGGCATGAACAAACTGGTTGTTGCCGATGTAAATGCCTACGTGACCTACGGAAGCCCTTCTGGTGTTGAAAAAGACGAGATCCCCTTCCGTCAATTCTCCCTTGGCGACCTTCACTCCGACCCTGGACTGTTCCCTTGCCGTGCGGGGAAGATTCACATCGAAGAACTCATAGATTTTTCTGACAAAGCCGGAGCAGTCCAACCCTTGAACAGATGACCCCCCCAGCCGGTAGGGAGCGCCGAGAAAGCCTTTGGCAACCTTAACGACGAGGTCACGCTCCTCCGGGTCTCTCCACTTGCCCAGCGGATTATCAGATTGCTGAACGTCACTCTCCTTTTCGGCGGCCCTCTCCATGACCGGATTTTCATCGGAAAGCAGATCATCTTCGCCGTCGTTTTCGTTTAAGTCAGACTGAGCAGTCTTTTTTTGCCTAAGTTGTCTCGCTTCATTGTCAGGCGCGGACCTAACCAGGGCAAGTTTTTGACCGGTGCGGAGCTTATTCTTCCGGAGGTGATTCAGCGCCTTGATGTCGCTGACGGATAAACCCGTCTTCTTCGCAATCCCATAAACCGTGTCGCCCTTTTTAACTATGTAGACCTGAGCGGCTTTCTGGGGTTGTGATTTCTTCCCTTTGGCGAGCTTCCGGGAACCATCGGTGGGAATAACGAGCGCTTTCCCCGGCTTTAAGGCGTTTCCCTGCAGTCCGTTGGCTTCTTTGATACTCTGGGTCGAAACCCCGTATTTCTTGGCGATCCGGACGAGGCTGTCGCCTCGTTTTACCTTGTATTGCTGGTCTGCAAATCCATCCGTGCAGATCAGCAACGTAAAGAACAGGACACTCAGTCCCATCCATAGGAAAATCCGCCGTTCCATCATGAGTACCTCCTTAATTGTTGTTCGGGGGTTGCTTCATTTATTAACGGTGCACAGATTTAGATGATGGATG
>Ga0172379_10006023_pt1 | contig 16510 bp, 16 predicted proteins | sample GrowelOW334metaG_FD_119756 | JGI IMG/M metagenome (GOLD analysis project Ga0172379, IMG submission 119756) | Groundwater microbial communities from an aquifer near a municipal landfill in Southern Ontario, Canada - Groundwater well OW334 metaG | ecosystem: Environmental > Aquatic > Deep... | reverse complement strand
GCAAAGGCATAGTAGCTGCGTTCAGGAAACCATAAATAGATATAATACAAGGTATTAGATAATGGTTTCAGATAGGTTTCGTACAGCTTGAATGATGGACTGTCAAAAAATCCGGTATCCTGCCGGATGGTATCTGCAAGATGAAAATCATAAATCACCGGCTGGTCCGGATTCGCCCATTCCTCGATATAAATCTCCACCGGCTCGTCCCATTGATCAAGGGTCATATGGTCGGCCAACCGGTAATCCTTGCCCGGAAAGAAGGATTTTGCAAGCCTGACCTGCTGGATGCTGTCGTCCAGGTCGAGAATGCAATAAGCTACCGGCAACCCCTCATTATCCATATTGACAGTGAGGTCGTTACCGCAGGAGGTAAAAACGATCAGAAAGATAATAATCAGAACCTTGTCAAAGGAACAGCTCATTGTGTCAGCTTGATCTCCTCTACAAAATACAAAAAAAATGCGGTCACTTCACCGGCATCCCACTTAAATGGGAGAATCCGCTCCAAATGTGTGAATCATGCAATTCTTAATTTGCATAGTGTAACCTTTCCGGTTTTTCCATGCTCTAACTTGCCATGTTTTTTCAGATAATAAGTGAAGCTGTACATAAAATATATGGTTACCAACCTCAGCAAAATGGTGGTCAAGGAAAAGTTGAAAAAACTTGGCCTTCATTTCGTCTTGGTTGATTTAGGTGAAGTTGAGATCCTGGAAGAACTGTCTGAAGATCAGATGGATGATGTCAAAATGGCATTGTTGGAGTCTGGACTGGAACTGATGGATGATAAGAAGGCTATATTAATTGAGAAAATCAAAACGATGTTAACAGAATTGATCTATTCCTCCGGGGGTACATCAAAACTAAATTATTCAGATCAAATCAGTGAGAAATTAAATTATGATTACACTTATCTGTCCAACCTATTTTCGGAAGTAAAGGGAATCACCATCCAGCACTTCATAATCATGCATAAAATTGAAAGGGTGAAAGAATTGCTGTATTACGGGGAGATGAACCTTACAGAGATTTCCTATCAAATGGATTACAGCAGTGTAGCGCATTTATCCAATCAATTCAAGAAGATTACCGGACTCTCCCCATCTCATTTCATGCGTCTTAAGATCAAGGGACGGGAGTCGATCGAGGATATCGGAAATAGTAATCTGTAACATATGTAACATTTCGCCGAACATATGTAACACTTCCCGGATGGAATGACCTCACCTTTGAATCGCGATAATGTTACCGCAATTAATAATATAAGGTCATGAAAATAAAAAATGCGTTTCCAATCGCAGCGATGTTGTTGGTTGGGTTACTGGGAAGTTGTAATAAAGAAATTGATCCGATGGTACAGGATTCCAATATAAAAGGTGGAGTTTCTTCGGACCTGAAGGGTAAACATAACCCGGATGCAGTGACAGCGATAAACCTTGGAGTTGCCGGTGATTTTGCAATCCTTTCAAAATCAGGCATTACCGATGTATATAAATCTTCAGTTACCGGTGATATCGGATCCAGTCCGATCACGGGAGCTGCTGTTCTGTTGACTTGTGCAGAAGTAACCGGGACTATTTACACGGTTGATGCAGCCGGTCCGCTTCCTTGCCGTGTGACTGACGCAGCCAGGTTGGGTACGGCAGTTCTCGACATGCAAGCCGCCTATACTGATGCCGCAGGGCGTTCAAATCCAAAATTTTTGAACCTTGGCGCCGGAAACATCGGTGGGACAATTCTTACCCCCGGTTTATATAAATGGACAAGCGCTCTCGTCATACCTGCTGACATTGCCATTTCGGGTGGCCCGAACGATATCTGGATATTCCAGGTTGCAGGTACCCTGAATGTAAGTTCTGCTGTAAATGTTACTTTGACCGGTGGTGCACAGGCTAAAAATATCTTCTGGCAGGTATCGGGTGCTGTAACTTTTGGTACGACAAGTCATTTTGAAGGTGTTGTACTTGGTAAAACAGGCATCAACATGAAAACCGGTGCATCCATCAACGGACGGATGCTGGCCCAGACTGCAGTTACTCTTCAGATGAACTCTGTAGTTCAGCCGCAATAAAATACTGGATACTTTTAAAAAAAAGGAGACTCGTGTGAGCCTCCTTTTTTTTGTTATACCCGCTACTTTTTCTTTAATTCAGGGTAAGTCCTCAAGATAAGCCTGCGGTCATCATCCGCGAGGTTAGTAAATGGTACCGGGCTATCCTGCGGCCGGGTCTGTTTTTGGTTTATTTCACCCATCAGGCTCCAGTTGCGCGATAAACTCCGTGGTTCACTCGCTGGAATATCATACCGGGTAAAATCGATAACCTTTTCTGATTGATCATTCAAATCCTTTAAAAAGGCCAGCCTGAAATTTTTGTTCATATACCAGCTGATCTCCTTGTCCTTATCTGAACCACCGATCCCGGTGCCCCGCTGGGTAAAACGGTAATTCAACTGATCGTTGTTCTTGTTTTGCTCTCTCCATAGCAGACCGAATTCACCTTGCGTAATGCATTGCGCATCAGGCCATCTCTTCCTGATTTCTTTCAGCCAGGCTGTGAGGCATTCCAGGTGGCCGATCGGCTGGATCAGTGAGATTTCCCAACAATTGGTGACCCATGCAAATCCGTTAAGCTCGAAACCCCGGTCGAAATGTACCGCAGTGGTGGCAATCATCTGTTGGAGTCCGTCCTTCGGACCGTGATTGCGGATAGTTTCGATGGGTCCAACGCCCATGCGGCTGTTGAAACCCTGTTTAAAACCTTCGCGGCGTGCCGCCAGAAAATCACAGGTCCAGCCGTCCAGGTTAACACAATCGATGAAGTCGGCCGCTGATTGGGCCGGCTTGCAAAAATGTTCCTTCGATGGATAATAGGGATAGCAGATGGAGCCATCGCCATCCTGGTTATCAATGGCATACTGGCTCCAGATATTTCCCTGGCACACATGGATATTCTCCATCTCCGACAGATACTGAAGATTTTCAGCAGCCAGAAAACCGGCCACCACGCTTTTCGGACGAAAGCCGTTGCCCATAAATTCCGATACCCGGGCCAGGGCATCGTGCAGATCCTTGCTCACCTGCTCCCGCGTATTGTAGGCATTGGCAAAGTATCCCCCGGGGATAAAAGTTACATCGTCGCCGTACTTCTGATTACACTCACGGGCAAAATCACGGATATCCCTGTAATTTTGAAGCTCTGAAAAAAGGGCCTGCCAGCTGAATGCCCAGGTAATGCGAGCCTCCGGCCAACCGGCGGCAATGGCATCCCGGAATTCATGGGCATAAGCCAGGGTATGAATGGAAGCTTCATCCTCTCCCGCGTCCCGTTCACGGGTCACTTCGATCTGGTTAACCCGGACCACGGTGTTGAAAGTCAGATACCGGTGACCGGTGACCGCCCCAACTGCCGGACTTTCACCTTTGCTAAGGACCGGAAAAAAGAATAAGAAACAAATGGAAAGCAGGATAATTAATGGCTTCAGGGGAATGACGAAATTCTTGTCCATGTTAAAAGAGTGATCAAATAAACACTGTAAAAAACACCTATACAAAATACGAAAAAGGGAGGACATTGACCAGGGTTCACTTCCCGATCCAGAGTACGGAGTTTCCGGTCCCGTATTCATTCTCTTCCCAGAGCATATTGTTGGGATCGAGTATCCATTGACCGTCGACAATTATTTTATAGGTGTACTTGCCCGGCTTTAGAAACAGGGGAAGCATCCATCGGTTGTTTTTTCTGACCATGCTGTATCCTTCGCGGTTCCATCCGTTAAAGCTTCCGCTTACCGCGATCCGGTTGGCATTTGGAAAGCTGTCAACCATAAAGTTGTGATTGGGCTTGACCGTTAGAAATGAATTAGCCATGTTGCCTTTGCCGTTCACAAACGGATTGGCTGAATCGGTCATCCAGCGCCCGTCGGCGATATATTTGTACTCATAATTGCCAGGGGCCAGAATAAAGGGCAACTGCCACCCGCTTTCCGTTTTGGTCATCTTAAGTTCAGCAGTATTCCATCCGTTGAATGTACCAGCTAAGACCATATTCTTTACCGACTGATGACCACTTATACGAAACCAGGTGGTATCGCCGATGCCCATGAATGAATTGAAATTACCGCGGCCGTCGGGCCTGACCACCGGATTGTCCGGATCGGTGATCCAGTTATTATCGATGATGAATTTATAAGAATGAGTCCCCGGGCGCAGGTATAGCGGAAGTTCCCATCCTTCCCCGGTTTTTGACATCATCAGCTCCCTGGGATTGAAATTATTGAAACTTCCGGCGAGGATGACTTTTTTTGCATCCGTGTACCCCTTGAGTCTAAAAACAAAATTGTAACAGAAAATGACCGAGTTATTCCCGCCGTTCAGGTCATTTTCTTTGAGTTTATTGTTTCCGTCCTGAGTCCACCGGCCATCAATGATATATTTGTACGCGTATTTACCCGGAAGCAGGGGAACCGCGACCGACCATCCTTCGCCCGAGCGTTTCATCGGGGTTTGCATGGTACTCCATTCGTTAAATGTTCCGGATAGATAAACCTGACGGGCATCCGTGTGACCCGGCAGGATAAAGAGCGCCATACTATCGGAATACTTAAACAGATTACTATAAGTCAGCTTGTTAACTCCATAATTCGCTTGATCTGGCTCGGGAAATCCGGATACATGGAGCCAATTATCATCCAAGAGAAAGATCCTCGAAGGTGGCAGGACTTTATCAAATGCAGGCGCATGGGGAGGGGCAGGTGCCAGGTCCTTTGAAAGTTCGGTAGTGCGGGGATTGATTTGCTTCCATTTCCAGCCATCGGCAAGCATGATCGAATCGGCCTTCCCATTCATTACTTTTGATAATAAAAGGGTATCGAGGTTAAACTGACTGGAAACCAGCCTCAGCTGGTCAGGGGTCCAATCGAGATCGATTTTAAAAATCATGCGGCCGTTTTCGATCCGGCATACCCCATTGAGGAACTCCTGACCGATTCCGGACAGAGGTAAATGCATCAGGATGATCATCAGCAGGGCCACTATTCCGGTCGATCGATTTTTCATTGTGCGGCCTCCCGAACCAGGCACATACCCAATTCTTTTTTCACCAAATTAATACAAACGATCCCTTTTTCAAAAAAATCATAGCCCAGCACGCCACTGAGCGGATAATTATAAGCCATGGCCAATGCATCCATTCCGGTGATCATGGTCTTCATCGGATGAAATGGCACGTTCCCGATTAAGCAGTCATTCATGGTTCCGTAAAGCACCTCGGTGGCAACACTGCCCGATCCGGTCAGGTCCGACCGCCGGGTGATGGTGACCGTTCCCAACACCTTTTTGGAGGAGGTATTGCTGAGGACATTGGCTTCGGCGCCGGTATCCAGACAAAAATCGAGCATCTTCCCGGCAATGCAGACCTGCAAAAAAACCACACCGCCTGTCTCTTTAATTGGACAGCTTATATTCGCTTTCACCGAATCGGTAACCGTGCTGATCCTTTTACCCTCCCTGTCGATCCGGTGCAACCGCAACTCGCTTCGCCCGAGATCGATAACCATCTCCATGTTCCGGAAAAGACTCATCCCAAATAATCCCAGGATCTTTACCCCGCGCCGGTTTTCGATATGGCCCAGGTTGATCACGTCGGCATCGACATGCTCATAATGAAAATTGGCCAGGTCAATTCGCTCAACCTGTGTCTGATATACTTTTTCCACGTTACCGGTAATACCTCCGGCCGGCTCATCCACCGGTATGAGGTTAGTTCTGAAATAAGTGCGGTTGAGCACCAGTTTAGAGGCCCCGGTATCGAAAACAAAATTACCTGTCTGGTCGCCAATGCGTGCCTCAATCAGAAACAAGCGCCCAACGCGTTTCAGCGTAATGGTCACCGACTGGAAATCACCCAGGGGTTCCACATGTGGATGATCGGAAATCAACGGAACCGGCAGAAGAAAAACAAGACAAACCCGGCAAAAGAGGAATCGAATTTTCACCAGCCAGACTCTCATTAATCATGATATTATCGGACTTAAAAATAGCAAATTCCCCCCATCCAACCACGGTCCCCTCCACCATCTTTCGTCCACCGTCTCCAAGTCTCCCAGTCTCAAAGTCCTCCGTCTCTCGTCTTCCGTCCCCCGTCCACCGATATCATTAACCTCTAACCAATAACCTCTAACCTCTCCAACCTAAACCCCTGCCAGCTTCAGCGCCTTCGGGTACAACAGGTTATTCTCCAGGTGAACATGAATGTGCAGATCCTCTTCAAACTCTTGCAACAGCTTATAGGTCATTCGATAAGAATTGCATCCATCGTCAGGCACAAGGTATTGGTTGCTTAGTTCACTGATATGGTCCATGGCCCCCCCGGCAAATTCATGCTCACCGCTCATTCGTCTGATTTCAGAAATAATTACCGCCTTGGACCCAGCATTGCGATTGTTGAGAACTGCTTTAATGGCCGGAAAAAGGACTTCCTCCTCATTCCTTAAATGCTGCAACAGTTCATCATTGATTTTTGAGAATAATTGAGCAATCTCAATTAATTCGGGATGATGTTCTCCATGCACCGAAGCGATCTTCTGGGTATAATAGACCAGTTCCGGCAGGTTTTTCAGAACAAATTTGTGATGGGTATTCTTAATGTAATCACTGAGGAACCCGAGATCCCAATCCTTAAAATTAAGTGCCGGACCCAAAGGTTCCATCACGATTTCATTCAGTTCCCGGACCAGCGTTTCCGGGTTAATCCCCTTTTCTTCGCAGGTCTCACGGAAACCCTTGTTGCCACCGCAGCAAAAATCAATTCCGGCATTCTTGAATATGGAAGCAGCCCGAAAATCATCAGCGACAATTTCCCCAATGGTCATTTTATCTAAATCATTCGTTGTCATAATGTTCCAGTATTAACCGGATCAAAGATACGAATTAATTTATTAAAGATATATTTGTCTTTAATTATTTTGGGATCGAGGCGATCAATCCGTCAAGAAACCGGTTGGTCACTTCACTGACCACCCGCCGGGAAGGGACTGCATCGAACCATTCGATCGTTTGACGTATGCCCTCACTAAAGGGAGTTGTTGCAGTAAAATCCGGTACAAATCTTTTAATTTTCGAATTATCAAAAACGGCGCTGTGGGATTTGTCGCCTAAAAGGGTTCCGTGTACTGAGGGGTAACCGTGCTTTTCAGCATATCCTGAAATATAATCAGATGCGATGTGTACCACATTGGCCTCAGCACCGGCTGCCCGGGCTACTGTTTCATAGATCTGGTTCCAGGTCAGCACCTCATCCGATGTGATGTGAAATGCCTCACCGATAGCATGTTGGTTATCAAGCAACCCGATAAATCCTTTTGCAAAGTCGGAGGCATGGGTCATGGTCCACAGGGAGGTGCCGTCGCCATGAACTACCACCTGTAACCCTCTCCGCATGCGGTCGATCGCCGTGAACTCCTCCCAGCCGCCGAGTGAAACCGGAATTACCGAATAATAGGTGTGTGAAGGTCTCACTATCGTAACCGGAAATCCCCGCTCACGGTAGCCCTTCATCAGCAGATCCTCACAGGCAATCTTGTTGCGCGAATAGTCCCAATGCGGATTTCTCAGTGGCGTAGATTCAGTGATGACCGGATTCAGGGGTGGTTTCTGGTAGGCCGATGCGGAACTGATAAAGATATACTGCCGGGTCAATCCCTCAAAAATATCCATATCGCGCTGGATATCCGACGGGGTAAAGGCAATCCAGTTAACCACGACATCCCACCGGTGGCCGGCAATAGCGTTTCTGAACTGGTTCGGATCCGACAGGTCCGCCTGCAAGGAGGTAACCCCGGCAACCGCTTCCCGGTTGCCCCTGTTCACATGATACAAATCTATTCCCTGCGCAACAGCCATCCGGCTGACCGGTGTACTGATGTTTCCCGTGCCTCCGATAAATAATACTTTCATCCTTTACGCTTTTTCCGTTTTTATTTTTTTCGATGTTCTCAGTCGCATGATCTTATTCAACAGATCGAACCAAAAGGGTGCGCCCAGCGAAATGGCTATCGCGGTCAACAAAAATCCGAAGAAATGATGATATGCCAAACGGAAAAGATAAACAATTTTATCTCCGGGTGAAAAGGTTATCACCCCATTCAAAACACGCTGCTGCGCAAGGGGTAACGAAGCCGGATCCAGTGCCGGCGAATAGGCGCGGTCTCTGGTTACCGGATCAGAGGTTACCCTGACCTGATCGGGGAGCCAGCCGCCCAATCCTAAAATGGTATTGGCACCGGCAATATCTGCATCGAGTTTTCTCTTGATGTGCAACAGGGAAGTATCATTATCGGGCACACCCGACCGGACAAAGGCGCCCGCCAGGCTTACCATCTGTTCCCTTGCCTTGCTGTCGGCCGATAATTTCTGCACGATTACGAAAGTGTCGGCATAGAAAAACCAGGCCAGGCAAAATCCCAAAACCAGTAAGAGCAGCTGAATCTTGCGTTTGTACCATTCTGAAGCCTGGTCCATGGTGCGGTTGAACCAATTTTCGAGCAAAACACGGAATCTGTTCACATCTGTTTCCGCCTCCTCCCACAGTTCCCTGATATAAACAGCTGACTCAGGCTCTATCCTTCCCGTCTTCAGGCCTTTGATTTTTTTATCACCAATCAGGATATCCAGCATTGCTTTTGAGAAGCTCTCCGGCCTGATGGAAGATGGGTTCCTGTGCAAACTACCCAGATATTTGATCTCCGGATTGGCATACAGTTCATTGACCACCGGTCCGTCATCGCTTTTCATGATATTAAGGGCAATCAGCAACCTCCTGAACGGACTCATCATCCGCTCATCATTCAGCATCCGGCTAACCGCGATTTTAAGGTTACGAGCCCTTAACCCGAAAAGCGAGGCAATCATTTCGGAAACAACCGTTGCCAGCAGGCTGTACAATAAAAAAATAAATACCAGGCCGATCACAACATTCAGGGCAACCGAGTTAAACATGGCTGATATATTATTTTCTATTTTTCTGAAGCTAATTTCACCTGGACCAGTTTGGTCTGACCGTCGGCAATGACAATCTCATACAACTCGAAAACAGGCCCGCCTGAATCCAAGACAGTCTTATTGGCCGACAGGTCGGAGATGGCAGTGGATGACCTGGTCAGGAGATCAGTCACCTTGCCCAGTGTCTCGGGAAGTTTGGTATCGGTGGTCAACCCGTATGCTGTGAGAAATCCATTGGTGATCTCCACCTTCAGCACATTGGCGCCAATGCCTGGTTTTGGCTTTATGTACTGGGGTTTCGTCAGGTCGGGCAGATAAACGATGGTCGTTCTCACCGATTCAGTTTTGGTGTTCCGGTACTCGACCAGCAGAAATGGCTTCGGGGTATATACCCGGAGTCCGGTTTCATTTTTTAGGGATTCATCCGTGTAGAATTTAACCGATGCGCAGCTCCACATCAGCATAATACCCGACAGGATCAACAGGGTTGACAGGGTTGGTTTTCTCATGATTGGCAGGGATTGGATTGATCATCTAACTAAAAGTAGCAAAAGACCAGAACTGTGTTCCCAATCCTTTTAACTATTTTGACCCTGCGTTCAGGCTATTTGACCAATACAGGGTTTAACCCTTCCAACGGTACTAATACAACAGTTGTGTACCGGAACCGGGACCCGTATCGGAGACCTTTAGAACCTCGAAAACCACATAATGGCTCATTCCCCGCCATGGAAGCGAATGGAGGTATTCCTTGTAGCGGAGTTCAACGGTTTTACCGCTGCAGCGCTCCAGAATCGAAGCGATGCTGTCGCTGGCAACACTGAAATCAAACTCATTGCTTTGCATCGAACCAGGCTCCGGAGCCCTGAAACCGACCTGGATAAGCCGGCCCTCCCAAGTCTTGAATATGTACCCCTTTTTTACCAGAAAGTTAAGGTTACCCGCTTTAACACCCTCTCCGAAAACGAAATAGAACCTCCACCAGAAAAAGAGTGCCAGAATGATCAGGATGACGGGGACCCCGATCTTAAGAAATCGTTTCATCCGGATGGTTATTTATGTTTTTTCGTGGGAACAACGAATAGGGGAATCGAGGTATTGTTCAGTACTTTCTCGGTGACACTGCCCATGACAATTTTCTCAAGCCATTTCTGACTATGGGACCCGATCACAATGATATCGGCATGGATCTCTTTGGCCGTTTTGAGAATTGCCGTAGCAAATTCACCTTCCTTAATGATGGTCTTGATTGAATCATCACCCAGGTGAATTCTCGTTTTCTCAAGGAAGTGATTCGAAGCTTCCTGCAAACCTTCAATGGTATCCTTTTGAATTGCACCCATATCCATATAGCCGTTAAAACCCATGATCGGCGAATAATCCCTTGTTGCATAGTACACCGGGTCGGAAATAACATGAAGCAATGTAACTTCGGCATTCATGGATTTGGCCAATGAAAAGCCGGTTTCTGCGATTTTTTGTGCGGTTGGATCGTAATCCAGTGCAATCAAAACTTTTTTCATTTGATTCGGAGTATTAATGACGTTTCCAACACCTAAGTTAAGCAGCATTTTCTGGTGAGTTATTACATAATAAAAAAAATAATTACATAATTCACACCTTTTAGCCGGGTAACTGATCATTCGTTGTCATAAAAAAACCCCTCAATCATCAGCATGGCCAATGATAAGAGGGGTACTTTATTTTTTCCCGGGCTGCTGTTTCAGCAGTTATGCGGGTAAGGTCTGTAATACTATATAATATTTAGTAGCTGGCCCTGCGACCACCGCCACGGCTGCTTCCGCCACCGCCACGATTGTCACTGCCTCCACGGCTGCCATAACCACCGCCGCTACCACCACGGTTTCCACCGTAACCGCCGCCGCCTCTGTTATCGCCACCACCGAATCCGCCTCTTCTTTCACCACCACCGAATCCACCACCACCGCGTCTTTCACCAGCTTTTTTCTCTTCAGCTTCATTAACAACAATTGCACGTCCACCAATTTCAGCACCGTTCAATTCTTCGATTGCTTTTTTAGCAGCTTCGTCATCTGACATTTCAATAAAACCAAATCCTTTGCTACGACCAGAGAATTTGTCTGTAATAATTTTGCAAGAGCTAACTTCACCATACTCTTCAAAAACTCCCTGCAATTCAGCTTCCTGCAGATTAAAAGGAAGACTTCCCACGAAAATGTTCATAATTTCCCAAATTTAAATTTTAAATAACTCCTAACAATTACAACGCATTAATGTTTTATGACATAAATCTTTGCGAAGATACGCTGACTAGTTGAGATTAACAATAGGTTGAAATTTCTTCAATTATTATTAAAAATACTTATATCTTCCTTATTTACAGTATCATAAAAGAATTCGATTTCACCAAAGCCCGCTGCCGTGGAGTGTCGGAAGTGGCTGCCGGAGCAGGTTCATATTCAGCAGCAGGCAAATAGATCAAATGAGGTATATCGGTTCGACCAGTTAAAAACTGTTACTTGAAATATTTCAAAATCTGTTGAACAATGACCCCATGACCCTTAAGGTTGGGATGGTTGACTTGCGACATATAGTCAGTAACAGGTTGACCTCCAGCCACAATCTTATGGAAAGCTTCATAACTATCTACTAACCCGATCCCGTATTTCTTTGTCAAGTTCCGGATTTGAACGGCATGTATCTCCAGCATGTTTCCGGGCTCAAGGATCTGAACCGTCTGGTCGGGTGAAGGGGTTAGCAGGATTATTTTGATTTTACTTTTCAGTGCCTGTCTGATCATCGACTCCCAGGCAACCCGCGACCGGTCGAGACCAATTCCCCTGTCATTCAATGCATAGTCAATGAAAAGCACATCAGGTTTGTGCACCAGTACCTCCTTCTTGAATCGCCTGGCCCCGCTTTCGGAATTCTCTCCGCCGATGGCGGTATTGATCACATTGATGACCGCATATGGATAAAGTGTTTTTAACTCGGCCAGCAGCAGATAGGGGTAAGCCTCCATGGTATTGACAACGGGCGTTTTAAAGAAACCCGCCGGAACCGAATGACCGTGAAAAACCAGGTTGATCGTCCGGTTCGACGGCCATTGCTTCTGCAATTCAACTTTAATATCCCCCAGATAAGAACCCGGATCCGTCTGGCCGCGCACCTTAAGCGTCAGGCTCAAACAAACCACCAATGCCACCCAAACCCCAACCTTCTTAACCATCTTAACTATCTTAACTCTCTTAACTATCATAACGCCGTCCGTAGCGTAATCCTGAAATTCCGCCCCGGAGCACTGACCCCGGAAGCAAACACCCGGTAATTGGTATCCAGGATATTTTCACAGGCAAGCTGAACATTCAGGTACTTATGTAACTGGTAGGCCAGCCGGAGATTGAGGGTATTCCATGCCGGCATTCCGTCGGCAGTAGCATAGATCTCGTTATCCTCTGCATTCAGCAAATAATCCGAGATATCCTTTTTGCCGTTGAACAAGAATGAGAATTCTCCCTGCAGCTTATTATTCCGGTACTGGACCGCTGCTTTCCCAAACACAGGAGGGATATGGTCGAGCGGGGATTCACCCGAATCCGATTTGACCCTGCCATAAGTATAATTGATGGTTCCGGTGAGTGAAAATCCCTGCCACAATGATATTCCAAGAGTGCCATAGGTACCGGCGATATAAGCCTGCCGCTTATTCTGACTGCTGTAAACCCTACTCATCACCCCTCCGTACATCACGCTGTCCTGCCCGTTATACTGGTCAACATCGGTAACAATCGCATCGTCGATCAGGGTATAAAATCCGCCGGCTTCAATTTTTGCTTTCTCTGCAATGGTTTGGACCATGCCGAGCTCAAAATTGGTGGTGTATTCCGGCTTGAGATTGGGGTTCGGAATGATCAGGTGCCCGGCAACGCTTTCAAACACCTTGGTAAGATCATCAACATTCGGAGTTCTGAAACCCCTGGATGCAATGAGTGATACCTTGGTGTTGTCGGTTGGAAGATATAATAGGCCTGCATTTCCGCTGAAGGATCCACTCTTTTGCTCGACTGCGTCAAAAGGAAAGGCGAAAAATGTGGTACTGGCAAACGAAGATTTTAAAATGGAGTAATTATAACGGACTCCCAGATTGAAGAATAATTTGTCCGCTACAAGGGTGATTTTGTCCTGTGCATAAATGGCAAATGTATTCATGGTATTGCTGCCGTCAGGGTAGCGGGTATCGGCCGGAGTTTCCTCCAGGGAGTTGACATTGGTGAAAACAGCAGTCGACTTTACATCATTGAAATAGGTTTCCATTCCATAATTTATCTCGTTCCTCTTCAGCTTTTTGAAACCGTCGATATCGAATGAAAAAATCCCTATCTGCTCATTCTGCGATTTCAGTTTTGAACTGCCGAACTTTCGGCTGTTACGGCTTTCCTTATTGTTCTGATAAGCTATAGTGAGTGCAAACTTGTCCATAAAAGCCAAATCCATCTGGCGGTCGAGATGATAACTTGCCAGCAGGCGTTGTTCCGGTCCATAATACCATTCCGAATTTTTTGGTTTCCCTTTGCTGTCTAATTCTGTCAGTCGGTCGTAGCGGGTGACATCACCCGTATTTGAAAACTGTACGTTGAGGGTGTGGGCCGTGCGGCTATCCTGCTGAAAGAGGATTTTCTCCAATACATCATATTGTTTGTAGGCAGTTCCGACCTGTTTGTTTTTATTCGGATTGGTCACGATACTGTCGATCCCGTTAATCCTTTCCACATAAAACGGCCGTTCACCAAAAGTTGGATAGGCGCTTTTGCGCTTGCTGCCCTGGATGATATCACCAAAATCGGAATAGGTAAGGCTGGTGAGGGAAGCTATCCTTCTACCTCCGATGTTAACATCAAAATGACCGGTTTTTTCAGCAGTGGCCGTACTGTAGCGGACCATCGCACTCCCTCCGAATTTCTGGCCGGGAACCGGCTTTTTCGTGATAAAATGCATGACTCCGCCGAGGGCATCGCTTCCATACATGGCTGAAGAGGGTCCATAAAGGATTTCTACTTTTTCAAGAATGGAATTATCGATGCGAAGGACATTCTGCAGGTGGCCTCCCCTGAAAATGGCGTTATTCATGCGGACACCATCCACCATGATCAGAACCTTGTTGGATTCAAATCCGCGGATGATCGGACTTCCGCCTCCACCCTGGCTTTTCTGCACCATAATGTTACCTGTGTTACTGAGCAGGTCAGCCGTATTCATGGAGTTCATCCATTGCAGCTGCTTTTTATTAACGATATCAATCCGCTGGACCACATCGCGCCTCAACATCTCAAACTTATTGGCGGTGATAACCACCTCGTCGATTGTTTTATGTAAGGTATCTTCCTGTGCAAAAACCACGTTAATGGCCGCTGACAGAAGGACTATCATGAAAATTTTCTTCATAATCTGAAATTGAATAATTATTGACTGATAAACACTCAACCCACGTTAAAACTATGGGGAACTGGTATGATCAGGTCAATGATTCGGGGGGAGGCGAACAGATCAGCGCATAGGGATCTGAATAGTTCAAAAAATCACCCGGATAGTGGCTTGGAGCCGGCCATGATTGACGAAAATCAGGCCTAAAAGTATCCATACAAAAATAAGGCATGAATCCGGCCGCGGTAATCGCCGGCATGGCCGATCCCTTGCGGGACTCCTCATTCTGACAGGCTAACAGGATGCCGGTATCCTGCTTATCCCAGAGTGCGAGGACCACCACATGGTTTCCTGATCGGGTAATTGAATGAACATCAAACATATTACCGTCATAAATGAACTCACGTTCGCTCCGGGTGAAGTTTAGCCGGTCAAACTCCTTTACGGAAAAAACCATTTTTTCCAGCTTTCCGCTGGTTGTTTCCAGGTGTTTGATCCGACCGGTCTGGACCGAAAAGATCACTTGCCGTACCGGGAATATGATCAGCGGGATCAGGAGCATAAGGGTTGAAACCAGACTTATGACCTTGGCAGGCAGATGTTTATATCGCTGATTCCGTTGCATAAAATTCATAACACCATGCCAAATCTACGAATAATGTGGGAACCGGAAATTGTTAAAGAACAGTGGTTATAATTCAATGTAGAACCAGCTGCTCCATGGGGTTGGACTGTAGCTGAAAGAGATCAGCACGCTTCCGGCCGGGTACATCGGCATGGTAAACTGAAATCCGGTACCAATAGCATAATGGCGCTTGATTGTCGACCAGTCGCCGATCGTTGTCAGGGCCGAGGCATATTGCACAAATACCGACTGTTCAATAGCCAGATAATCCCAATTCAGCCAGGTATAGTACAATCCGGTGGAAACCAGATGCATAAGTGGTCCGGCAAGAGCACCATAATAAGTGCCCCTGATATCTGCCGAGGTAAAATGGGTCCACAGTTCAGGATAACCGGAGGAGGAATAATGGCCTTCCCATCTGGCATTGAACTGAAGGCGCGGGTTGATCAATGTGTTATATTCAGCTTTGATGCTGCCTTCGAAATAGCTCAGGGTCTCCCTGTTCATTTTGAAACCGGCCCCCACCATTCCGGCAATCTGGTAACCTTCCTCCTGATGCCGGCGATGCGTGATCGTACCAAGGGTTTCAGTGATCCGCACATACCAGAAATTATGGTTGTAAACCAGCCAGTTATCCGGATCGGCTCCTTCCATTATTTCATGGCCATTCAAGGGAATTCTTTTATACTGAAGAAATCCAGTCTCGAAATCTGGTGAAAACGTATACCGATAATCTTCATGGAACGGATTGACCATGCTGACAAATAGCTGATTTGCAGTTAAGTGGCTGTTATAAACCTGCTCGCTCCTTGCACCGGCGCTGACCGACATGTTTTTCCACAACAGCTGACGGGGGATCGTGACTTTCACCTCACCGAACCATGGGTCGACCATACTCGCCTGGATACGTGCTCCAAACCCGATATTCCTTCCAAGAAAATTCCGGTCGGCAAATCCCAGCTTAACGGTGGGGTTGTATTCCGGACCTAACCTCCCTCCAAAAACAGGCGTTATGGTAAAAGCATCACGGGTGGTGAGTATCAGTGCCAACCTGCCATCGGGCAGGGATTCCCAACGATAGGCCACCGATACGAAGTTCTGAAGGTTCCAGATTTTTTTCAGCGATAGACTGAGATTTTCAGTCGTCACCGTATCTCCCTGTCCAAATTCCAGTTCTGCCTTAATGATACGGTCGCGCGTCCGCCAGTTGCGCTCCAGGATAATCGTATCGGCCCTCCGCGGCCCAAATTCCTCCACTTTCACCAGTTGACCCCGGACCGGCCCAAGGCAGGTCAATATAAGTACAGCAAGGGTCAGCGAGGTTTTCAGGTTCATACAGTAAAGGTAATGATTGTTGCATAAATCCTGCTAGAGTGAGGCGGTTCCCGTGCGGGCCTGCAAGGTAAGCGAAGCGGTTCCCGCTTTCGCGGGAATGACACTTCTATCGATCTTACTGTCGTCCCCCGATCTTCTTCTTCGTC
>Ga0172379_10006022_pt1 | contig 16512 bp, 19 predicted proteins | sample GrowelOW334metaG_FD_119756 | JGI IMG/M metagenome (GOLD analysis project Ga0172379, IMG submission 119756) | Groundwater microbial communities from an aquifer near a municipal landfill in Southern Ontario, Canada - Groundwater well OW334 metaG | ecosystem: Environmental > Aquatic > Deep... | reverse complement strand
TAGATCAGGAGGGAAAATATCAAATAAAGTCTGCCTGATCACTTGGTGAGCTGAGCCCGCCTCCGCCGGACTGATTGCCTGGCCAGTGCCAATGACCCAAACCGGCTCATAAGCGATAATTATTTCTTTTTTACCGATATCAATTCCTTCAAAGGCACGGGTAGTTTGTCTGATCAAGACATAATCTTGAGCCCCCTGCTGCCGCTGCTCAAAAGTTTCTCCCACACAAACAATCGGTGTTAAGCCAGAAGCCAAAGCTATCCGGATTTTTCGATGGACGATTTCATCGGTTTCCTGCAAATATTTCCGCCGTTCTGAATGGCCTAAAATTACAAAATCGCAGCCGGTTTCCCGCAATTGGCCCGCGGAAACTTCACCGGTATAGGCGCCTTCGGCTTCCCAAAAACAGTCCTGAGCCCCTAATTTAATGTTGCTGCCTTTCAAAATTTTACCAACTTCTAAAAGACAAGGAAAAGAAGGGCAAATTACGACTTCTGAGTCTTTGGCAACTTTTTTCTTGATTGCCCCGGCTAACTCCTGACTTTGCGCCAGACCGAGTTTCATTTTCCAATTGGCAATAATAATTGGCTTTTTTGTGTCCATATTTAGCTATTTTAATAAAAATTTCGAATATTTAATGCCATCTTATTATACAACATCTGTAGTATTTTTCAATTCTTAGTTACAAATTATAATTTTGAAATTCGACCATTCGACTCCGCTCAGGTCGCCTCGAGCAAGCGAAGCGAGTCGAGAGGCGAAATTAAAAATTATTCCGGCCAGCTGTAATTCCTAAACACCCATTCCACTAATCCTTTGGCTTCCTGCCAGCGGTCATCAATCGTTTCTGAGCCAAGCAATACTAAAGTTAAACTGGGCCCAGAAATTTTTTGGACTCGCAGCAATAAACAATAACCCGCTTCATCCAAATAGCCGGTCTTGGCACCAAGCACTTGGTAATTTGGACCATTCAAAAAGCTATCAAGCAGCCGATCAGTACTAAAAACTTTAACTTGTCGTTGATTATTGATTACTTGAAATTTATAAATTTCAGTGGTAAGGGCTTGAGTAATTTCTGGTTTAGCGAAAGCCGCTTGAGCTAATTTAAGCAAATCAGCCGGACTGGAAACGTTAAGTGGATCAATCCCGCTGGGCTCAAGAAAATAGCTGTTGGTCATTCCCAGTTCTTTTGCCTTTTTATTCATGGCAGCATTAAATTCAGTAATTCCGGAATTCCGGGCTAAAGCCACAGCAGCTTCATTGGCCGAACCAATCAACATTAAATAAAATAAATCTTTAACCGTTGCCTCTTCCCCCGACATTAGATAAATCATTCCCCCTTCCCGCTTATCTCCCGGACTGATTTTAACGACTTGCTCCCAATCAGGTTTAGTATCCAAAATGACTAAGGCAGTCATTAGTTTGGTGATACTGGCAATCGGCGTTATAGCTAACGAGTTTTTATTATAAAGAACAGAACCAGAGTTGTCGTCAACGATCAAAATACTTTTGGCGGTAGTTTTAAGACCAAAGCTTTCATTAACCAGCCTTTGGGGTGAACCGGCTTGGCCAACATTTGGTTGACGATAAGAATAATCAACCGCTTTATCGGTTAAAAAGTTAAAGCCAGCAGGGATTAAGAGGCTGGCCAAAATTAGGCTGGTAAGAAAATTTAACATATTTTAAGAAATCAGATGTCTCTATTTACTGCTATCTGATTTCTGTTCACTGTTTTCTGGACTTAAGATCTTTTCCAGACTTTCACTGGAGTTAAGCTTATCATAATCGGGCAATTCTTGAGGCTGATTAATGCCTAAAAATTTCAAAAAGTCAAAAGTAATGTTATAAACTGTCTGCATCTTTTTTCGATCTTCCCGGCTTTCAACTAATCCCCTAATTAAAAGATGGCGTAAAATAATGGCGCAATTCACGCCGCGGATTTGTTCCAGCTCGGCCCGGCTCACCGGCCCCCGATAAGCAACAATGGTCAAAGTCTCCAAAGCCGCTCGGCTCAATTCGCCAGTTGTCTCTTCCTTAATAAAATCTTTGACTAACTTCGAATTATCCGGATGAGTGACCAATTGAACCTTATCGCCAATTTTTTGCACCTGAATTCCTTTGTCAGCTTGATTGTAATCGGCCATTAATTCGTTAATAGCCGTCTCCACTTTATCTTTTTCGGATTTAGTCAAATCAGTCAAACGCTTAACAGAAAAAGGCTGGTTAGAAATGAAAAGCAGACTTTCAATTTTTGCTTTTAGACTTGCCATAAGAAATAATAAAAATATGAATAATTATACTAAAATTTATAAGGATTTTCAATAATCAAATCAATAAAAGAGTGTTAACATTGACTTTTTTTTAAAAATAATGTAATATATCTAGTCGAAATGGGATAGGCCCATAAAGACACCAAGGAGGAACACCATGAGAAATCTGAGCGTAGTAATCGCCCTAGTCGCTGTCTTGTTGATCAGCACTGCCGCCCACGCGGCCCAGCAGGTCACCATTGACCTCGACAAGCTGACTCCGGAAGCGGCGGCCGAACTGATGAAGCTCAAGAAGGCGGCGGAAAACCCGGAACCGGAGATGCCAACGGCGGAACAGTTGGAAAACTACGTCGACCTCGGGGCAAAGATTGGCCAAGCCATCGCAGCCACGTGCAAAGAGCTGTCCGTAGAGGTCAACGAGTTCGTCAGAACGCCGGTTGGGATGATCACCATGGGGTTGATCATCTGGAAGGTGGCAGGCACCGAAATCTGGGGTATCGTTGGCGGCACATCCGTCTGGGTAGTTATCACTCTTATTCTCATGTGGTCTTTCCACTACTTCCACATGAGCAAAAAGGTGAAAGGTAAAGAAGGCGACGAATGGGTCCGACGATATGAATTCAGCGACTGGACATATGAAGCCTGGTCGGCTGGCATCCACCTGGTATGTTGGGCGGCGATCACTATCACCTGCCTCGTCATCGTCTTCTACCACTAGCAACCAGCACCCCCACCCACCCGCGATCTCATGAAATTGTCGGAGCCCGGAGTAGCATTGCTACCTGGGTTCCTTTTCTTTATTCTAATTTTCTCACTATTCCCCGATTAGCATCCACTTCCACTCGGTCACCATTTTTAAAAACCAATGTGGCAACTTTTGCTCCGACGATACAAGGAATTTTTAGTTCTCTGGCAACTACCGCCGCATGAGAATTCAAGCCACCAAAATCAGTAATCAGGGCTTTAACTTGCTTAAAATAAGGATAGTATTCCGGCACCGTTCTTGGCGAAACAATAATTTTCCCTTGATATTTCTTTTTGAAATCAGCCAATTTTTTGATAATCAGGACATGCCCTTGAACCAAGCCGGGCTGAGCGCTTATTCCTTTCACCATCTTAAGACTTTTGGCCACTCGAATTTTTTTAAAACCTTCTTTTTTCAAAATACGGCGGGCCGCTTGACCGGTATAAATTACCGTTTTATCCTTGGTTGTTAACTCAACAAAAAATTTTTTCCGCCTGGCTAGCTCGCTTTTTGGCAACACAGAGCCTTTGAACAATTCATCAAACAAATAATAATCAAAGTTTTTGAATTTCTTAAATCTCTTTTTCAAATAAGGATAAATTTTATTGTATTCCTGGTAACCCTTTTTTGATATCATCTCTCTTAATTCAGCATTTTGATTCAATAACTTTTGAATTAACTTTTGTTCTCTCTGACTGAAAGCAGGAAACTGCTGATATTTCTTCATCAGAAACTGCTCCAAAAAATAACTGTAAATCACGAAAGTACCCGCCTTTCGCCAAAGCTTTAACACCGAATCAATTGGCTGACCGTTTACTTTCCGGTATTTTTTCAGCAAACTAAAAAATTTTTTAAAGTGCCCGCCAATTAGTCCCTGGGAGTAATATTTTTTTATCCAGGCGGCATTTTCTTTGTCTTCTTTGCTACTGACAAAAACCCAGTTGCGATCCTTTTGGCCAATAATCAGTAAGCGGCTGACTTGCAAACTCGTTGTTTCGTCAAGATACAAATAGCATTGTTTTAAAAATTCTCTTTTGAGCAAAGAAGTCGGGCTATCAATGAAAAGCACCCATCTTCGGCTTTGGAATCGAGCCATATATTTTAAGGGAGTCTTTCAATTTCAATATCGTCAAAAATTTTGCTTTGCTTAACCACAATCGTTCTTTGTTTAATTAATTCCAAAAGCGCCAAAAAACTCACGATCACTTCAGTTTTATCCTTGGCTTTTTTCAAAATATCAGAAAACCGGGTGCTGGCTTGCTGAAAAATTCGCTCCCGCAGCTGGGCAATTTTTTCCTGAATATTGATAGTTTTGCGAACAACTTCAGTTGGCAAATTCAAAAATGGATCAAGGCCAGAAATAATATCGGCAAACACTTCGCGCAATTTATCTTTAACCAATTTAGGCGGCGGGGCAAAACCAATCTCCTCGCTTGCCAAAAGTTTTTCCCGGGAAAAACCAAAATGCTTTTTAGAAATCATCCCTTGAATTACCTTCATCGCTTCCAGGTATTCTTTGTAAATCTTCAACTGTTTGGTTAGTTCTTCGCCTTCCTCTTCCTCGCCCCATTCCAAAAACGGCAAAAGCGCCCTTGACTTGATTAAAAGTAAGCGCGCGGCCACCACTAAAAAATCCGCTAGATCGGTGGCTTGGATCTGATCTTTGGCTACCTGATTAAGAGTCTGAATATATTGTTCCGTCACCTGAGCCAAAGAGACTTGGGTAATTTCCAGCTTTTGTTCTTCAATCAGCTGTAAAAGTAAATCTAAGGGCCCTTCAAACTGGGCAACTTTAATTTTATGCATAAATCCAGTAAATCCAGTAAACCAGTAAATCAAGCCGGCCAGCTAGCCCACTGGATTTACTGATCTATATTACTCTACTTAACTTCCTGCTTCTCTTCTGGGTGAAAAACTAAATCAATTTTGACTCCACCAACGAGGGGGGCTAACAAATTATACAAAAAACCAACAATCAACCCAAAAAGGGCACCAACTAAAAGACCAATCAAAGGAACGATTAAAAGCCAGATCAAAGAAAAAATACTCCCATAGTATCCGCTAAGACTAAAAGTTAATACGGCAAAAACAATACCAAAAATAAAAGGCAAAAGTGATATAACGGCACCCAGCAAAGCTGAAAAACGGATAAAACCGGTTAAATCAATTTTTTTAACTTCATACATAATTAAACTTCTCCCGTTTTATAGGCCATCTTTTTTTGGATAAAAAAGATTAAAGCCGAAAAAATTATGGCTAAAACGATCAAAATTATATAAACTGCGGCATTTTTATATTTCACTACCACAAAATAACCTGTTTCAACAATCAGATGTAAAATCATCCAAAAGGCAAAAGCGATATAACCACCAACCAAAACTCGATAAGGACTGTTTTCGTGCTTTAAATAAACCAAATAATAGAACAGAAAAGTCAGAAGAAATATCGGAATGATAAACGCCGAGTGGAGCAAAATTTTATAAAGCAGATAGTTATCCTTTTGTTCCTGCGGGTAATAAACCCGGGCCGGCGAAAGAGCTGATTTTTCAGAAGCATAGTTTTGGTAAACGCCACTATAGCTATAATCTGAAACACTGTCAGTTTTTTCAACCAGCGGATTAGCCACTTTGTTGATATCAAAGATTATCCGTTCTCCCAACAGGATCAAAACAATCGCTAAGATGATGGCTAAAACTACCGCCATCGCCGAAACGGCGTGTTTCTTTTTTGGTTTTGGCGCCGCCAAAGGGGCAGTCGCTTGCAGAATGTCCTGATTCATAAATTTTTCATTATTTTTTAAATGTTAAATAGATAATTATAACCAATAAGACTAGGGTTAAAACCCCGCCAATGGCTAAAGTCACGGCTAAAATTATTTTTGAATGCCTCACTGACTGGGGCGCATTGATGGTGTCGTCATTTCCCGCTTGCCGGAAAAATAAATCACTAGTCATTTCCGCCTGCCTCATTTGCCGCTGCAGTTTGGTTAAATAATATTTATCCCCGCTGATTTTTTTCCAGGGATTACCCGAATCATCGTAGGCCAACTTTTCAATTTTATCTTTTTCCACCCAGCCGGCATAGAGAGTATTGAATTGGGGAAGTTCTTGTTTATGACCGGCAAAAACATAAAGTAAAATATTGACCTGATCGGGCGGATAAGGATAACGAGCAGTCTTTGATACTGGCGGCATTACTTGGACATTTGTTATCTGGTCGGGTGAAACTTGGATTGTTCCATCATACTGATTTGTTCCCTCGTATTGAACATTAGTCGAAGAAATCTTCAGCGGGTAAACAATTTTATCCGTTGTAAAACTCAACTGCAAAGGAATAGCGTGACCGGTCCTAAACTGTTCATCCAAATTATTGGACAAATACTGAGCATCAACTTTAACGGCGGTAAAATACCAATCATCCTTGATATAATCATCCAAAATATAGGTGGCGTTGTCCGGAAATTTATAACCATGATCATTCAGCCACTGGTATAAATCATTGGCATTAGTGGCGGCTAAGACCGTAACATCATAATAATCAATCTGCTTAGTTTCAATTACCGTCACTCCACTTTTTACCTGGCCGGTCGCCCCAAGCCCCAACTCCATGGGTCGGGCCTGATCATAATAATAGTTTACACTTGTCAATTCATCCAGGGCAGTAAATAATTCATCAGAAGATTTATTTACCTGAGGTCGACTGGGCGTCGGAATAATCCAGGCAAAATCTTTGGCATTGCCGCGGAAAGTAATGGAGATAATCAAATCTTCAAGGTTATTTTCATAAAAAATAACCGCCTTTTGGTCGGTTTCAAACATGTAATAATTAGGTGGCGGAACAATCATCCCGTCAGCCAAAACCAAGCTGGGAACTAAAATCGTCAAAGCCAAAAAAAATATTAATAACGCAATTTTTTTCATAAAGAAATTATTAATTATTAAATTATTTTCTTTTTTTATTTTAACTTTCTACGTTTTATTTTATTAACTAAACTAACTATTGACTGATTATTAAGCTAAGTGCTAAGATACTATACTGTTTTGGAAATGGACAAGGGTATTCCAAACAAAGGAGAAATGCCGTGGTAACGTTACAAAAAGTGTCAATGTATCGCTTGGTGATTGTGGACGGAATGCCAGTAATTGTTCCGGACCAAATCAATGACGCTCTTGATGCGGGGGCCACTGTCAAAGGGTTGGTCAAAATTGTTCCGGACCAAACCAATGACGCTCTTGATGCGGGGGCCACTGTCCAAGAGTTGGCCAAAGCCGAGCCCTGCCCGCACTGCCAGCGGGGCACCAGCTTTCTCGTTCTCCTCCAAGGAGACGAAACGAGCCGCTCTGAGCATCGCTACTGCCTGAACTGTGGCGAAAAGACTGAATAAGTCTGACTATCTCCTCTTTGCTTTTGCTCTCTTACGACCTGACCGCTTGGTCGGTCTTTTTTTTGCTGCTTTTTTCGGTTTTTTCTTGGCCACTTTTTTCTTTGGCTTGGCCTGCAATTTATATCCGCCCGCCTTGGCAAAATTAGCTAACTTGGCTTGTTCCAAATCAATAAAATCTTTGGCTTTCATCCGGACTGAATCGGTGAAACTGCCGGCGGACAAAATTATGTCTTTAGTTTTCAACAAGCTTTTATCGACCCAGACTTCAACTTGGTGCAGCCCGCCAAAAGCCGTCATCGTTCCGGGCTTAACCTTAAAAATTTTCAGCATCACTTTTTCGTTAGGAATAGAAATCTTTTTAACTTTCAGGGCCTGCTTCAGCTTCTTTAAGTCAATTCTCATATGAGCCGGCACCACCGCAATAATATAAGCTTTATCCGCAGCAATTAAAAGACTTTTAGCTATATCCTTAAGTTCCCGGCGCAAAGTTTGGGCCGCATCATAGGCGGTGTAAACGGTTTTATGGGTCAGCTCATCATATTTAGCCATTTTTTTGTCTAAATACTTTTTGGTGTTTTTAGGGATAGACATAAAGTTAAATGTTAATTGTTAATTGTTGATCGCTTCCACCTGAGGTACAAACTCAGGTCCTGTCTTACTATTTAAAGAATCAATCACCATTGAATTAAAACACTGATAGCCAACCTGATGATAAGACCAATCTTTGTTCCCGCCATAGTAGCCATAATCCGACTCATTGGGGTCAACAGCTAAAGAAAAAGTGGCACAAAGCTCGTACTCTTTTTGCCCAAGCACTCTGTAGTCATAGGCCTTTTTAGTTTGGGGATCCTTAAATTGGGAAAATTTGGCAGCCGATAAATCAAGGGGCAATTCTTTATTTTGCCAATAATAATCACCAATCAGACCATCAATGTTGTACAAATCATTGATTCTTTGCTGATCGAGTTTGACCGCCCGGGCGTGGGCCGGCGAATCAACAACGGCAAAGCCGCCAATTACTGCCGCTAAAGTGATAATAATAACAAGGCCAAATGAAATCTGAGAAGTCAGACTCCTTTTACTGAAATCTTTTCTGATTAAATCATAAAGGTAATAGCCAAAGATACTGCCGGCGATTACTAAAATCACTAGGGTTTTCAAAATTACCGGTAAGGCATAATCGCCGTCCAAAAAACGGAAAAGCTGATAAATCAGCCGGCCAATAATGGTCAGGGCGGAAACAAAAAGCATTAAATAAGTCAGCCAGCGGTGAATCCCACTTTTATGATCGAGTTTACCAAGTTTGTAATTATGATGAAGCCAAGCCGAAACCGCTAAAAATATTGGCGTTATAATCACGACCGAAGCAATGCCCACCTTAAGCGGACTTTGAGAAAATCGGGCCACGTAGTCGATTGCTTTAGCGGGGACAAATTTATTAATCAGCTGAAATAAAATCATGCCTAAAGAAATTGCCAGCCAGCCAACAGTGGCCAAACTTAATAAATTCAAAAAAGCGTCCAAGGCTCCCTTGCCCTTGAGTTGATTGGATTTAGATGATTTTTTCATATTTTTTAATCAATTTTTAATTTTTAATTTCAAATTTTGATTCAATATTATAATATTCTAATGTCCAAAATTGATTCAAAATTAAAAATTCAAAATTATTTATTCTTCAGGGGTAGTTTTTGCTGCACCCCTAATAACCGACGCGCAATTTTTGCTCCTTTCGGCGTCAATTTCACCTGCCTAATAAACCACTTGTGGGGTGTTTTCCAGCCGTAACCAATCACCAGTTCTTTTTTAATCAACCGTTCAACACTTTTAGTAATAGTATTAACCAAATCTTTTGGTTTAGGCTTAGCTTTCGAATTAGTATAAAATCTCTCCAGATTTGCCTTAGAAATTACCTTATCTTTGGCTTGGACGCATTGTTTCAAGATATATTTTTGTAATGTGGACAGTTTCATAAATATGATACCAATCTACAAATATTCGTAGATTCGCATACATTCGTAGATTGGTATCATGTTATAAAAGCTTAAACTTATTAATCTCCAGATCAAATTTATAGCCTAAATATTTTGCCGCCACCCGACAGAAAGTCATTCTTTCAGTAAAAATTTCGAAGTACTCCAAAGGAGCGGAAAATTTGGTATCAAGTTTTAAACGCAGGACAATTAATTTTTTATCGGGCAGAACAATTAAATCATTATCAACAATAGCGTAATTAACCCGGTCATGGATATCTTTGTGCGGATTACCACTTTTGGTTTTTTTCACCCTCGAGCGATGAACATCACTTTTATCGGCCAAAATCAAAATAGCTGTTACTTTATTGACAATTTTCAAATCATCTTTATCATGGCTGACAATAGCCTGAGCCACGGTGGAAACATCATTAGGATCATCAACTTCATTTAAAAAAACTTGGGAAAACAACAAAGCCGACCAGTAATGGTGTTGATGGCGGCCTAAAAAATTCCCCATGTCATGGCAATAACCGGCTACCGCGGCAAGCTGCTGAATATTGGCCGACATTCCAATTTTTTTGGCAATGCTTTGCGCCCGGTCAGCCGCAATATTAATGTGGCGGAAACCATGGTCGGTGAAGCCTAGAGAATCTAAATAAATTTGTGTCTGCTGGACAAAATCCTTGATTTTGGGATTTTTTTTGACCAAATCTAAAGTAAGTTTCATATTTATTTCAGCTATTCGTTATTTCCCTTGATTGGACTTTCACCACTCGCTGGCTGGCATTCACCGCGATAAAAAGCCCATTCATCACATTCTGAACCGTCGCTAAACTTACATACACCGGACTGGCTGCCATCATCGGCGGTTTTAATTTCCACGGTGCCGCCCTTCTGCTCACAGTTGACTGAAGCGGGGTTAGCTATTCCTACCGGCGTTTGCGGCATAATAGTTGGCTCGGTGGTCGTACCGGGATGGCATTTGACACCTTTGCATTGAGCGGTCGGACATTCAGCAAACTCACAATTTGGCCCTTGTCGCCCGACAGATGAACCATCAGAACAAATCTTTGCTTCCATAGTACATGCCCCTCTTCCGTCCTCCTCAACCTTGACGAACGGATTAATGGTGCAGCCTGCCAAAATTAATAATCCTACTACGGCTAATAAAAAAGTAATTTTTTTCATGGGTTTATAGTTAACTGTTAAATGTTAATGGTTAACTGTTAATTGTTAGTCAGCCATAGCTGTATCAAAGCCTTCCTCGGCTTCAACGCCTTTGGCTAAATCAATGTTAGCTTCCTTTAAGGCTTTCTTACTGGCTGGACTGGGTGCACCCATCATCAAATCGCGGCTGTCGCCAGTTTTGGGAAAAACTATGACTTCGCGAATATTGGGTTCATTTTGTAAAATCGCCATAATCCGATCAATGCCCGGCGCAATCCCGCCATGCGGCGGCGCCCCGTAAGTAAAAGCTTCCAGCATATGGCCAAACCTAGCCTGGATTTCTTTTTCCCCGACTCCTAAAAGTTCAAAAACTTTTTGCTGGACTTCCCGCAGATGAATCCTGATTGAGCCGCCGGCAATTTCAAAACCGTTTAAGACTAAATCATAACCATAGGCCCGCCATTTTCTTGGCTCATCCGGGTATTTTTTCATATCTTCCAAGTTTGGCATGGTAAAAGGATGATGACTGGCGACTAATTTCTTTTCAGTTTCGGAATATTTAAACATGGGCGGATCAATCAGCCACATGAAAGCCACTTCATTGGAATCTTCTTTGTTAGTTCTCAAGTCAGGCTTATCGGTTTTGTATTTTTTCAAACATTCAGCATGGGTCAGGCGCGGGAACGGTTTAGCCGTGATTTTCTTTTCCGGATACAAAGTTTCAACCAGCTTAATCATCATCGGTTCCATTAACGAAAATATATCTTCTTGATCAACAAAACTCATTTCTAAGTCCAGCTGAGTAAATTCCGCCTGGCGGTCACCGCGGGTATCTTCATCACGAAAGCAGCGGGCAATCTGAAAATATTTTTCCGCACCGCCAACCATCAGTAATTGCTTAAATTGCTGGGGTGACTGGGGCAAGACATAAAATTGGCCTGGCCAAAGCCGGGCAGGCACTAAAAATTCTCTGGCCCCTTCCGGCGTGCCTTTGGTTAAAATTGGCGTTTCCACTTCCAAGAAACCCTGCTGATCCAAATAATCACGGATAAATTTGACCACCCGATGGCGCATGATCATGTTATTTTTCATCCGTTCCGACCGCAAATCCAAATAGCGGTATTTCAACCGAATTTCCTCGCTGACTTGGCTGGTATCTTTATCTAATTCAAAAGGTGGAGTTTTTGCCTCATTTAGAATTTCCAATTCCTCCCCTCTCATCTCTACGGTGCCAGTGGCAATCTTTTCATTGACCATATTTTTGGGCCTTTGGTTGATTGTCCCTTTAATTCTGACTACAAATTCCGACCGCAAGCTATTGGCTAATTTATGAGCCCCTGCAAAAGTCGGCTCAAAAACCACCTGCAAAATGCCGCTGCGGTCCCGCAGGTCAATAAAAATAATTTTGCCATGATCGCGCCGGGTATGGACCCAACCTCTGACTTCAACCTTCTGCCCAACTTGATTTACTACCTCTGCGATTGCTGTTCTTGCCATAAAAATAATAAAAAATAGGATGAATTAGTACTTATATCATATAATTTTTTGCGATTTCTGGCAACCCTGATACCAAACCATTTGGTCTAAAAAGACTTGACAAAAAAAGAAATATAAGTTAGGATAAAAATCTGAACCTTTTTGAGTTGTGTCTTTGTATTTTGTTTTTGCCGGAGAGGCTAACTGTAATCGGAAAGGAGGTGATTCCGAATGAGTATAACAGTAGCCATACAGTGTAAGGGTGGGGTGGCCCAGTTGATTCGAGCTGCTCTGCAGCAGCGTTCACCCCTGAGGGTGACCAAAGACCAACTCGAGCAACTCGCCAAAGTGGGCGGAGCCCACATAACCGAAAGGAAGGAGGGACAGCACGATGTTCGAGTGGTTTCGATACCAGGAGAGGAAGACCAACGCTTGGAATTCCTCGCCCCTGCCGACAGACTCGGCACATGAACATATTCACCCTCCACCAGATGGCCCAGGACAACGATCATATCGCCTGGGCCTCATTTTTTTTAAAAAAAAATCGCCTCGCCTTGGAAAACTTCCCAAGAGCGAGGCGGTGAAAACATCATACGATAACCTCAGGCGATTGCCGGCTCCCATTCCGGATCAATACCCATGAAGGCTTTCGTATCTTGGTAGAGCGCACGGCCTACCGTGTCAATGTCGACTTCGTTCAATGGTGTACCTGCGGCCAACTTGGCCCACACAGTAATAGGGTAAAACCGCACAACATTGGTACCCATTACTGCGACCTCAGTCAACATATCCCCACTGTTACCGGGGACAAAGACGTCGCAGATGTTGTCGGTGCCGATACGAATCGGAATTCGCCACTTGATTAACTCCAGCAGGCGTGCTACCGAATTGTGCATCGGCGCCGTAATCGGCCGTAACCGGCGCATCGAAATCGCCGCTGTCGGACAGATGATCACACCGATATTGAGGCGCTTAAGGTCCTTCAGCAGTTGCCGAAACTTCTCTTCCGTGTAGGACGACGGGCTGATCATGTGAACGACCCAGATCTTCGGTTTTCCGGAGGCAAACCAATCGATCGCTTTCTGTTCCATGCCGTCTATCACGCGGATTAGTCGGATCGTCCCTTCTTCGCTTGGATCATCCGCCTGATCCAGATGGAGATGCACTTCTTTGCGCAACCGGTAGGCAAGCTCCAGAATCCGCCGGATGTGCTGTTCAAATCCGATCTTACCGTCTCGGCTACCTCGCACCGAGATATCGAAGTCATCCTTCTCCGGTAAAGCAGTAATGAAATCGGAGTCCTTGGCCGCTTTGAGATAGGTTTCCCAGCGACCGCTCCCCTGTTTGAAACCGAAGATTGGACTCGGTCCGATCTGCAGATCAATTTGACCTGCGAATTCAGCCTTAAGCTCGCGCAGAATTCGCCAGGCCAAAAGACCACCTTCGGCAATACCAGGGCACACGTCGCAGCAGGTGCTTAAACGTGTTGTCCCAAAAGCAATACAACGCCGAAGCACGCGACTTACCCGCTCGCGCAGGTCCTTCTCAGTGTAAGCTGGACCCCGGTGAATGTAACCGACCAGGTTCTGCTTCACGGTCAGCGGCATAATCGCTGCATCCAACGGATTCAAGCTGATCTGACTCAGATACATCGGGTCAAGCGTATCAGCCCGATCTAGATGAGCATGCCAATTGCTGAACCCGCCCAAAGCCTCGACTTGTTCCAAGAGCTGCCGCGAATACGGATCTAGGATCCGATTTGGCAACACGACTGTTCCCTTCTCTGACCGTACTCCTCGTGCTCCTCTTGCCTTTTTTACACTCTTCACCATGATTTCCTCTCCTTCAATGTTGCTGCCGGGTTTCTTCACTACGACACTGCCACTGCTGTCTTTCCATCCTCTCCCAAAAAACTCCTTTCCTCACTACATTTACCATAGACTTCCGCTCCTTCTCAATGTTGCTGTTGCTGCCGGGTTTCTTTACTACGACGCCACTCTTCGAAACTGGAGAAACCGTGTCTCTCCAGCCATTCGCTGATGCCCAAAATGATGCGGGGCATCGCCGAAGCCGGATGGCCGAAGTTGGCTGTGCCAACTGCCACAGCTTGGGCACCTGCCCAAAAGAACTTCATTGCATCCGCCGCCTCAGTAATGCCACCCATCCCGATGACCGGAATTCTGATGTCAGGGCAATGACAGACCTGCCAAACACAACGTAGAGCTACGCGTAGAATTCCAGGACCTGAGACGCCGCCGGTGATGTTAGCCAAAACCGGCTGACCAGTTTCCGGATTGATGTCCATGCCCAAAAGCGTGTTGATCAGGGATAAGACATCAGCTCCACCTGCTTGTGCTGCCTTGGCAATAGCCACGATGTCAGTGACGTTGGGCGTCAGTTTGGCAATCAATGGCACCTTAGCCCGCGACCTGATAGCCGAAACTAACTCATAGGTCAGTTTAGGATCTTGGCCAAACGACATGCCCATCTTCACGTTGGGGCACGAAATGTTAGCCTCGATCATATCAATGCCCGAACCGTCCAGTCTTGCCGTCAGTTCGACGTATTCCTCAACTGTCGTACCCGAGATATTGACAACCACGCGCCGGCCCAAGGCTTTGATTGGCAGCAGCTTACGTGCCAAAAAGTCCTCAATCCCATCTCCGGCCAAACCAATGGCATTCAGTATCACGCCACGGTTGGTGTCATACAGTCTGGGTGTCGGATTACCGGGAACTGGCTTCAGCTTGACAGTCTTGCTGACGATTGCGCCAGGTTTTGGGTCTTCCAAGAGCTGCTCGCCCTCTTCGTCCCAAGTGCCGGACGCATTCATGACCGGGTTACCAAGAAGTACACCGGCCAGAGTAGTGCTCAGATCAACTTTACGTGAGTTCATACCAGTTTACCTCCTCTGCCGGAAATACCGGGCCGTCTTTGCAGACGTATTTTGGGAAACCACTTAGCATCGGTACAGCGCACGACTTGCAGGCGTAAATCCCGCCGCAACCCATCACTTGCTCGATGAACGCCAAACAGCTTACTCCGGCTTCTTGGGCTAAGAGAGCCACCTGCTTCATCATTGGCTTGGGGCCACAAGTGATGATCTGGACTTTGTCCGACGACGGCAAACCGTCTCTGCTAAGAATCTCTCGCAGGAGATCGACTGCCGTCTTGCTGTCCTCGGCTTGGGTGACATAGTTAAAGGTCGCACCGATTCTTTCGAAATCAGCTTGACCAAAAACCTGAGCCCGATTCCGAAAACCACAACCGACAATCACACGCGCAGAAGTCTGCTCATTGATCTCCCTGGCCGGGAAATGCATCGAGGCCAAACCGCAGCCGCCAGCGATCATCAGAAAACACTCAATCGCTGGATCGATGATTATGCCCTGGCCAATTGGGCCAAGGATTTCCACATCTTGGCCAGCTTTCCAGCCAGCGTACGCTCGGGTGTTAGGTCCAGCATCCTGAATCACCAAATCAATAACATCATCTCTTCGTGAGTAGACGGTGAACGGCCGACGGCAGTTCGCCGAAGGTATTCCGGGTTCGATTGTGACAAACTGCCCAGGCTTAACCCTGGCAGCAATTCTCGGACAACACAGAGCAGCCTTTACAATCCCTTGGGCTATCTGGGTGACCGATGACACAACCGCCATATCAACTACCTTACTTGCGCTCATTCTATCTCCTCCCTACCTCGGTTGAAAATGCCTAAATTGACACAAAAAAAATAGGGCTTCCCCCTATTCCCTAATGGATTGTCAAGGTACTTGACAACCCCCTCCCCAGAATAGTATCAGAATCAAGTTGTTTAGTCAAGATCATTATTTTTAGCTATTTCTTAATAATCTAAAGATAAAATACCCAAATTAGTGCTTACAAAAAATGCGGCTTTAAAGCCGCCGCCTGACGGCTGGAAACCGTCTTTGGGTGTTAAACAACACCTTTTTATCTATCCTAAGGTAAATTAATCTGCATGTCAAATCTTCATTTTAACTAAAAATTTCTCCGTTTGTAATTCCGCCTCTAACTGATTTTTTAAAAACTGATTTAATTTCTTTGGGTCAGCAGCTATACTGGCATTTGGAGCCAGCCCTAAAAGTGACAATAATTTAATGATAAAAGCCTGCTTAACCACTCGCCATTCCTTGTCTTTAAATAAATTATCATTGACTACAGATAAATACTTTGCCAACAAATTAAAAATATTGCTGTCCGGCTGATCAGTTTCAGTCAATTTATCAACCAGCTCTAAGGCAAAGCTTCCTAAAACAATTTTTTTTAAATCCATACCAAGGCGGGGAAAATTTGTGACTAAAACTGCTCCGGCAATATGGCTATAGTTTTTTCCCGGCGCAATCATTAAATCAATCAGGCCAAACATTTTCAAACTACTGTTAAGCTTGCTTTGGATTTTTTTTGTCCCCCGACCCAAAGCTATAACCTTGCCATAGTTTTGGGTGTAGATACTAAAAAGCTGATCAGCTTCAGCGT
>Ga0172379_10006021_pt1 | contig 16514 bp, 11 predicted proteins | sample GrowelOW334metaG_FD_119756 | JGI IMG/M metagenome (GOLD analysis project Ga0172379, IMG submission 119756) | Groundwater microbial communities from an aquifer near a municipal landfill in Southern Ontario, Canada - Groundwater well OW334 metaG | ecosystem: Environmental > Aquatic > Deep... | reverse complement strand
CGACATGCGCAGCGCTTCGTCATAGATGGTCATGCTCAATTCCTGCCGGTCAACAGGAGCAAGCTGGGCATCCTCTTCCACCAAGGTGCTGGCTGCGCCGACAATGGATGCCAACGGCGTGCGCAAATCATGGGAAATGGCGCTGAGCAGGGAATTGCGCAAGGTCTCTGATTCCATGCGTATTTGCGTCTGTTGCGCCTCTTCGGCAAGACGCACCCGTTCAACGGTTTGGGCAATCTGGCTGATAATAGTATCCAACAGCCGGCGCTGTTCGGGCAGGAACACCCGGCGCAGATTGGCCGCGCGCAAAGCCAGCACACCGATGACGCCGCGAAAGCCGGACATGGGGAAAAACACCGCATTGGCTCCGGGCAAGGTATCGGTGCCTTGCCCGGCGATCTGACCGTGGTCGAAAACCCATTGCGCCACGCCGAGATCGCAATCGCGCAGGGATTCAGGGATGGGCGGGTCCAACGGGTAGACTATCCGGCCGTCATCGACAGGAAACAGCAATACGCTGGCGCCGCCGAATTCCTCCTGAATATGACGCACGGCGATTCTGGCCGTATCCGCTACGGTACGGCTGGCCGCCAGATCTTCACTCAGCGCGTAAAGGACATTAGCGCGCCGTTCCCGATGCGAGGCAACCTTCGCCTGGGAACGCATATTGCTGGTCAGATGGCTGATAATCAACGCCACGAGGAGCATAATGACGAACGTCACTAAATATTGCGCATCTGCAACCGCAAAAGTATAAACCGGATTTACAAAGAAAAAATCGAATGCGGCAACGCTTAGCACCGAGGTCAGAATGGATGCCTCGCGGCCAAAGCGGGCCGCTATAAAAACCACGCCCAGCAAATAAACCATGACCAGATTAGTCAACTCGAATTTCCCTGACATCAACCAGGCGAGAAAGCTCGCGCAACCGGTCATCACCACTGCCCAGCCCCAGTTTAACCAGCGCCGCTTGGCGCGCCCCCAGGGATAACTAGACCTTAGCGTTTTTGCACCCGGCATTTCTTTTGGCTTTTTTTGCTCGGTTAAGTCTTCGCCGCGCGGGCTGCCCAGCAAATAGACGTTGATGTTATGCGCTTCGGTAATCAGCGTATCGACGACCGAGCCCAGCACCCAGCGCCTCCAACCCCGGCGGCTGGGTTTGCCCAGCACGATTTTGGTGACGTTGCGGCTTTTGGCAAAACCCAGGATTTCCTTGCTCATATCGGGGCCAGACAAGGTCACCGTTTCGGCGCCCAGCTGCTCGGCGAAACGCAGCACCCGCAACACCTCATCGCGGCGTTCGGCAGGCAGACGTTGCAGCTCCGGCGTTTCCACGTAGGTCACAATCCATTGCGCATGAAGGCTGGTAGCGAGTCGCTTGGCGGCGCGTACCAGCCGCTCGGCGATGGTATTGGCGCCTATGCAAACCAATATCCTGTCGCCGACCGGCCAAACATCCTGTATCGCGTGGTCGTCCCTGTAATCCTGCATTTGCGCATCGACCCGGTCGGCGGTGAGGCGCAAGGATAACTCACGCAAGGCAATGAGATTGCCTTTGCGGAAGAAATTGCTCATCGCCCGTTCCGCCTGTTGCGGCACATAAACCTTGCCTTCCTTGAGCCGCAGCAATAATTCATCGGGCGGCAAATCAATCAATTCAACTTCGTCCGCCAGCTCGAATATCGTATCCGGCACGGTTTCCTTAACCTGTACGCCGGTTACCTGGTTTACGTCGTCGTTGAGACTTTCCAGATGCTGGACGTTGAGCGTGCTGTAAACATCAATACCCGCACTCAGTAATTCTTCTACATCCTGCCAGCGTTTGGGGTGCCGGCAGCCGACGGCGTTGCTGTGCGCCAACTCGTCCACCAGGACCAAGCTCGGGCGGCGTTGCAGCGCGCCGTCCAAATCAAACTCGCGCAGCACCGTACCCCGGTGTTTCACCAGCTTGGGCGGCAGCACATCCAAACCTTGCAATACCGCGACGGTTTCCTGCCGCTCGTGCGTTTCCACCAGACCGACCACCACATCGACGCCTTCAGCCCGCTTGGCTTGAGCGGCCAACAGCATCGCATAGGTTTTCCCTACACCCGCTGCCGCGCCGAAAAAAACCTTGAGCCGTCCGCGCCGTCGCTGGATTTCCTCGCGCTCTACACGGGCCAGCAGGGCGTCAGGATCTGGTCGTGTGTCGTTCATGCGTGAGTCCGAGCTGGATTAGACGACAAGTCATCACGCCCTGGAACAGATAAAGCAAACTTACCTTTTAAAGGCTCTGCCTTATAAACTGCCACATTAATCCCAAGTTCTGCGTTCATTGCCTCAACGGTGTTTTTTAGAATAGCGAGATGATCGTCGCACATTCTCATCCCAGCAATAACCGACTTAAGAATTACTTTTCTTTCATAGGGGTGTATTCCTGGCCCCCGTAAGCTATCGACTACCCGTTCTTCCTGCTCGTATATCCAATCATCCCCTTTAACAAGAAAATATTTCTCACAAAGTACACGATACTCTTCATATGGATTAACTATTGGCTTTGTCTTTTCGTACTTTACTTCAAGAGGGGTAAGCCTTTTTAATGCATCTTCTTCTCTAAATTTTTTTGTATGCGTAGGAATACAAAACTCTACAACAAAACCGGTATGATCTTTGGCGTAATGAGCCCACATTAAAAGATTAAGAGGGTCTCTGGATAAACTACAAATACCGACATTATCTGCAAGATTCTGACTAAGCTCACGATTTTGAAGGGCTGTTTCTACCCCCTTTACCATGAGTCCGGCTGGTGATAGACCCAAATCGTCTCCAGCTTTTTTAATTAAATCCTTTGCGTAATTAAGGTGTTCATGTTCATCCATCTCTGGATCGCAATCAAAAGGGTCGTTAAATTTACTGGGGCGCTTAAATTGCATAGTTCCATCCTTGATAATACAAAGCGAACCTTCGGTAAATGCTACATATTTATACCGGAGAATAGTCTCAGTCATAAAACACCAACGCGAATCTACAAATACTCAACATAAACAAAAATCCTTAATTAAGCCGTTTATCCAAAGCCAAATTCAATTTCAGCACATTAACACGGGGTTCGCCCAAAACACCCCATTGCCTAAGTTCAGTATAACGCTCAACCAACTCACGCACACTGTCCTGCGGCAAATGCCGGGCTATGGCAACGCGGCTGACTTGATAGACAGCGGCGGCAGGGCTGATGTGGGGATCAAGCCCGCTGGCCGAGGCGGTCACCAAATCCACGGGTATAGGTTCCGAATGGCTAGGGTCTGCATCGCGTAATGCCTTGATGCGAGCCTTAACAGCGTCCATCAGTGCAGGATTAGTCGACCCTTGGTTGGAGCCGCCGGATGCTCCGCCGTTATAGGGAGCGGGCGAAGTCGCGGAAGGCCGTCCCCAAAAATACTCGGGGCGAGTAAACGCTTGGCCGATTAATTCAGAACCAAGCGGCTGCTCGCTGCTGCCGAGCAAACTGCCGTTTGCCTGTTTGGGGAACAAGGCTTGCGCGCAGAACGTGACGGCCAATGGATAGGCGACGCCGGTCAGCACGGTAAAGAACAACAGCATGAGTATTGCGGGTTTGATGTGGTTAATCACAATGACCTCCTAATAGTCAGAATGGTAACGCGGTTAAACCAAGATCGATCAACTTAATGCCTATAAACGGCACGATAACACCGCCGCCGTAAACCAGCAAATTCTTGCGCAGCAAAGTATCCGCGTTTTGCGGCCGGTATTTCACGCCTTTCAAGGCCAACGGAATCAACGCGACGATAATCAAGGCATTAAAGATAACCGCCGAAAGTATCGCGTTGTCCGGGCTGCTAAGCCCCATGATATTAAGCCCACCAAGTTGCGGATACGTACTGGCGAACGCGGCCGGGACAATGGCGAAATACTTGGCCAAGTCATTAGCCAGACTGAACGTGGTCAACGCGCCGCGCGTCATCAGCATTTGCTTGCCGGTTTCGACGATTTCGATCAGCTTGGTCGGGTTGGAATCGAGATCGACCATGTTACCGGCTTCCTTGGCCGCCTGTGTACCCGAATTCATCGCCACCGCCACATCGGCCTGAGCCAAAGCCGGGGCATCGTTGGTGCCGTCGCCGGTCATCGCCACCAGGCGGCCTTCGGCCTGTTGTTCGCGGATCAGCTTGAGTTTGGCCTCCGGAGTCGCCTCGGCCAAAAAGTCATCGACGCCCGCCTCGGCCGCAATCGCCGCTGCCGTCAAGCGGTTATCGCCGGTGATCATGATCGTTTTAATGCCCATATTCCGCAGTTCGACAAAACGCTCCTTGATACCGCCCTTGACCGTATCTTTCAGCTCGATAACACCCAACACCTGGCCGCCGTCGACAACCAACAGCGGCGTACTGCCCCGGCGCGCGACAATATCGGCGATTCGCACCGCTTCCTCGGGAAATTTTGCACCTTGGCTTTCGACATAGCCGCGTATCGCATCGACAGCGCCTTTTCGGATTTGGCGCTCGCCAATGTTGATACCGCTCATCCGGGTTTGCGCGCTAAAGGCGACAAACGTGGCATCCAGCTCGTGAATATTGCGTTCCCGAATCGAAAATTTTTGCTTGGCAAGAATAATGATGCTGCGCCCTTCCGGCGTTTCATCGGCCAGCGTCGCCAGTTGCGCAGTATCGGCCAATTCTTTTTCGGTGGTTTCGCCTATCGGTAAAAACGCCGAAGCTTGGCGATTACCCAGGGTAATCGTGCCGGTTTTGTCGAGCAGCAACACATCGACATCGCCGGCCGCTTCAATGGCCCTGCCCGAGGTGGCGATAACGTTTTTCTGCATCATCCGGCCGATGCCGGCAACGCCGATAGCGGACAGCAAGCCGCCGATGGTGGTAGGAATCAGGCAAACCAGCAACGCCACCAGCACGGTGATCGACACCGGCGTACCGGCTTTGGCGATTTCCACGCTGTAGAGTGAAAACGGCAGCAGGGTCACGGTGGTCAGCAGAAAAATCAGCGTCAATGCGACCAATAAAATAGTCAGGGCGATTTCATTAGGCGTTTTTTGCCGCGATGCGCTTTCCACCATCGCAATCATGCGGTCCAGGAACGCTTCGCCGGGATTGACCACGACCCGCGCCACCAGCCAATCGGACAATACCCTCGTACCGCCGGTCACCGAACTGAAATCGCCGCCCGATTCGCGGATGACCGGCGCGCTTTCGCCGGTGATCGCGCTTTCGTCCACACTGGCGGCGCCTTCGACGACTTCGCCATCGGCAGGGACAAAGTCGCCCGCTTCAATCAGTATGATGTCGCCGCGCCGTAATGAGGTGCTGGTGACTTTGGCGTAATCGGTGCTGTAACTCGGTTTGTCCAGCTTCTTCGCCATGATGTCACGCTTGGCGCTACGCAATGAAGCCGCCTGTGCTTTACTGCGGCCTTCGGCGACGCTTTCCGCGAAGTTGGCAAACAATACCGTGAACCAAAGCCAGAAGGTCACGGCCAACATGAAGCCGGTTTCCGCGTTGTCCCCGGAAAACAACTCCCATAGCCATAGCCCGGTGGTCAGCAAACTGCCGATATAGACCACGAACATCACCGGGTTTTTCCATTGTTGCTGAGGTGCCAGTTTGCGCAGGGTATCGCCTAGTGCATCCCACAGGACCTGGCTGCTACATAGCTGTTGTGTATGACTTTTTGTGCTCATCGACTATCGCCTTGTTGTTTAAATTTCTATTCACCACTAATACACGAAAGTAGGGGCGACCGGCCGGTCGCCCCTACGGCTATTTCGTTGCTGCACTCATGATTAAATGCTCGACCACCGGCCCTAAAGCCAAGGCGGGAACGAAAGTCAACGCACCGACCAAAAGCACGGTGCCGATTAGCAGCATCACGAACAACGGCGTATGCGTAGGCAAGGTGCCGGCGGTGGTTGGCACCGTCTTTTTTGCCGCCAATGAACCGGCAATAGCGAGCACCGGGACAATGATTCCATAGCGTCCGAACAGCATCGTGATACCCAAGGCCGTGTTATAAAATGGAGAATTGGCGCTAAGACCGGCAAAAGCGCTGCCATTGTTGCCCGCAGCGGAGGAAAATGCGTAAAGAATTTCGCTGAACCCGTGCGCGCCTGGATTGGCAACCGCTGATTTCCCTGCTTCCACCATGACCGCCAGCGCAGTCCCACTCAGGATAAAGAAAGCCGGAATTAAAATAACGATAGCCGCCATTTTCATCTCGAAGGCTTCAATTTTCTTGCCCAGATACTCCGGTGTGCGGCCTATCATCAGACCGGCGACAAATACCGCAATCAGCGCAAAAATCAGCATGCCGTAAAGACCGGAACCGACGCCGCCGAAAATGACTTCGCCCAGCTGAATCAGCCACATCGGAACCAAACCGCCCAGCGGCGTATAAGAATCGTGCATGGAATTGACCGAACCGTTCGATGCCGCGGTCGTCGCAGTCGCCCACAACGCGGAATTGACGATGCCGAAACGAGTTTCCTTGCCTTCCATGTTGCCGCCGGCCTGGTCAACGCCAACGCTTTGCTCGACTCCGAGTGCAGCCAGAGCAGGATTTCCACCTTGCTCAAGACCAACAGTGACAAATACCAAGCTGATTAGTACCAGCGTCATCGCCGACAAAATGGCCCAGCCCTGGCGCGTATCGCCGACCATCGTGCCGAAGGTGTGGCACAGCGCAGCTGGGATCAGCAAGATAGCCAGCATTTCCAGAAAATTGGACAGCGGCGTCGGGTTTTCGTAAGGATGCGCCGAATTGGCGTTAAAAAAACCGCCGCCGTTGGTACCCAGTTGCTTAATGGCGATTTGCGAGACAGCAGGCCCTACAGCCAAGGTTTGCGTAGCGGTTTCCGTTGCCGTGCTGACCTGCTCAACTAACGGAACAGTTTGGTAAGGTTTGAAGGTTTGCACCACGCCTTGCCCAACCAGCACCAATGCCAGCACAAACGACAGCGGCAGAAGGATATACAAGGTGCCTCGGGTCAAATCCGCCCAGAAATTGCCGATGCCGTCCGCATGAGTGCGCTGAAAGCCGCGTATCATGGCGACCAGAACCGCCATGCCGGTGGCGGCCGAGACGAAGTTTTGCACACTCAGCCCCAGCATCTGGGTCAGATAACTCATCGTCGTTTCGCCGCCGTAACCCTGCCAATTGGTGTTGGTGGCAAAGCTGACCGCCGTGTTAAATGCGGAATCGACAGTGACATTGCCCATCTGTTGCGGATTCAGCGGCAAATGGGTTTGCAGCATTTGCATTGCAAATACCGCCAATCCGCCGAACAGATTAAACCAGAGCAGGGCAGCGGTGTAACTCTTCCAGCCCATCTCTTGTTCCGGGTTAACGCCGCTCAAACGATAAATCCCCGCTTCCAAAGGCGCCAATAGGGGCTTAAGAAACAGCGGGCGATTTTCATACACCGCCGCCATATAAACACCCAATGGCTTAGCCAGCAGCAACAGGAGGGCAAAATATAAGGTGATTTGCAATAAGCCGTTTGCCGTCATCAGAATTTCTCCGGATAAAACAGCGCCACCAGCAGATAAACGAATAATGCGAATGCGAGCAAGCCGCTCAAGCCGTAGATAAAGGACATGATTACCTCTCTTTTATGGATGTTCCGAGAGGCTAATGTAACGAGGTTGTTATAAAAAAACTGTAAAAATAGCTGTTTTTAACTCCGCTCAGGCGATGGAAACGTCTTACGTGGATTAAGGGCATCGAAAAAGCAGGCGTCTTTACCGAACTTTTTCTTGCCGCATTAATCTCGCGAAGATCAGTAATGGCTTCCTGCTTCATAGAAGAGAGGCAGAACCTCTTGCCAATTGCTGCGAATGGTCGGGCAATCCTTGTTCTCCGTTCCGCGATCAATCACCGTATGCAGGCAGCCTTGCAGGCATACCGGGAAAAAAGTGCATGACAGGCACTCCTTGTCAGCAAACCTGTCCACGTCCCAGCGAGTTAGGTTGTCGATATTGGTGATAACATCCGGGGCATCTATATGGCTATAGCCGGATACCGGATCGCCCACATAATGATCACATTGCTTGATGGAACCGTCGGCATCAATGAGATAGCTGTTCTTGTGATCCACCATGCAACCGGTAGCATGGGCTAACGGACTTCTGAGCTTGAATCCATGCTCGCTAGCAATCCGCAGCAGTTCCGGTTCCATGACAGCGAATTCACGGGAAGAAAACGCCTGCCCCGGTGCTGACTGATGGGCCTTGTCGCGGCTCTGGGGATCGAAATTCTCAACCAGATGAACTGCGGCATAGGCAACCTTCGATGGCAAACCTTTGAGCGCCAAATCTTCGACCATCTCCCGGTAATTATCCAGATTGGAAGGCGAAACATGCAGCCGTATAACAAACTGGAACAAATCCGAAGCGGCAAGGATATTGTCCACTATGCGGTCATAGCTGCCGCGCTGAGCCCGCTCCGTCCCCACAAACCGGACGCGGTCGTGGTAAATTTTTGACCCGTCGAACGTCACCTGAATCTTTTTGACGTTGCATTCTTTCAATTTAGCGGCGGTGGGCGCATCCAGGTTATAGCCGTTCGAGGTTACCCAGGCCGAATAGGCGACGCCCCTTCGCTCAGCGAGAGCCATCAATTGCTCGGACAGGCGATAAATAGCCTGCTTCTGCAGCAACGGTTCCCCGCCGAACCAATGGGCGATAATATTTTCTCCGGGTTGCAGCCTCTGGTCTGCGAATTCGACCACGCGCTCCCACTGTTCGGCTCCCAGTTTCCACTGACGGGAGTTCTTCTCCGCGCCTTCATAACAGTAGTGACAATTCATGTTGCAGGAGAGCGTTGGAACAATGGTCAGCTTGAGGGGGCCTGTTGTACAGGCCTGAGTGTATCTCTGCCGAATTTCGGCCAATTCATCGGTATCGCGGTCGACTACGAACCGGTGTTTTTTCAACATCTGCAATGACTGAACCGCCCCCGGGTCAGATACTGAAATGTGCCCGGTTTCGGCTATCTCCTGCAATAACCCGGATAAATGCGAAAAGAGCGTCCGGTCCAACGAGATACTGCTCAGACTATTGGTATTGAACAAGTAGGACCGGCTGCCGCGATGCGTAATCAGATTATACTGCGATGGTTTGAGATGCATTTGTAGATTCCAATTTAAGGCGGGGTAGGCAACACATTGAGGCTACGGATTTATTCGCACTTGGACTTTCAGTCGAATAAACTGCCACGACAATGTTTCGTATTAAGTTAGATACTGGTCTTCTGATCCTGCCAGATCCAGCTCCAACTTTTCTGTCCCGCTTACCGTTAATAACCGCATTTTAAATAGAGCCAGTCTTGCGACCGGCTCTACCTAGAACTTACGCGTAATCAGTCGATCTTACTGCAGCCCTTGCAGTCCAAGTATTGCGCTAGCTCGGCATCTTTAACTTCATGCGCTTTTGCACCTTCTTGCAATTCCTTGGCAAGCATCTCAAAGGCAGTTATGGTATTTTTGGTATCAGTCTGTAACATGATTCACCTCATTAGTATGGTTTATTAAAAAAGCTCCGGAATGCTTTCCTGCGCTTCCGGAGATAGTGAGCGAAAAGTCAAATTAACGCCCTTGCTTGGGTTTCGAACGCTGTAGCGGCCGAAACGGCGACGACACTCCGTTCGCCACAATTCTTTTCTGTTTTTGTGCAAACAAGCAACCACTCTTGGCTAATGCAGCTTTTAAATCATCCAAGCTCAAGATCAATAGCCTGAACTCGCGTCGGCTGCGTTTTTCGTAAAGGGGCCGGCGCCCGCTTTCGAAATCGAGGCGACGCCCGTGGCGGAGCACGTTTCGTGGTGGTTCGCAATCACGAACTGCGTCCACGTCGTCCCGCCGTCAGTAGAGCATTGCCACGGGATCGGCCATAGGAAGTCGCCGACAGCGTACGCAGGAGGCGGCGACTTCTGCCCGGATGCGACTGTGTCAACGCAGTTGACCTTTGTCCCTGTGATCGTATGCACGTTACCAACGGCATGCACCTGCCCATTCTTGAAAGCAAGCCAACCCGTAGCCACTGCAACCGCTGTTCCTTCGCGGAAGGTGACTCCCGCATAAGACACTCCGCTCGGAGAAACAGTGATTTCCCCCTTGAATCCCACCGAGTAACTGTTTTGAACGTGCCAGACGCCGGTGCCTCCTTGCTGAGTCATTGTGGCTCCGGTCGGCGCGACGCCGAGGAGCTCGACATTCCCGACGACGGCGCCCTTGTTCGGACCTGAGAGGATCTTGGCAACCAATCGAACCTTCCCTGCGGTTCCGCCGACTCTATAGGTCGCATGTCCGTAGCGGCCGCCGGTAAGGATGGCGCCTCCTCCGTCTTCGATGGACCAGGCGAGACCGCCACGCTGCTCGGCAGCGAGGGGCGACAACACGTCAAAGGACAAATCAATCTCCTCCCCAATGCCGAACTGTGTGGTGCTCCGGCCCGGAAAGTCGTCTTTGGGAGCAAGGCGTGCAGTCAAATCAGGAACAGCCTTTACCGTCGCTGGCGCGATCTTGGCGACCGCGCTCTTGACGGACTCAAGGAGCTCTGCACGGCGCGTAAAATCCAACTCGTGTGTTAAAAGAAGATTCTCCAGCTCCGCCACATAGAAGCGCGGTCTCGCGTAGGCGGTGAGCAAGTAACGCTGCAATCCGCCATGAAATCTCGCCTCCGCTTGCCGGAGCCGGTATTGCTCATGATAGTTGGCTGCTTTGCGCTGATTTTCGTCGATAGCCTGTTTGTACGCTTCCCGGTGCTGAGGGTCGTCGACGGCCTCCAGTTCAACTCCATGGGGAAGCCCAGTTGCTGCCGGAGGCGCAACGTTAAGAAGAGGACAATCAGAAGGATCGAAAGCCGGATCAATAGCATCCTGCAATCGCGTGTAGGCGCGAAGCCAGAGTCCGGTTCGCTGCTCCAAGGTCAATTGAAGCGCCCTATCGTTCGACGATGCCGGCTCTGTTAAACGTAGCGCGAACGAAACTTCTTCCAGCACCGACAACTGCTCGCGGCGTGCCAGCGCTGCGAGTGCGCACCGCTGCACCATTGTCTCCTGCTTGTCCCAATCGCCCAAATCGGCCGACGCAAGCGCCGAACTAATCGCTTCGAGCACAGCGGGATCAGACGCCTCTTTGCGCTGCCAGCTACCGATCTCGTCTTCGGCGGCACAGATGAGGCCATTGAGATTTTTCGTAGCGCTCAGCACCCGGATCTTATCGATTGCTTCGCTCCGCAACGTCATGACCTCGTTATTGAGCCGAAAAGAAAAAGGCTCCGATGCAGAAAAATCTTGATCCGTCACTGTAAACGTTGTGTTCGGATTCTTGGTCGTTAACGTTGCGCTGCTTGATCCGCCGATCGTAACATAAACGTCCCAGCTTGCATGAACCGCATCCGTCTGCACTGACCTGGATTCGCTTGGGGGAACGGAAACTCGCTGTATGGAATCATCGCTGGATCGAATGGTGAATTCGGTCGTCTCGGAACTGTTGTTGACTAACGATAAATGGCTGTGGGTATTGCTCATTGTGCTGCTCCCGTCTCTTTAATGATGTTATGGTTTATTTCTTTTGCCACCGTTAGCGCCAATTACACGACAGGCCATCTGGGATGGCTTATTGTTTGACAGCGGCACCTTATTCAGTACTTTAAATCACACGTCTAAACAATAACCTCTTACTTCTCCTGCTATAAGTATCGTTACGGTAACATCAGGCATGAGCTGCTGTTTGATTAAGCAATAGCTGCTATCTTGAAATACGTCGTCAAAAAACACGGGCAATCCTGTCATTGCTGCCAAGCTTCATATGCCCTATATAAGCCCGAAGAACCCCGCTCAAAGTCAGGCTTATTCCGTAATTTTTTAACTATCCGCTGACGCCGGAATTGGGGAAAAGATCAACAGAGACTGACCTTGACGCACATAAACACCTAGAGACTGTAACCGTAACGATACTTACTTTAGAGGAGATAAGGCCATATTGTTGGAATCGAGAATTGGGGCCGTGCGAACGCTCCGGCAAAGATCATTTCAGATTGAACCGTCGCGGCTCAACGTCTTACGGATCACCGTTATGTGATGAATGCGAATCTACTGCGGATCAATCGAGTCTGACTCTATTGAGTGGAACCATTGAAGAATAGCGTTAGGAGTACACCAGCTCCTAATGTTGTTCGCGATACCGCCCAACTTAGCATTTAGAATCGCGAAAAACTTTACAAGACATCCATCAAATTCCAATGCGTTTCATATTGAAATTTACATGGGTGCTCTGTATTTCATAATGTGGCTATTTTTAATAACTATTTTGGCTATTAAATAGCCGCCATAAAATTCAGTGAGGAACAAAAATGGCAACAAGTGTAATGTTGGCGGAACAGATGCGCAAAATACCACCGCAGTGACAATCGGCAATGTCCGGTGGGGACTGAACGGTACTGCCAACTTTGGTGTGGCCCAAAATGTAGCAGATGGGTATCAACCATTAATTGTCTATAAGACAACCCAGCCTACGCAAATATCAACAACGGTGGAAGCAAGAGGCTATGATACAACGGTAAATATCACAGTGAAGCCAATAGCATAAGCATACAAATAGCATAAGTGAAATTAGCTAAGGGGTCGAGGTGGTGGGCTTACGCCCACCACCTCTCTCACGTTCCGAACATATAGTTTTACATTTTCGTAAAATCTTAGACTTTTTGGAAACTTAAATTATGGCTGGCAATACTGATAGCATACACGGGTGGAATCTGCATTACCGTAATAGGATCGTGGATCCAGAAAACAATTTTGATTCATTTTGGTTTAACCATGGCCGTCCGGGTAATTTTAATTACAGGTTAGTGGAGGGAACTAATGTATACGACCATCAAGGTCATATAGTTCCTCAAACCATGCTCAATATAGTGTTGGATCCTATAATGATGGCAATGTCTGGCGCATGTAACAATGTTGGAGATATCGCTGATTTTATCAACGGCCTGTTTCATGGAATTCCTGCCCGTCCATGGCTTCAGCAAGTCCTGGATTATGAGACTGCTCTTCAAGCTCCTCCTATTTCCGCACCCGAAGCTGCCTTTTTTGACTGGGGTGAGCAAAATCCTGAAGATAAAGTCGGCGGCTTTTTCTCAATCATCACATGGAATCCAATTAATATTTGCAGAGCGCCTAATGATATCCAACGAGGCAATTATCCCGTTAATGCGGTTGACGCACAGGTACTCACTTATTTGGATGCACATAATATACCTCCTATCGCTGACGCCGCTTGTCTAATAGCTGCACAAAACACCATCAATAATCCATATGACTTTATCAATCCTGCTAATCCAGCCAATGTTGCTGCCATTGCCGCAATAGAAGCTTACCTAATTACAAGTTCTGCTACGCTTGCGCCCCAGCTTATTGCTAGTGCTGGTTATTATGCGTTTCCATGGAAAATAAATCCTTTAGCGCCAGGCGTGCTAGTGCCGGCGTAATAACCTTCGCTGCCGGCAGTGGGCTTAGGTGGTTAATTACTACCGCCCCCCGCAAGCTGGCTATGAATAACTCATTCTTTTAAACAGATATATGCCGTTATTCGATTAGCCACGGGGTAAGACTCTCATTTGCAGGAACCTGCTGCGCCCAAGCATAGTTGCCCCAGATCCAACCTAAATCCACATCGTATGTAATCGTACACGAGGACATCGCGCTAAAATCTATTATTATCCCCGGCCCATTAGCTCCAGGTAGAAGCATACCATCTGCGCTGTCTGCGACTACCGTACCGTTATCCGTCTTTGCAGTAGAAAACATCAAAAGAATTTTCTTAATGGGTCTGATCTCCTGGAGATTCAATCCATACAATGGAAAGGCACAAAAGGGTACAAAAGCCGAAGGATTCCCATTGATAATTGCTTCCTGCATTATGCCGCAGGTAAATTCTGTTGTTGTTTGACTGGAAATGGATACATCACTGGGACTTCCCGTGTTGACAACGGTTCCAACCCCGCCCCCAGTAACTTGCAATGTTTGTCCGCACAAAATATTCGTTGAAAAGCCGACACTTATTTGCTCTCCCGACACGATAGGGCTGCTGGAAGTGTACACTTGATAGACATCGGAACAGCTGACGACAGTTGCCGTTGAATAGCTTTGCGTGCCAAACCATACCAACGGCCTGCCAGCTTTGTCTGTACTTTGTACTGCTTTATAGCCGTATAAAGTGTATTGGCTGGCCAGTAGCTTTTGAATGGTATCCGTATCCATATTTATAGTAATCGTCGCATCATATACCGCGCTTGGCACAGCGCTCGCTTCTTGACTGGAATCGAATAGCCCCCAGAATAGATAAGACTGAGTGCTAGCACGTAGTGTCTTTTGCGTAGAGACAAGGCAAAGCTTTACGAAATCGCGTCGAGTTAATTCGTACTCAGTCTTATATTCCTTATTATTGGATATAATTTGAGGGGGGCAGCGCGACTGAGGCGTCTCAGGCATTAATGCCTGCGTGGTTTTTAGCCTGAATATCCAAAACAAGCTTTTACTGAAATAGCGACTCCCCGCGGCCATGACACTCGCAGTATCTGCAAATATTCGTCGGGCTAGGTTGCACAGCAGTTTGGTGTAACGCATTAAAAATAAATTAAATTAACGCGTTAGCCGATTACAACTTACGCAGGAAATGGTTATGGTGCATATATTTTGTGTGATAAAAATGAATAAGGAAACCCCCTCATGCGACGTACACCATAAGGGGGCGTGGGATGGCAAACTCTGGGAAACGCCAGAGCAAAACCAATCGAGCTAGATTTGCTCGATTTTACTTCAACCTAACTAATCTACTATGACTCAATGAGTAATGGAGCCATATCTGCATTAGCTGTAACTTGCTGCGCCCATGAAAATCCACCCCACGACCAACCAGTGTTGATATCGTAGTTCACGGACACACTGTTATTGGCTGTCAGATCAATAAAAATGCCGGGGCTGTAAGCTTTTTGGATTACCGTTCCGGTGTTAACCTGCGCAGAAGAAAACATCAGCATAACTTTCTCAATAGGTGCGATAACGTCCATGTTCAACCCAAACAGCGGGAATGCGCAGAGAGGATTTGTATCGCCAGAACCCGTAGTTTGTGAAATACCGCATGTGTACTGAGTTGTTGTTTGGTTTAAAATTGAAATAGCACCTGCAGTGCCGCCATTAACTACGGTACCCACCCCACCCACATCAACATTCATGGTTTGATTGAGGTTAATATTGTTAGAGTTGCTAGCTAGAATCTGACCATTTGCAATGATTTGACTGCTAGACGTGTATGCTTGGAACTGTTCTTGCCAACTAACTCCTGTGGTGGTTGAATAACTTCCTGTTTGAAACCAGACGAGTGGCGCGCCCCCTGATTGCGTAGTTTTCACCGCTTTGAAGCCATATAGACTGAAATTATTGTTTATGAGTTGTGTGACCGTAGCCGAGCTCATTGTGACATTAATACTGTATGGTGTTGCCATTGTAATCTCCAAAATTAAAGTTGAGTTTTACTTCATTAATGCCGCTAATATTCGCAGGCGGTTGGCAAATGCTTAAGGCCGGACGAATATAACGGCGGAGTAAGTGTCATAAAAAAATCAAATACATATAAGCAAACCTGTTTTTGATGAAACCATGCCAAGTAGAATCAGTATGCGTTTGCCTTCAAAAAAACCCAGGTTAACTTACCGTGTGACATCATTACCGTATTTAGTAATTGAAATCACACGCCTAAACAATAACGCCCTACCGGCTCTAACATAAGTATCGTTACAGTAACATTAGGTATCAGCGGCTTGATTAAGCAAGCTTGCAGCAGATTGCCAAATGGAATACGGCTGCGTAGCTTGAAATACGGTACCCGCAAAGACGCCGCTATTCGTGACAAAAAAACTGCTTTAATGCACCGCAAATAGATGAGGCGATTTCTTCCTGAAGCGTAATGGCAAAAAAAGCATTTCTATCAAATTGTTCTGACCAGGTAATACAACCTGCTGAGGTATCTACCAGGCGGATTGAGGCTCTAATGCGTTCTGCGTCGATTTGCACGCTTCCTTCAAGCAGATGGTTTACTCCAACGCTGAAAACATCTTTTAGAATCCGGCTTTCGTTATCGTTATGCGTGAAAAAGGAATGCAATACAATTGTTTTTCCAAATGCTTTAAACAACTGGTGCATAAGCTCCTCGTTCAAGCCTTGTGTGAAAGGCACGCCATCGCCATGCTGCGAAATACATTTAAATGGGTGGATTGCCAGCATGCAGTACTGTTTAAAATCGGCATCCATAACACTCATGCTCATGCGCCGAATGACCGGCATGTAACTGCCTATTGGAATTGATATTTCAATGCCGGAGCCAGCTCCCAAGGTTCCATAATAAGCTTTAAGCTTTTCGCGCAAGCGACCGACCTGAACCCGGACAATAGGGTCTTCGCTGGCGCTATAAGCGGAAGGATCCCGGTCAAAAACCTCTATGCCGATGGCAT
>Ga0172379_10006020_pt1 | contig 16515 bp, 16 predicted proteins | sample GrowelOW334metaG_FD_119756 | JGI IMG/M metagenome (GOLD analysis project Ga0172379, IMG submission 119756) | Groundwater microbial communities from an aquifer near a municipal landfill in Southern Ontario, Canada - Groundwater well OW334 metaG | ecosystem: Environmental > Aquatic > Deep... | reverse complement strand
GTCACGCGCTTGCTGGTTTCATCACGGAAGATCGTATAACCCGCGCTGTCGCCGGTCGTTAACGACGGATCGCTCGGTATGGCGACAACATATTTGCCGGTAACGACCGTGAGGTCAATCAAACCCGTGCAGGAGGAAGCACCGGTCTTACAAATCGCCGTGCCAGTACCGGTGATCGTCGCTGGCAGGTTGCCGTTGTTGTCGATCGAGTACTGGTAAACCGCGTTAAGGATCGTATTAACGTCGGCGCGGCGCTGCGCATTCCGGGCATCGCCAAGCTGTTTGGTCGGGTTGATCGCCACGATGACGATGGCCGCCAGGATCGCGATGATCCCGATGACGAGGAGCAGCTCAATGAGCGTGAACCCTCGCTTAAGTGAATGAAGTTTCATGAGAAATAAGGGGGAAGGAAGGTAGGGAAAAAAGAGTCTGTCCCTAGGACGGAAGGTGATTTTACCGGCTTTAAGGGTATGCCGGATCAACGCTTCCCACTTTTGCAAGCGATTTTAAATCATTAATCACTGGCATAAATATCAAGAGCAAGCTTTGGCTTGCTCTTTCCGGAGCAAACCCCGCTTAATTAGGTTATTGACTTCGTAGACAGTGATACTTACTCCAAGCTCCTCGTCCGGCGTAGCCCCGCAAAGCGGGGCGAAGTCGGATTAACAGGCGATTTGCGTATCGGACGGAGCGCATACGCCGTTCGAGCAAATATTCCAAATGTATTGGTGCAGAGTACAAACCGGCAAAGGGCAACTATGGCAACCTCCGGCCGTGCTTATGTCGTCCGGGAACAGGGTTACGGTCGATTCGAAATGTCGGCTGATTTGGGTCAGCTGAATCAGCGAAAGGGCCGAAATAAGATCAAAAGAAATGACAACGGTTGTGTTATCCAGGTTTTTAAACTGCAGGTTCCGGACATTTACCTGGCTGTTTAAAAGCGAGGCGATGGCGGTTTTTTGCACAAGCAAAATATTCCCCGAAGAGGTCTCGGAAAAAATTGTCGGGAATTCTCCATTGGCTGACATCTGAAGTGCGATGGTTGATCCGGTGGAGCCCTGGGACGGAGCCAGGACCGTTTCGGCCCGGCGGACGGTTTTGGTCAGGGTTTCCAGTATTTGCGTGCCTCGTTGTTCGATCTCGGCAAGACCCTGTTGCCGGACACGGGTTTCCTGGGTTGAGATGAAAACGGCGATGACCGTCGTGAGCATGATCGAGAGGATGGCTAAAAAAAGCACCATTTCAAGGAGCGAGAAGCCGGCGCGGGTTTTTCCGTGTTTCATTGACATAAGGTAAAGGAGCCGACCTCCTGCCAGGAGGCGATAAGAGTTTTCGGCAGTATCCGGCTGACCGAGATTTCGAGCCGGCGTGTAACAGAAGCGGATACACCCTGGATACAAATGGAGCGGTTGGTATTTCCGGTGCCGCCGATCGTAAGAAGCTGGCAGCTGGTGCCACTGCCGTCGATGCTTAGCGTCTCGTTTCCGGAATAAGCCGGAATTGTCCGCAGTTTCAGGAGAGCATATTCGCTGCAGGCCTGGGCGGCGGCCAGAGCCTGTTTTGACTGCTGGACCGAGAGCGACAACTGATTTGCCGAAATGCCGAGCAGCAGCATGGTCGAGAGTATGGTCGAGGCAATCGCGCCGATAACGACGATCGAAATCAGCAGGATGTAGCCGGAACGGGGAGGACGGTTATTCATAAACTTTTCATGAGCCGGGAGCGAAGACCATAAGCGAAGAATCCGTGACGGCGTACAGGCGGTCATGGGTCCAGTCATAGAAGATCCCGTTGATGGCCGCCAAAGCATCGTAAGTTTTCAGTGTGGGTGCCTGGCTTAGTTCCATTTTCACCAGGTCGATGACCCTGAGCTGCGCAGCGTCGGCGTTACCGGCGACGAAACCGTAGCGGGCGAAAGTCGAGTCCAGGCTGCGAACATCGCCGCCGACTTCCAGGCTCCAGGGTCCGGGTGGTGGAGACGGTACCGGAGAGCTGGCCACCGAGAACATGGTCAGTTCGTCGATGGCTGTTCCGTTGAATCTGCCGATCAGTGCAGCTGTTCCGGTGGTCAAAACCGAGGCCGCGTCCTGGACGTCGGTAAGATCACGGCCGACCCCCGGAGCAAAGACCGGATGAGCCGGGTTCGTAACGTCGATGACAGTGAGTTCCGCCGAATTGTTCGAGCCGGCCGTGTAAGCGTAATTTTCCCTCAAGCTGATATCGAGGACACTGCCGGTGAGATTGAGTGAGCCGAGCAGGGTGATGGCTCCGGGTTGGCTGACTTGCAGTACATAGAACTGATTATTGGGCGGATCGTCGAGTGTGCCAATGTATGAAGTTCCGCCGTAAACCGCGATTGACCGGGCCTTGCCGGAGCCTGGCAGGTCGAAGCTTCCGAGCAGGTTTCCGGCCGAGAGGGATGTCGGCGAAGAGATGTCGTAAACCTGAACTTCTCGGGTCGGATCATCGGTTGCCAGATACAGCCGGTTTCCGTCAACGGCAGCCTCAAATGCCGAGTAGCCGAGACTAAAAGAGCTGGCCACCCGTACGGGGGCGGCCGGGTTGGTTATGTCGTAGACATACAAACCGTTTCCGCCGGATGCAGCGCTGCCGGTCAGATAAGCGTAGTTGCCGCCGACGGCGATTTTTTGAAGCGTTGGCGTGCCGGGCAAATCCGCTTTGGCGATCCGCGACATGGCGGCCCAGTTTCCGACGGGCAAAGTTTGGCGCCAGTTGGTTATATAGGTTGAAAGCGAGGATGATCCGGTCCTGGACTGGCCGAAGGACCAGGAAACATTGGAAGTTATCTCGAGCCAGTCCGTGCTTTTCGAGATCACGTTTACGTTGGTCCGGTAGCCGTTTACCAGCGCCGAAGTTCCGACTAAGGCCCAGCCGGTCGGGGACCGGACCAGCCCGTGGGTGCCGGTCGTGACGTTCGAGAAATTGATATTGCGAATCGATCTCACGGCCTCGAGCTGTTGTTCGGCCAAAAAAGCCGCCCGGGTTCGGTCACCGCCAAACAGGGTCGAACTTTCACCGAGAACCAGGGAAAAACCGATGCCGGCCAAAAACATGGCGAAAACTGCGATTGCCAGAATGGCTTCGAGAAGCAAAGAGCCACGGCGTTCGCGGAAGGAAAACCGCAGGTTTGCCTTCCGCGGGCCATCCTTTCCCTTAAGCGGTGTCGCTCCAGCGCGGGAACCCGCGAGCCCCGCGCTTCGCGACGATTTTTTTTGACAGGCCGGAAAGGAATACGAAAATAAAAACATTTTTTGACATTTATCTTCCGACTGAACCGACGATGGAGTAGATCGGGACGATGATCGAGAAGGCGATGGTTCCGACGATCGCTCCGAGGAAAATCAAAAGCATCGGTTCCAAAATCACCGGGAGGCGCTGGGCGGCTTCCTCGGCTTTTTTTTCGTAGATATCGGCGATACGCATGAGCATGTCGGCGATTCTTCCGGATTGCTCGCCGGTGGCGACAAGCTGCTGGACGGAGACCGGGAGCAGCGACTTTGTTTCGTGCAGAGCCTTGAACGAAGCCGCGAAAGATTGGCCGACCTCGATGGAATCGGCGAGCCGGAAATAAAAGCGACGGTAAGAGACGGTGTCGGTGACGTCAGCCATTGAGCGGATGGACTCCACGAGCGGCACACCGGCCCGAAGCAGGCTGCCGAGAATGACGCCAAAGCGGGCGATTGTAGCCGAGCGGGCCATGGTTCCGACCCCCGGAATATGAAAAATGAACTGCTGGACCGGTCCGCGGAGTGGCGTGTATTTGCCGACAAGGAAAGCGCCGAACATCAATCCGAGGAACGACGGAACCGCTACCGCGCCGTGCAGTTTGAAGAAGTTGGCGATCTGGATGATTATCCTGGTTGTGATCGGGAGTTTGGCATTTAGCGAGATCAAGACCGTGACGAGGTTTGGCAGTACGAACCAGGCGAGACCGAGAGTGATTATGGTCGTTAGAACGATCACGATCGACGGATAGATCATCGCCATTTTCACCTTTGACCGCAGCGAACGGTCCTTTTCCTGCTGAACCGAAAGATATTCCATGTTTTTGCTCAGCGATCCTGCTTCCTCGCCGATGCGGATCAGCGCCAGGGCATACGGGGAAAAGAAACTCTGATTGTCCATGGCCTGCCACAGCGCGATGCCGCTCTCGACCTCTTCAATGACCTTCGTCAGAACCTTTTTCATCGGTTTGGACCGGATTTCCAGATGGAGAGTTTTCAGCGCGTCGATTACCGACAGGCCGGAATTTAGGAGAATCGCCAGATTTTCGATGAAGTTGGCGCGCTCCTTGCCGAGCCCGATGGAATTGAGACCGTCGAAAAAACGCTTGATTCCGGATTTCTTTCCGGTCGTGAGTTTGGCGGTCAACGCGGCTTCGTTTTTTTCCGCCGGTTCTTTTTCTGTTGCCTTCTTTTTTTCGGGTGGGCGGGGTTTTGATTCGTTCGTTTGGAGAACCTTTTTTGAAGCAGGTTCTCCGGAAGCAGAAACGGGTACCGAAGGCACATGACCTTTCGTCGGATGAGCGGTCACATGGACATCATTTGCCTTTGGATGGGGGTTCTTTTCGTTCATGGGCCTTGAAGAAAATCTGCTCCGGAGGAGCGGCGACGCGCATCAATTCTTCGATGGTCGTGAGTCCGGCCCGGACTTTGTCCAAGCCGTCCTCGAACAGGAACAGCATCCCGTTTTCACGGGCTTTGAGCAGGATGTCCGTGCTCGTTGCCCGGGCGATAATCAGTTCCTCGATGGCTTTGTTTACTTCCAGCAGTTCGTAGATTCCGACGCGGCCCCGGTAGCCGGTATTGCCGCAGCCTTCACAGCCCTTTCCACGGTAGAGATGGACTGATTCCTCGGTTTGGAAGTAGTGTTCTGCCCCCTTGAAAAGCGTACGGGCTTCGTGGGCCGTGATGGTGAAGCTGAAGCGGCAGTTGGGACAGATCCGGCGGGCAAGACGCTGGGCGACGATGACTTCCAGAGTCGAAGCGAGCAAAAACGGTTCGACGCCCATATCGATGAGGCGGGGAATTGCCGTCGCGGAATCATTGGCGTGGAGCGTCGAGAAGAGCAGATGCCCGGTCAGTGCCGCGTTGACGGCGATAGTTGCCGTTTCGGTGTCGCGGATTTCTCCGACGAGGATGATATCCGGGTCCTGGCGGACCAGAGCCCGGAGTCCTTTGGCGAAAGTAAGGCCGGTCTGGATGTTTACCTGGATGTGGTTGATCCCCGGGATTTTGTACTCGACCGGGTCCTCGACGGTCGAAATGTTAACGTCCGGGCGGTTGCGCATCTTGATCAGGCCGTAGAGGGTTGTCGATTTTCCGGCTCCGGTCGGACCGGTGGCGATGATCATGCCGAACGGCTTGTGGGCGGCCTTTTCCAGTATTTCCCGGTAATGGTCGGAAAATCCCAGATCAGCGAGAGTCAGGTTCCGGACATATTCGGAAAGCAGACGCATGACCACTTTTTCACCGTCGATAATCGGGATGATCGAAACGCGGACGTCCATGGTCCCGCCCCGGGATTTGTAACGGATGGCACCGTCCTGGGCCGCGAAGTGCTCGTCGATCCGGAGGTTGGCTTCGATCTTGATCCGGTTCACTATGCCTTCATAGAACTGCTTGGGCAGGCGGCCGGCCTCGTGCATGACGCCGTCTACGCGGAACCGGACGACGACGTCTTTTTCCTGCGGTTCGAAGTGGATATCCGAAGCCTTTAGGCCCATCGCGTCATCAAAGATTTCCTCCAATATTTCCGGCGCAACCTTTTTCTGTTTTTCGATAATCGACTGGAAGCGGGTCGCGAGGGCCTTGTGATACAGGGAAAACGCGCTGGAAATCGCGGCCTTGGGGGTATAAACAAATTTTATTTTCCCGGCGAATTTTTTTCCTGCGGGCGCTGCGGCATGTCCCCAGAAGCCGTGTTTGGATTTTTCGGCATCCTTGGCCGCTTTTCCGGTGAGAACCATCGTTGGTTGTCCGACATTCGACCGGATCGCTTCCTCCAGCCCTTCCTGTGCCGGATCACAAGTCGCCACGGTGATTTCCTTGTCGCTGAAACTTACGACGATAGCCGAGAATGTCCGGGAGAGTTCTTCCGGCAGGACGGTCACTGTTTCACGGGTCGGGGGTTTCCCCGGCAGGTCAAAAAACGGCAGTTTGTAGTATTCGGAAAGCGCGTTCTCGAGCAGGTCGGAGGTGAGGAGCCGCCGCTCGAAAAGAACCGTCCGGATATCCACCCGCCGTTCCTCCGCCTCATGCAGGACATCTTTAAGTTCCTCTTCTGAGAGATAGCTCTGCTGGATGAGGATCTTGCCGAGTTCGGCGTTATTCAGTTTCATGGGTTAGATGGTTGTTTTGACCCGTTCGATAATTTCCGAAATGGGGGTATTGGATTTTACGAAATAATCTATGGCACCCAGTGATTTGGCTTTAACCTGATCTTCGTTCTGGCCGAGATTGGAAAGGACGATCACCGGTATTTTCAGTTTCAGGCATTTCATCTCTTCCAGTACGGCGAATCCGTCCATCAGCGGCATGATCAGGTCCAGCAGAACGAGTGCGAACTTGCCTTTCTTCAGTTCGGCCAGCGCGTCGGCGCCGTTGACGGCGACGACGGTGTCGTAGCCGCAACTTTTGAGCTTCATTTCCAGTGCGTGCGAAAGCGGTCTCTCGTCCTCCACGATGAGCACGGTTTTGCCGGTCGGCTTTGGCTTTGGGGCCGCCGGCTCTTTTTGTACTATCGGGGCAGGGGAGGTTTTATCTGGTTTTGATTTCATAATTTCTGCTTATTGTAGCATAAATAAGAGTTTTTTGCCAGATCTACATAATTATCGGGAGAACTTAAGGAAACCGGAGGCCAAGAGCAGCTTCAACAAACCGAACTTTACTGATAAACTTCTTTTGCATGCGGCGGTCCACTTCCTCTCCGCATCGACGTGCCCTGATTTCGGTCTTCGACAAAACGGGCATCGTCGATTTCGCTTCGGTTCTGCACAAAGCGGGATTCGAAATCATATCCACCGGCGGCACGCAACGGACACTGGAAGAGGCGGGGATACCGGTTTTGCATGTCGAAAAAATCACGCAGTTTCCCGAATGTTTCGGCGGCCGGCTGAAAACGATTCATCCGCTGGTCGCCGGCGGGATTTTGTACAAGCGTGATGCAAAAGAACAGGTGGAAGAAGCCAAAATATTGGGTATTGGTCCGGTGGACATAGTGGTGGTCAATCTTTATCCCTTTGCCGAAACAGTTAAAGCTCACGGGCTGATCCCGACTCCGGGAGCCGTTCTGCCGCCGGAGGTAATCGAACAAATAGACATCGGTGGCCCGATGCTGCTTAGGAGCGCGGCAAAAAATCATTCCAGTGTCACCGTTATTTGTGATCCGGCCGACTACCTCCGGGTTGCCGAACAATTAAAGAAGAGCGGAGACACGACCATCGAGCTAAGGCGCGAGCTGGCGGCAAAAGTTTTCAAATCCACCGCGGCTTACGACGCTTTGATCGGCGAATTTCTTTCGGGCGGGGAAACGTCGGGAATCCTGCTGGAGCAGGGGCGGGTTTTGCGGTATGGCGAAAATCCGCATCAGAAAGGCATCTTCTATTCCATCGCCGGCCGGCCGGTACGGCAATGGAAGCAACTGCAGGGCAAAGATTTGAGTTACCTGAATATTCTCGATGCCGATGCCGCCTGGCGGATGGCCGGCGATTTCGAAGATCCGACGGCGGTTTTCGTAAAGCATGCGAATCCCTGCGGCATTGCGACGAGCGACAAGCTCGAGGATGCTTTCCAGATGGCTTATGACACGGACCGTCTTTCGGCTTTCGGTGTGATCATCGCGCTTAACCGCAAATGTACGCCGGCGATCATGAAAAAAATCCTCGACCAGAAGATTTTCACCGAGGTTTTGCTTGCTCCGTCGTTTGAACCGGAGGCGCTCGAAATCATCAAACAGAAGCCAAATATTCGCGTTCTGGAAATGGACGGAGCGGATTTCGGCGACACGCCGGTTTACCGTTCGGCCTTCGGCGGGATGCTGGTACAGGATGAGGACCGGCGGACGATTACCGAGTCGGATCTTAACTGTGTTACCAAAAAGAAACCGACGCCGAAACAGATCGAAGACCTGCTTTTTGCCTGGAAGGTCGTGAAGCATGCAAAATCCAACGCGATTGTTCTGGCCAAAAATCAGGTGAGCATCGGGATCGGTTGCGGCCAGACCAGCCGGGTAGATTCGACGTTTATCGCGCTCAAGCGTGCCGGGAAAAATGCGCAGGGCAGCGTGATGGCGAGCGATGCGTTTTTCCCGTTCCCGGATTCCATCGAGGAAGCGGCCAAGCATGGAATAGAAGCCGTCATCCATCCGGGCGGGTCAATACGGGACAAGGAGGTTTTTGCGCGGGCAGATGAGCTCGGACTGGTCATGGTCACAACTGGAATCCGCGGTTTCAGACATTGATTATTTTAATAAATATTGTATAGTGTTGGATGTGTCTGAAACCAATTCCTTGAACCGAAGAAGGGAGACTGTATGTTTCGGTATTTACGAAATTGGTGGGACGCAAAGAGTCCCTATGATCAATTTTCGTTTGTATTGATCGGCGCAACGCTGATCTGCATCGCATATTTCGCGATCATGGCGACTCTCGGTCCGCATTTGTCGCAATAAGCGCGGATGCGGGTAGCACCTCGCCGACCACCCCGGTCGGCGAGGGTACTTTTTACGGAAGTGATCAGCTACCTTTTCTGTAATTAAAGTTCGGCTAGTTCGTCAGATGAAATACAATTTCCCCTCAAAATTATGATGAAACTTTCATGCAAAGACCTCGGTGATTCCACCTGTGCATTTACAGCTTTCGGTGACAGTACCGCGGAGGTCGAGGGCCGGATGCTGCACCATGCGATGGTCCATCATGCCGATAAACTGCAGGACATGGGCGAGATGGACACGGTCGGAATGATGGATGCCATGCACTCGAAGCTGGATATGGAGTGATTTTTCCGGGAGGACCGGCTGGTAACGATAAACAGCCGGAAAGAAGTTAGGCGCCAGCGTGGGGTAATCTCGCTAAAATGGCGACGTGTTTCCGAAAATTTCATGCCGGGGGAGCAAAGTGTATCTGCGCCAGGCAAGAGAAGCCGATATCCCGAATCTTGCGAAGTGGGTTGGCGACATCGAAGTCATGAAACATGTCACGATGCGGACGTATACATCGGAAGAAGAATCCATATGGTTTCGCGAAATGAAGAAAAACGCCGACGAACATGTGTTCTTTATTTGCCTTATAGAAGGTGGCGATCTGATCGGTTCGTGCGGGATTCACGAAGTACGGAATCCGAAGACCGTCGGAATCGGATTGTTCATCGGCGACAAGACACAGTGGGGGAAAGGTTACGGAACGGAGGCCGTGAAGTTGCTTCTGGGTCATATTCGGCAAGAGTTCGAAGTTTCCCGCGCGTGGCTCAGGGTCGACACGGCGAACCGGCCGGCGATCCGGTGTTATGAAAAATGCGGATTCAAAATTTATGACCGGCACAAAAATCCTGATCGGATTTTCAGCAATGGCGAAGAATATTTGATGGAGTTCATCTTTCCGGGAACGGGCGACAAATGATGTAAGATTCCAGTCTCCAGATGAAAAGGAAACACGTTTTCTCCGGCCTCAATCGTTCGGTTTTTGACCCGACTTCGCCCCGTGGACACGGGGCTATGCCGGGCGAGAAGCGGCTGCTTTTTCACAGCGGACGCTTTGCTGGTTTGGATCGGTCAACGCTCGATCAGGCAAACCCGGCGCCGTACGCCGTGAAAGCCAAGCGGGGAGTCTCTGAAGAGGTTATCCGGCGGATAAGTTCGGACAAGAAAGAGCCCAAGTGGATGCTCGAAAGCAGGCTTAAGTCATTCGAAGTCTTTCGGAAGATGTCGTTGCCTAAGTGGGGGCCAAATCTTCGGAAACTGGATCTGGATGACATCATTTATTACGTGCGGACCGGAGTTACGGAAACCGACGATTGGCAAAAAATACCGGATGAAATACGGAAAGTTTATGACCGGCTTGGTATACCGCAGGCCGAACGCAGTGTGCTGGCCGGCGTTGGAGCGCAGTATGAGAGCGAGGTGATCTATCACCGGCTAAAGAAGGAGTGGGAGAAACTCGGTGTGATTTTTTTGGATTTGGACGTCGCGCTGAGGCTTCATCCGGATCTGGTCCGGAAATACTTTATGAAGTGCGTTCCGGCAACCGATCATAAATTTGCGGCGCTTCATGGCGCGGTCTGGTCCGGCGGGACATTTCTTTATGTTCCCCGGGGCGTGAAAGTCGCCGAGCCCTTGCAGGCTTATTTCCGGATGAATGCCAAGAACATGGGACAATTCGAACACACGCTGATAATCGCCGAGGAAGGCGCCGAGGTCAGTTATATCGAAGGATGCTCGGCTCCGAAATATGGAAGCCAGGCTCTGCATGCCGGTCTGGTCGAGATTTTCGTGAAGCCGGGAGCGAAGGTTCGCTACAGCTCGGTCGAGAACTGGAGCCGCGATACTTACAATCTGAACACCAAGCGGGCAATCATCGAACAGGATGCGACGATGGAATGGATCGGCGGGAACATGGGTTCCGGAACAACGATGCTTTATCCGTGCAGTGTGCTTGCCGGTAAAGGAGCCCGCTCGGATCATTTCGGTCTGGCCTTCGCGAACGAAGGACAATGGCAGGACACCGGAGCGAAAGTTGTGCATCTCGCTCCGCATACCTCCAGCAAGGTTATAAGCAAGTCGGTAAGCAAAGCCGGCGGTGTCTGCGTATACCGCGGGACGCTGAAAATCGCGCCGGATGCACATGACTGCACGGCCAGTGTTCAGTGCGACGCTTTGCTGCTCGATGAAATCAGCCGGGCCGACACGGTTCCGGATATTCAGGTAAAGAACAACGCCGTCACGATCTCCCACGAGGCCAGAGTCGGAAAATTGAGCGAGGAAAATTTGTTCTATCTCATGTCCCGTGGCATTTCCGGGGAAGACGCCAAGGCGATGATCGTAAACGGTTTCATCGCACCGATCGTGCGGTTGCTTCCATTGGAATATGCCGTAGAAATGAATAGATTAATCGAGTTAGAAATGGAAGGCAGCGTAGGTTAATGCGGCTTGCCCGGCGGAGTCCGCCGAGGCGGACGAAGTCGGGTGGAGATGAACCGTCTTATTGAGATGGAAATGGAAGGACCGGTCGGATAAATAAAAAAACGCCGGCCCGGACCATCCGTGTCGGCGTACAGCTTTGGCAAGCGGGCAGAAATTCTACCCATGGACGAAGATCCAAATGACGACAGCAATCGCAAATGCGATTAGCCCCCAGCCGACGAGTGATTGGCATCTGGGATGCCGGGTTAAATCGGTCGCTCGTTCGGTCCATTGGGCAATCCGATTCTGCGGGGAGCCTCGGTTCATGGCAGGACCTCAACTGCTAGACCAAAGATCAATCTGATCCTGATTTCCACGACGGAAACAGCCGGTCAGATTAGCCAAACGGTACCAGCCGTTCTTGACTAAAGTAAAGGAATACTTAAAAAGATAAAATATAGTCGGTTTTTCGCATTTGTAAGCCCGTTACATGATATTGTAATAATGTATAAAAAATGTTATAATATATTCGATACAAATACCAATCACTTCCCATGCAACTCGAGCAATTTAGTCCGCAGGAGGAACCAGCTTCCAGGCAGCCGGAACAATCGGACCCGGAGAAGAAACTTACACCGAAGGACCGCTCTGAACTGCTGACCAAGATCGCAGGTCGGCCGGAGATGTCACTGCCGCAGTATTTGCGCGGCTGCAAAGATCTCTATCAGAGGCGTCAGTACAGCATTTGCAACCGGCTCAACGAATTGACCAAACAAAGAGAAAAGCCCGGATGGTCGAAGCAGGAACTGGCTCTTTATGAAAACCTGACGGGCGTTCTCGATATGATCGAAGGTGATGCGAAAAGAGTCGGGCAGGAGGAAAAAAAGGAAGACCGGGAAATGGATTGGTTTAAGGGCACGATGAATCTTCTGCGCGAAGCCGAGAAGCTCATTGCCGATCTGGAAAAAGTGATACATGCGGAAGAGAAGGACAAGGAGGGAGACGCGTCCTGGGTTACTTATGAGCAGGAGCAGCGTTCTCTCTGGATGCAGTCGATGCTGGCTTATGGGTTACCGACCGATCTTCTCAAAGATGGCAAAAACCCGGAGATCCAGACGCTCGCTGTGCCGGACAATGTAACCGTAACAGCCGTCGAAGGAGTGGATTTTCAGACCGTTGCCTCAAAAGAAGAGTACACGGGCAAAGATTCCGGAAAGGATTCCAGGGCGGACAGGGACGTGACGGCGTTCGGCGAATATGCGCGCAAAATTCCGCAGTTCCGCAAGCTTATCCATCTCAAAATCCCGGAAGGTCAGACTCCGGTACTGAAGTTCGAGTGGGCAGACGCGTCGGGGCAACAAATGGAATGCACGGCTACCGGACGGCAGCGGGAAAACGGCAGCTGGATCTTCCAAATGGCTCAAGCCGGAACAGAAGATGGCGGGGGCAGGCGGGGTCGGAGATGGGGTCGCTGATCGTCAAAAGAAAACGCCGACTATAAATCCAGGCGCTAGTCGTGAGTATTTTTTTATTCCGCCGCCTGCTTTTTGAGTGCGGCATCGATTGGTCTTCGGGTTTCGGCCTGCATACGTCCCAAGACTTCCAAAAACTTCGGATCAGCCATCAGCTCGCGGGCCTGAGCTGCGGTCAATGTTGAAATCGCATCTATAAGTTGCCCTTCGGGAGAAAGGGTTAATTCATCGATCTCTGTAACAGATTCACCTGATTCAGACGGGGGCGGTTTTTTTCTCCTCACAAATATGCCCGGGAATTTTCTATCGGGCAGGTTGCCGTTCCCGCTTGCGCCACCGACGGGTCCGATTGAATTCATCGGATCAGTATACACTTTTTTGTCCGCCTTCGCAATGCGTGCATACAAAACGTTGGCTTGTTAATGCGCTTAACAGCCAACTAAAGCGTTGGCGGTATTTCGCAAACGAGTGGTTGAATTCATTTTTTTAATATTCTTCTGAGCTGGTGAAGCTTCGCTTTTTCTTCCATACTTTCAGCGATGAAGAAGGCCACAGCGAAGACACGGCAACTTGAAAAATCCTCAGTGGTTATCCCTGCGGCTCAGGTGCGAAATGTTGTACTGAAGCCCGGAGAATGGAAATCGAAAATCGTTCTGGAGCCTAGAGCCAGGGCGACAATTTTTGAGTGCGATGTTTTTCCATCGTCGGCGAAAGGGAAGCGAAATCAGTTCGATATGGATGTAACAATCGGCAAGGAAGCCGAACTTCATTACGTCGTACTTGTAAACGGCGGGAAGGGGATACGGACGATCAAGCGCAAGAGCATGGTGAAAGCGGGCGGGGCAATGCACTGGCACATCGTCACTCTCGGCGGGCACGGCGACCGGCATGAACTGGTTTCGACGCTGGCCGGAAAAAACGCGGCGAGTTCCATCGATTGGATATTTTTTGTCCGTGGTGATGAGAAGCAGCACGTCTCGGCGTGCACCAATTTCGCGGCCCCGGGCGGAAGAGGGGAGATAGCGATGAAAGGAGTCGCGCAGGACCACGGATATATTCAATGCGACGGAAAGATAGAGATTACGAAACGCGGCAAGGGAACGGATACCTCTCTTGCTGAAAAAATACTTTTACTCGATAAGGCTGCGAATGCCGATGCGGTACCGGAGCTTGTGATACGCACAAATGACGTGAAAGCGAGCCACAGCGCCGCAGTTTCGCGTGTCAGTCCGGAAGATCTGTTTTATCTTCAGTCGCGTGGCCTAAGGTCAGGCGAAGCCCGTCGGATATATGTCGAAGGGTTCCTTTCGGATCTGGTTCAGAGGGTTTCCGAAGAGAATGTTCGTGTCCAATTACTCTCGTCAATCCACCGTCTGCTTGGGTAGGGTTTAGAAGCCGTTTCATCTGGGTTCTTGCGTCTTCAGGGAGCTGTGTAGGTGCGACAGTCTCCGCGCCGAGATCATCGTGTGCTTTGCCAGGGAGAGCTTTCACCCTGAGTACTTCCCCCCAGTTTTCGTGCCCGGGGAGTATTTCTCGATCGCGATGGAATCTTCCTGAGACCATGCAGCCCGGTATACAACTTGTTTAAGTGGTGCGTCAAATTTTTTATGTGGTTCGATTTTCTAACTCTGGCCGCAGAGCAGCCCCTTCATTTCTTTACGATGCTTGGCTGACATCCTGTTTTGTCGTGAACCTGCCAGAAACTCAGCCTCGACGTCGGGTTTCTCTGCAGCGAGTTCTCGACAAGAAGGCAATCCAAGCAGGTCATTTCTTGGAGCACCGAATCTCGTAAAAAAGTCAGGTGGAATTTCGCATGGTTGGTGGTTCATAGGGGCGAAGTGTAATTATTCTTTTGTCTTAGTCAATCAGTTCTTTTTCTGTCCGAGCGAAGCATTCTTCTTTCTTTTGGGTGACTATCCCTTGACGGCAAGTAAATAAAGGAATAAGCTAGAGGCAGTTACCCAATCCTCTATGAAGTTCTCTATCATTTCTTTCTCTAAGCAGTACCCGAATAATGACGTCTGCTTGCGGAAACTCTTCAATGACCGATTCCCGAATCCGAAATGTCCGAAATGCGGACGGGTCAATCAATATCACAAAGTAGCCGGACGGCCTCGGTATACTTGTAGTTGCGGAAAATCACATTTGTTTCCTAAAGAGGGAACCATTTTTGAGCACTCTTCTACCGATATGGTTAAGTGGTTCTTCGCTATTTATCTCTTCGCTCAGTCGCGGAATGGAGTAGCCGCAAAGGAAATTGAAAGGGCTTGTGAAGTTACCTACAAAACCGCATGGAGAATGGCGAAAGAGATCCGGAGGCTGATGTACGACTTCCCGACTTTGCAGGAAGGCGAGGTAGAGGCCGATGAAACCGTAGTAGGCGGCAAGCGGCACGGTAGTCGGGGCTGGGCAGCGGAAGGTAAGACAATCGTATTTGGGACGGTACAGCGGAAAGGAAGCGTACACGCTCAAGTCGTTCCGGACTTCAAAGCCAAAACATTGATGCCTTACTTCGCGGATCACGTCGCCAAGGGCTCAAGGCTGATAACCGATGAAATGAAGTCCTACAAGAAGATTGCGGCCATAGTCGGTTACGACCATAAGACCGTTGAACACGGTAGAGGCCAGTATGCGAAACCGGACGGAACGCATACAAACACAATCGAAGGTTTTTGGTCACAGCTAAAGCGGTCAATAGACGGAACCTATCACGTCGTCAGCCCTAAGTACCTCGCTTCTTACGTTTCCGAGTTCGCTTGGCGGTATAACAACCGGAAGTTTTCGATGTTTGATCTTCTGCTTTGTCGGGTAGACCTTCGGCACGTTTGAGTAGTAAATCGAATCGCTCTTTTGTGTCGGGACGTGAAGACATGACTGGATTATACCATTTCTCGTTGACAACCAGACATCGGTTGTTAAACTTATTCCCGGCATAACTGCGAAGAACTGTTCCTTCACGAGTAAGACGCGACTCCGCCGAGGCTAACGGCGTCATCGGATCACTAGTTACGACCTCCTTGTGGTGGTCACCAGGAAAGCTTAGCCGCTATTCTAGTGATCCACCTGCGTGGCTACCACAAGGAGGTCGGAAACAACAAGATTTCAAACGACATAGAGCCAATGTGGGGCTCGGTCTGTTCGTGCTATAGCCGTGAATAGGCCGCAGCTCCATAACGGCGGGGCGCAACGAAGTGGAGCAACGGAAGTTTATTTGCTCCGATACACCACCGGCTTTATGTTCGCTCGCAAGCGGAAGAAATATCATCTACGGCTTATGTTCGTTCGGCCAGATGGTACGATGTTTGAACGGACACCAGATCAAATTCATAAAAAAAATGGCGACGGTAGTACGACCATCGCCTTGTAAAGTTTAAGAAAGTAGTCTTGCGGGGTTGCTATAGAACCCCGCTTCCTATGCTTCTGCATAGGGACTGGTGGTGGGATGGCTAGAATTGGTAATGCCTCGGTCTTCAAAACCGAAGGCTGGCTCCAATTGCCAGTGGGAGTTCAAGTCTCCCTCCCACCGCCAATCTCTGTGCAGAATAGACAAAGATCAGGACAGCAGATCATAATATCACTTAAATGTTGAAATGTCAAAGATCAGTAAAGCCTTCCGGCTATCCTCTTAGACGAAAGTGGTCACTAAAAATGACACACGGGAAAGGGGAATGGGGAAACAAAGCTATAAGATTCTCGTGCAAAGGGTACGTAACTTGCAATAGATATTGCAAGGTTTTTCTTGACTCTTACGCTGCCCTGTCACGGCACTATGATTTTAAAGAACAAGTTACTTGCTTACAAGGGATAGTCACCTTCTTTTGTCACTCGCTACAAAAGAAAGAAGCACCCTTCGGCTCGCTTCGCTCGCTCAGGGCAAGAAGAAAAAAGCTGTGCCGCCAATCCCACG
>Ga0172379_10006019_pt1 | contig 16515 bp, 14 predicted proteins | sample GrowelOW334metaG_FD_119756 | JGI IMG/M metagenome (GOLD analysis project Ga0172379, IMG submission 119756) | Groundwater microbial communities from an aquifer near a municipal landfill in Southern Ontario, Canada - Groundwater well OW334 metaG | ecosystem: Environmental > Aquatic > Deep... | reverse complement strand
CACCTCGGAGACATGGATTTCAAGGTTGCTGGGACTGTTGACGGTATCACCGCATTCCAAATGGACATCAAGATCCAGGGCATCACGCTGGAGATTATGGCAACCGCTCTGGAACAGGCAAAAGCCGGCCGCATGCATAAACTGGAAAAAATGAATGCAGCGATCGACAAACCGAAACCAACGTTGAGCTCGTATGCACCGCGGTTCACCACTATCAAGATTCCGACTGATCTTATCGGTTCGGTCATCGGACCGGGTGGAAAGATGATCCGCAGCATCGTTGCGGATTCCGGAGCAACCTCCATCAACATTGAGGACGACGGAACGATCCAGATCGCTGCGACTTCTCAGGATGCAAGCGACAAAGCATTGGCGCTGATCAATGCAATCACTGCTGTGCCGGAACCTGGCAAGATCTACAAGGCGACAGTAAAGCGTATCATGGATTTCGGCGCATTCGCAGAAATCCTTCCCGGAAAGGAAGGACTGATCCACATATCGCAACTCGACACTAAACGCGTTGCGAAAGTGACGGATGTCGTGAAGGTTGGCGACACGTTCGACGTGAAACTGCTCGAGATCGATGAAAAAGGCAGAATGAACCTGAGCCGCAAGGCATTAATGACACCGGAGAAAAAAGATCCATCGCCGGAACCTCAGCCGAATCAATCCATTTAACGCTGATGCACACTTCATCCCCGGCTTTTGCCGGGGATTTTTTATTAACACATGCTTTCAGTCTTTCCTATTGCATTTGCAATACAGAGACGACAGGATTAATTGCTGTTCATGGATAAAAACGTATCATCTTCACAACCGCTTCGCGGAGAGATCTCCGTCCCTGGAGATAAATCAATTTCACATCGCGCCGTTATGATCGGTGCAATCTCTGAAGGTACAACAGAAATCACCGGATTTCTGAAAGCTGCCGATCCGCTCAGCACCATAGGATGTTTTCAATCCTTAGGTATCGATCACAAATTCGACGGTGACCGGCTGTTGATCTATGGCAAGGGACTTCACGGACTTCGGGCCTCGAGCACAATGCTCGATGCTGGCAATTCCGGGACCACCATTCGGTTGATCTCCGGAATTCTCGCCGGGCAACAATTCCCGACAACCATTTCGGGAGATCAATATTTGGTGAAACGGCCTATGAAAAGGATTCTTGATCCTTTGAAACGCATGGGTGCCAAAATATCTGCAACAGAATCGTTCACAGCACCATTAACCATCGAACCTGTTGATCATTTACAGGCTATAGATTATGAATTACCAATTGCAAGTGCGCAGGTAAAATCCGCCGTGCTGTTTGCAGGACTCTACGCACAAGGCATTACAAGAGTGATAGAACTTGAGCCTTCCCGGGATCATACGGAGCGAATGCTAAACCTTACGCCTGAAACAAAGGATGGGAAAACAGTAATTTCGGTCACTGCAGGGAAAAAACTTATAGCAAGACCATTCACTGTTCCTGGTGATCCTTCCTCTGCGGCATTCTTTATCGTTGCCGGATTGATCGTCCATGGTTCTGAATTGAAGATTTCCAATGTGGGACTGAATCCGACACGGATCGGATTCCTCACGGTTCTTCGAAAGATGGGAGCTTCCATTACTATTGAAAATGAACGTACAGTCGGCGGGGAACCTTTGGGAGATTTGGTTGTTCGTTCATCTGAGTTGCGAACCGACATAGTGCTGAATGGTGACATTATTCCGAATATCATCGATGAGATCCCCATTCTCTCAGTTGCAGCGGCATTCGCGGTAGGCCGTTTCGAAGTTCGTGATGCAAAGGATCTTCGGAACAAGGAAACTGACAGAATTACCGCAGTCTGCGCCAATTTACGACGCATGGGACTCGAGGTGGAAGAGTATCCTGACGGGTTTGCTTTTGACTCAAAAAATAATTTACTTCATAACACGTTTGACAGTTATGACGATCATCGGATCGCCATGGCCTTCGGAATTGCATCGCTGGCACTACAGGGTGAATCAACAATCCATGATGCTGGGTGTGTATCGATCTCATTTCCGACGTTTTGGGAAACCATACAGGTACTTCAACGATAGGAGTTTATTGTGGCCAACGTAAAGCTCGAGAACATCAAGAAAGAATATGAAGGAGGCGTTGTAGCAGTAAAAGGCGTTTCCGTAGAAATTCAAGACAAAGAATTTGTCGTTCTGGTAGGACCATCTGGCTGCGGAAAATCAACGACGTTGCGAATGATTGCCGGTCTTGAGGATATTTCCAGCGGTACGTTAACCATTGATCAAAAAATCATGAACGATGTCCCGCCGAAGGACAGGGATATTGCGATGGTGTTTCAGAATTATGCTCTCTATCCGCATATGAGCGTGTACGAAAATATGGCTTTCGGATTGAAACTCCGGAAATTTCCGAAAGAAGAGATAGACAAACGAGTACGGGAAGCGGCAAAGATCCTCAGCATAGAAGAATATTTAGACCGGAAACCGAAAGCACTTTCCGGCGGACAGCGGCAGCGAGTCGCAGTCGGCCGTGCAATCGTCCGTAAACCGAAAGTGTTCTTGTTTGACGAACCGCTCTCGAATCTTGATGCGAAAATGCGCGTTCAGATGCGTACGGAGATCTCAAAACTGCACCAGCGGCTAGATGCGACGATGATCTATGTAACGCACGACCAAACCGAAGCAATGACAATGGGGGACAGGATTGTTGTGATGAAGGACGGCAATGTGATGCAGATCGATACACCGTTGAATCTCTACAACAATCCGCTCAACAAATTTGTCGCAGGATTCATCGGTAGTCCGGCAATGAATTTCATCGATGGCACCCTCGTGAAAGATGGAAGCATGAAAATCGTGGAAAAGGGATCGCAATTATCGGTCGATATTCCGAAAGAAAAACAGAAATTGCTGACACCATATATCGGGAAAGAACTCTGGCTTGGTATTCGCCCCGAACATATCACTGCAGAGAAGTCCAAAGGGTCGAAGATAGTAGCCGATGTAGAAGTGGTTGAACCGATGGGAAATGAGATCTTTGCCTATGTCACATGCGGCGTTGCGCAGATGGTTGCACGAATGTCTCCCACAGACATTCATTCAGGTCAAAAGCGGGACTTTACCTTTGATATGAGCAAAGCTCACTTCTTCGATAAAACGACGGAGAATATTATACGCTAATGTGGAATTCGATCTGAAACAATAATGCCGCAGGAGAGATTCTGCGGCATTGTTGTTTTCAATACTACATCTCAAATTTAAATGGTAATCACCTGATGCTGATACTTGTCAATGACAAGTTCATTGGCAACCCATTTCACAAAATCTGGCCCGTATTTATTTAAATACTGAATCACGTTGAATTCGCGCTCCTGAAAATTGCCGTTCGGGAAGATATTCATGGATGCTTTCCGAATCTGTTTCAAGGAGATCTCTTCCTTTTGTTGCTGTGCCTTCTGTGTCTTTTGTTTCAAGACTTCCAGTTGCTGTTGAAATTTTGAAATCGTACCATCGATTGTACCGTTCAACGTCTGGTCGATCTGTTGAATTCCAAACCGTGCTTCATTCAACGCTTCCTTGATCCTGGTATCGAGCGATTCGAACAGTGCATCTACTTTCACTTCCGAAACCTGTTCCGACACTCTTCCCAATACCGGCTCGACCTCTCCGAATAGATCTTCCAATTCAAGCGAGTATTTCTCGAGCACCTTCTGTACCTTTTCTTCAATTAATGTAACGCTCGCTCTGGGATAAATGATCGGCATTGGTACATCAAAATATCCATAGACCGGCTTCAGTTGTGCAAAATAGGCGATCTCTCCGGGACCTGCAACATATGCAACAGTCGGCAGCAGCGTATCCTGACATAATGGTCTTGTTACCACATTGGGAGAGAGCAATTCGGGAGTTGTTGCCGCAATGGAGAGCAATTCTTCCTTCGTATATCGTTGACGAAGGTTTTTTAGAAAATAATCTCCCGCATCCGAAGGTTCGATCAAATGACGTCCGCCTTTATAGAACATAAACAGATTCAGCGCCTTTGCTTTGATCTGCGCGTGATAGTGTTCTTCCAACTCCACGCTCTTTTGGATTACGAGTTTTGATGTCTCCGAATTTGACTGGATCTCTTTTGTGAAAAGAAGGGAAAGGATCTTTTTCAACTCCGGATGATTCGGATTCACAAAGATCAATCCTGAATCTTCATAAATATGGTTGAAAAATCCTGCAAAGGCTTTTAGGAAGGTTGTTCCCTGCTTATAGTATCCACGCAACAATTCCAGCAATGCTGGAGAATAATCTGTCTTTGGCAATGTCGCATCGATCCCGGAAAAGAAATGTTCGATGTGTTCGTCGATAACGATCGATCCTGTCGCTCCGATATTCTTTTCCAGCGGTTTGCCACCGAACAAATATTCAACGGCAGACAGTTCATTCGAAGCATTAATATATTTTACTTTATTAATCTCCTCAAAGTCATGGTCTTCACCTTCTAGCCAGAAGACAGGAACAAAATTGTATTCAGGGAAATCGTGACTGAGTTTCTGAGCAAGTTTCACTGCAGTGATGGATTTGTAGATCGTATATAATGGACCGCCGAAGACGCCGAGTTGCTGTCCTGTAACGACCGCAAATGTATTATCATTTCCCAGAAGATCGATATTTGCCAGTGTCCGAATGCCGCTATGAAAATCCCGGTTTTGTTCATTCAGCACCCTCAGCAGTGTATTCCGTTCATAGTGCCTCTTATGAAGGTCCGAAATCTTCTTTTCCCAGGCTTCTTTTTCCTTAAAATTACCGGAAAAATATTTCGAGAGGTGATCAAATTGGGTGTTGTAGTCCGTGAAAAGTTTTGAAACTACTTCACGGTCTGCAAGATGATGATAGTTGATGAATTCCATAGAACCTTGTTGTTTAAATTGAGCACAATATACGCTCAAATCACTCCATAATCAACGAGCCATTGAAGTGATTGATTTTAGCCGAATGTTATAATATATTGCTATAGGAAAATGTCGAAACTTTCTGGAAAAATAGCGATTGTTACCGGGGGAACCGGAGCACTTGGTCGAGTTGTGACCGAGAAATTTTTGCAGGAAGGGGCTGAAGTCATTATTACCCATACGGGAAATGATCATTCTAGCCGTATAGTTGAGGATTTTCAGCGGAGATATCGGAATCTTCATGGCTATGCAGTTGATGTCACCAACGAACAATCCGTGACAGCTTTCTTTGCGGAAGTACGGAATAGATTTGGCAGAGTAGACATCCTCTGTAATCTCGTTGGCGGCGTCAGTCGCAAAAACACACTTGAAGATGTTTCGTGGGATGTCTGGAAAGCAATGATCTCGCTGAATCTGCATTCCTGTTTTTTGATGATGAGAGAAGCTGTACGGTTGATGAAACACCATGGATTTGGAAGAATCATCAATATTGCTGCAATGCCAGCTATGATACCGGAAGCATTACGAGGCGGGTATGGAGTTTCCAAAGCCGCTGTTGTGGCGTTAACAAAAACAGTTGCCGAAGAAGTGAAAAACTCCGGCGATCTTACGGTGAATGCGATCGCACCGAGTATCATCCGCACAGAAGAGAACTTATTATGGGGAACTGCGGAAGAAGCTGAACGATGGGTAACCCCGGAACAGATCGCAGCAACGATGGTGCATCTCTGTTCAAGTGATGGTGCGCCAATTAATGGACAAATTTTACAAATGTATGGCAAGGTATGATTATGGGATTACGAGAAAAAATCAATGAAGATCTTAAAACTGCAATGAAATCCGGGGATAAGGTCCGGACGGAAACGATCCGGATGCTGCGGGCGCAGATACTTGAATTTGAGAAGAGCGGTGCAGGTCGAGAAATGAATACCGATGACGATATGAAGATACTCTTATCTTCCGTGAAAAAACGGAAAGACTCTATTGAAATGTACGAAAAGGCGAACCGGAAAGATCTTGTGGATAAGGAAATGGCAGAGATCGCCATTGTGCAGGAATATCTCCCGAAGCAAATGAGCAGGGAAGAAGCAGAAGCGATCATCACGAAGATTATTGCTGACGCCGGCACGAAAGAACTTGGGAAAGTGATGCCGCTGGTCATGAAAGAACTGAAAGGCAAGCTGGACGGGAAAGTGATCAACGAAATTGTAAAACAAAAGATCGGATAGCCATGGTACTTATTGACATTATTCTGGGGATCATCTTTCTTTTATTTGCGTACTCTGGATTCAAGAGCGGTTTTATTAAAAAGATCATAGGGTTTGCCTGTTTGGTGCTCGCGCTCATTCTTGGAACGAAATATGCAGCCGATGTCAATCAATTGCTGTTCGAAGATATCGGCATTTCCGGAAGAACAGGATTTTTCCTTTCTTTCATAGTGATAGTACTGGCTATAACATTTACACAATCGATCTTCTATAAATTATTTTTAAAAGATCTTGTAGATGCGACATGGAATAACATCCTTGGCCTGCTGATGGGTTTAGTCGAAGGTGCTCTTGCAATCAGTATCGGGCTGATCGTGTTAAGCATTTATCTCGATATACCTTCCCAAGAGACTAAACGGGAGTCGCAATTGTATAAACCATTGAAGAATTTTGCCCCTATGGTTTTCGATCAGGTAAATACATTTCTACCTGAGTCAGAGGATTTTTATCAGCAGATCATGAACTTTGCGACGGAAGAAATAAAAAAGATGGAGAAGAAATAACGATATATGAGTCAGTTTGACGCAGCAGCTGATAAATTAGAACTTCATAAAATACTCCACCGAATACAGTTTTACGCCTCGTCCGAACTTGGGAAAGAAGCTGCGGAATCCATTGAACCCGGTTCGGACATTGAATCCATTTCCACAGAGCATAACCGCGTTTCTGAGATGAAACGGGTGTTGGAAGGTGAGGGGGGATTCCCAATCGACGGAATAAGGGATATCAGAATCTCCCTTCAACAATCGACGATCGAAAACAATATCCTCTCAGCAAAAGAACTCCTCAATATTGCATCAACCCTGCTTACTGCAAGAACTATTAAATCGTTTATCGAAAAACGAAGGGAGTATTTACAGCAGTTAAATCACCTAACTACTTCTATTTCAGTCTTTAAGGAGATTGAGTTTAACATTAATCAAGCGATTGATGAGAACGGTCAGGTAAGAGATTCCGCAAGTAAAGAGTTGAGATCAATCCGTCAGTCTATTGCAGACAAGCAACATGCAATCCGCCGTGCATTAGAGAAGATCCTGCGAGCCACCGCTGAACAGGGAATGGTCAGGGATGAGATTGTTACAACCAGAGACGGTCGGATGGTTATTCCTATCAAAGCGGAATTAAAGAATAAGTTTCCTGGATTTATCCATAGCGCTTCTGCAACAGGACAGACGGTCTTTATTGAGCCGTCTGAAACGCTTACCTACAACAACGAGATCACTGAGCTATTCTTCAAAGAGAAAAGGGAGGTTGAACGCATCCTCCGTGAATTGACCGGTCAGATTTCACAGGTAGCATCTGAAATTCGGCATATAGTAGAAATCCTCACTGCAATAGATTTATGTTACGCTAAAGCCCGTTATTCCATTACTATAAAAGCAAATAAGCCGCTATTAAAAGAAAATGGATCGCTGGTAATTTTGCAAGGATTGCATCCTGTATTACTGCTTCGCCATGAACGGGAAACTATCGTTCCGCTGACCATAGAAGTTGGAAATTCGTTCAAAACACTTCTTATTACAGGACCGAATGCCGGTGGAAAGACAGTCGCGCTGAAATCTCTTGGAATTCTTTCATTAATGGTGCAATGCGGGATTCATGTCCCTGTTTCTCCTGATTCAGAATTTCCTATCTTCAAAAAGATTTTTGTGCTGATGGGGGATAATCAATCTATTGAAAACGATCTCAGTACGTATAGTTCTCAAGTACTTCAAATTAAGAAGATTACGGAACAGGCAGATGTTACATCACTTGTTTTAATTGATGAGATTGGGTCCAGTACAGATCCTACAGAGGGAGGGGCTATAGCAGCTGCAGTCATCGAGCATTTAACCGCTGCAGGGGCGTTAACGGTTGCCACGTCTCACCACGCTTCACTAAAAGCATTTGTACATAATGCTCCGGGAATGGAGAATGGGGCAATGGAATTTGATCAGGAAACGCTCATTCCTACGTACAGATTCAAATTAGGACTGCCCGGCAGCAGTTATGCTCTTGAGATCGCTCAACGCCTCGGTGTAAATGAAAAGATTATTGCAAATGCCAGCAGCATGCTGGGTGAGCAAAAAGCGAAACTTGAACAGTTGATTTTGGAGTTGGAAAACCGTTCGCAGTTACTCGAACAAAAGCTTTCTCATGCAGACGCTGAAATCAATAAATACAAAGAGTTATCCGTTTCATACGAAAGTAAATTACAGACTTTAAACAAGGATGTTCGAGAAGTGAAACGCAAGGCAATTGAAGAAGCGAAGTTGATTATTGATCATGCCTCTTCGACAATTGAAAATACTGTGAAGGAGATCAAAACTCAGCAGGCAGACCGCGAAGCGATCCGGAAAGGGAAGAATCAGATCTCCCAGTTAGAAAAAGAAGTTGCTCATCTTGAAAAAGATATTGCTGATACTCTTACAGCAGATTCTGATCAGGTAATTGAGATTAAACTCAATGATACCGTTGTCCTGCGTTCCGGCGGTCAAACAGGAACTGTTTTAACGTTGCCGGATAAGAATGGCAATCTTCAGATCGCTTTTAATTCAATAAAAGCAAAGGTTCACCTTTCCAACATCAAAACAGTATCGAAAAAAGAGGCGAGAAGAATCGATGTAACATCTTCTTTTACAAGCGATAAACAGTTTCTTTCTGAAGTTGATGTGAGGGGGATGTACGGAGATGAAGCAATTGAGATGGTTGATAAGTTCATTGATGATGCACTTCTTGCCGGATTACAACGTGTTGACATCATTCATGGACATGGAACCGGTGCATTGCGTAAACGGATACACGAGTTTCTCGAACATGATTCCAGGATCAAAAGTCACCGATTCGGAGAACGGTTTGAAGGGGGTGCAGGCGTCACTATCGTGGAAGTAGCCCAATAATTAGAATGAAGAAAATTCGAAAAATATTGATCGCTAATCGCGGTGAAATTGCTGTTCGAATCCACCGTTCCGCAAAGGAAATGGGGATTCAGACTGTTGCAGTGTACTCAGATCCGGACAGAACGGCGCCACATGTTCTGTTATGTGATGAAGCTTATAGTTTGACCGGAACTACGTCTGCAGAAACATACTTGAATATTGAAAAGATCCTGAAAATCGCAAAGGATGCCAAAGTCGACGCAATTCATCCGGGATATGGATTCCTTTCAGAAAAAGAATTTTTTGCTAAATCTATCATCGATGCAGGTCTCATCTTCATCGGTCCACGGCCTGAGACTATCGAATTGCTCGGCAGTAAAACTTCCGCACGTGATCTGTTATCAAAGAAAAACATTCCAATTGTTCCTGGAACTACCAAACCTATCAACACATTAGACGAGGCAATGAATGTTGCTTCTGTCATCGGATACCCCGTCCTTATTAAAGCATCAGGCGGCGGTGGCGGCAAAGGAATGAGACGTGTCGATGGACAGGAAGAATTGGAAAGCGCTATTGAACGAGCACGAAACGAAGCTTCAAAAGCATTCTCCGATGACCGTGTCTATATCGAAAAGTATATCGTTAATCCAAAGCACATTGAGATCCAAATCCTTGCAGATACCCATGGAAATGTCATCCATTTAGGAGAGAGGGAATGTTCGGTGCAGCGCAGACACCAGAAAGTGGTGGAAGAGTGCCCCAGCATCGCTTTAACACCGCAATTACGTGCCAAAATGGGTCAGGCTGCTGTTGAAATTGCTAAAGCAGCCGGTTATGTGAATGCGGGGACAATGGAGTTCCTGCTTGATGCAGCAATGAATTACTATTTTTTGGAAGTCAATACCCGAGTTCAGGTGGAACATCCGATCACGGAAATGGTCTATGGCATCGATATCATTAAAGAACAGATCCGCATCGCACAGGGTGAACCACTGTCGATTACACAGAACGAAGTGAAGATCAACGGGCATGCGATCGAATCCAGGATCTACGCCGAAGAGTATGACAATAATTTCCTTCCGTCGACCGGCACCATTACACATTACCAGCCGAGTGAAGGGCTGGGTGTGAGAAATGATTCTGGTATCCGCGTTGGATCAGAAATCACCATGTATTACGATCCGATGATCGCCAAACTGATCGTCCATGGCAGAACACGGAACGAAGCATTGGAAAAAATGAAACGTGCATTGCGGGAATATAAGATCCATGGAGTAAAGACGACAATCCCGTTTTGTGAAATGGTGGTTTTTCATCCGGAATTCGTCAAAGGGACATACGACATCAACTTTGTGGCAAAGCATTATCTTGTTCCGGACAGCAAACTGGATAAGTACGAAAGCAGCGCTATTGCCGCATCGTTTATCTCGGAAGGACCGGCTTCGGTGAAGAAAAGTCTGAACACGATAAATTCAATTCAACAATCAAAATGGAAACTTCGGCACCGCGATGAGTGAATCCACAATCAATATAGCGGAATTTTCCTATTCCTTTGATGAAACCCGCGGCCTGTTGAAAGATGCCAAGGGGAATATTGTTTCCACCGATGTGAAAAAAATATCGGAAGGAGAATTCAGCGTGCTGGTCGGCGGCAGATCGTACCATCTGTTCGTCACCCGAACAAAAGAGACTGCCACAGCAACAGTGAACAATTTTATCTTCGAGGTGCGGCGGGAAACAGAACGGGATAAACTGACAAAGCGGCTGCAGAAAGATTCCGGTCAAACTGCAAGTACAGTGACGACAAGAGCGCCGATGCCCGGCCTTATCACCAAATTATTGAAGCAGGAAGGAATTGCGGTTGCTGCCGGTGAAGGAATCCTGGTGGTGGAAGCAATGAAAATGGAAAATGAGATCAAAGCCGCAAAAACGGGAACAGTGAAAAAGATTTTTGTAAAAGAACGACAAACTGTCGAAAAAAACGATAACCTCTTTACGATTGAATAACTATGAAAGCATTTGAAGAACCGGTTGTAACAAAAGAACTCGCACTCCATCATGGATTAACAGAGGATGAATATCAAAAGGTCCTGTCGATTCTTGGAAGGACGCCGTCCTATACGGAACTTGGCATTTATTCAGTGATGTGGAGCGAACATTGCAGCTATAAGAATTCGATCGCTCAGTTGAAAACACTTCCTCGAAGCGGACAACGATTGCTGGTTGGTGCAGGTGAAGAGAATGCCGGACTTGTGGATATCGGAGACGGTCTTGCCGTCGCATTCAAAATTGAAAGTCATAACCATCCTTCCGCTGTGGAACCATACCAAGGTGCAGCCACAGGGGTCGGCGGGATCATGCGCGACATTTTCACGATGGGTGCACGCCCGGTGGCAGCGCTGAATTCGCTTCGCTTCGGCAGCATCGATGATCCGCAGACGCGCCATCTGCTAAAAGGAGTTGTCAAAGGAATTGGCGATTACGGAAACAGTTTTGGTGTACCGACGATCGCCGGCGAAGTATTTTTCGACCCATGCTATCAGACAAATCCGCTCGTGAATGCGATGTCTGTTGGGATCGTTGAACACGGCCATGTGGCATCGGCAATCGCAAAAGGAAAAGGAAATGTGGTGATGATCGTCGGTTCTGCAACGGGCCGGGATGGCATTCACGGCGCAACATTTGCATCGGAGGAAATTTCCGAAGCATCCGAATCCAAACGGCCTTCCGTTCAGGTGGGAGATCCGTTCACGGAAAAACTGCTGCTCGAAGCAACATTGGAAGTGATTCATGCCGGACTTGTTGTCGGCATTCAGGATATGGGTGCGGCAGGCATTACATGCTCTACAACGGAGATGAGCGCAAAAGGGAAGAGCGGAATGGAGATCAATCTGGACCTCGTCCCGACACGCGAAACTCATATGACTGCGTATGAAATTATGCTGTCAGAATCGCAGGAGCGAATGTTGATTGTTGCGACTCCGGAAAATGAAAAAGCGATCATTGATATTTTTGAAAGATGGGATCTGCATTGTGTTACAATCGGCAAGGTCACTGAAGACGGAATGGTACGCGTATTCCATCACGGAACATTGAAAGCGGAAGTGCCTGCTGAGACCTGCGTGCTTGGCGGCGGAGCTCCTGTGTATATCCGTGAATCGAAAGAGCCGGAATATTTGAAAACTACCAGGGCATACGATATGAAAAGTGTTTCAGCTCCTCGCAATATCGTTGACTCGATAGAAAAATTATTGCAATCCCCGAATATCGCCAGCAAGCGCTGGGTGTATGAACAATATGATTCGATGGTGCGGACGAATACGGTGATCCTTCCCGGATCGGATGCGTCCGTTGTGCGAATCAAAAAATCAGAAAAATTGTTGTCAGCCAAAACAGATTGCAACAGCCGGTATGTGTATTTGAATCCCCGGAAAGGTGCCGCGATTGCAGTTGCAGAATCGGGCAGGAATGTCGTCTGCACCGGAGGCAAACCGATCGCTATCACCAACTGCTTGAATTTCGGAAATCCGTACAAACCGGAAGTGTATTGGCAGTTCAAGGAAGCAATCGTCGGCATCGGCGAAGCGTGCAAGGCATTTGAAACACCCGTAACCGGAGGGAACGTCAGCTTTTACAATGAAAGTCATCAAGCAGCTGTCTTTCCAACGCCCACCATCGGCATGCTCGGAATCGTAGAATCTGAAAAGCATGTGACGACATCGTTCTTTAAGAAAGCGGGAGATGCCATTATCTTGCTCGGCACGAACCGCGGAGATATTTCCGGGAGCGAATTCCTTGTCCAGGAGTATGGATTGACAGTCGGAGATGCTCCGTATTTTGACCTTGCTGATGAAGTGCGTTTGCAGAATTGTGCATTAGAGTTGATTCAACAAGGACTTGTACAATCGGCACACGATATTTCGGACGGAGGATTGATCACGGCATTGATTGAAAGCGCAATCGTCGGCACACACCGATTCGGATTCGACGTCCAGCTGCCGCTCAACGGAATTCCATTGTATAAAATTTTGTTTGGAGAAGAACAGTCACGGATCATCATCTCTGCCAATCCTGTTCACACAGAGCAGATCAAGACTATTTGTGCAAAACATGCAGTACCGATAACACACATCGGTGCGGTGACGGCCAAACACGAAGCGACGATCAATAATGAGATCACCATCAATATTGACAAGGCGCATACACTGTATTTCAATGCATTAGATGCAAAAGTGTATCAAAACAACTAGAAGCCATCTTAAAAATGGAAGGTCATTGCGAGGAGTCCTGTTTTTCCGGACGACGAAGCAATCCCTCCTTAGTTTTAAGATTGCTTCGCCAAAAAACGGCTCGTCCCGAAGGGACTCCTTTGGAGCAATGACAAATTATCGATTTTAGCGATAACTTCTAGTGAGAAGAACTGCAGAACATATTAATGAAGTACCAGTCTTGATTTGGCCGATTCCGTTTGACGTCATCCGGATGACTGGCGTTGAATCCGTCGATTTTTTGCAGCGGATCACCACGAACGATTTTGAGAAATTTTCAACAGGGGAGATCCAAAAAACTCTGCTGGTAACCGATAAGGGGCGTATCCTCGATACTGTTTGGGTGCACCATTCTGGCAGCCACTTGCTGTTGATTGTCAGCAGCGGAATGGCGCAAGAAGTTATTGCATTCCTCAACAAATATATCATAATGGAAGATATCACGTTGGAGAATTGTTCCAACGAATATTCTGTCCGGTTCCATTTTGATCCGAATCGTACGACGATGCGGACAGATTTTTTTGGCAGCGAAGTATCAGTGGAACTAATCCAAAAAACTGTTTTGTTTAATGATCCTGGAAAACAAGTTGAACAATGGCGCATTGGACAAGGGATTCCTCTTGCAAAAAAGGAGATTGTTCAAGACTATAATCCGTTAGAACTAAATTTATGGGACTGGATCAGTTTTACCAAAGGGTGTTATATCGGACAGGAAGTGATCGCCCGGCTCGATACATATAATAAAATTCAACGGTCGCTCTGCAGGATATCTGCTATTGATACGATCATAGAACAGGATCTTCTTCAATCCGAGAATGGTGATGATGCCGGGAAAATAACGAGTGTTGTTCACACTGATGCTGGCTTTATAGGATTAGCAGTGATCCGTTCAAAGTTTGCCGTAGAACAGAAACAGTTATTTACTGACACTACACGCACCGCCGTTATCATCGAACAAGTTTTTCAAAAAGGAATTCATGGAAGAAATTAAAACAGCGGCAGGGACAAAACAGGAACTGTACGAACAACTGCTGCCGCAAATTTATTCCGTTGTGAGCGATGAGCCGAATGTCATTGCCAACATGGCAAATACCGTTGCAGCATTAAAACAAACTTTTTCCTATTACTCATGGGTGGGGTTCTATCTTGTTGATCCGAAACTGCAGGAACTGGTACTCGGTCCATTCCAGGGAAAGCTCGCCTGCACCAGGATTGCATTCGGCAAAGGAGTTTGCGGCACTGCGTTTCAGAAAAATGAGACAATCATTGTTCCTGACGTGAATCAATTTCCAGGGCATATCTTTTGTGACGGCGATTCCAAATCGGAGATCGTCGTTCCGGTGCGCCATCATTCAACAATCGTTGGAGTATTGGATGTTGACAGTCATGAATATGACAGCTTCGATTCGACGGATAAATATTTTCTTGAACAACTGTTACAACAGATTTCCGGGAAACTCATTACTTTATGAAAAAATTTAAACTGCAAAAAGCTCCCAAAGCATATAAGAACGCCGGTTTTCTTGCCAGCAGGGACGCTCGGCCGTTACGCATCCTGTCGGAATTTCTTGAACCGTTAAGTCGGTTCAATTATTACAATGTCAAAGATACGATCGTCTTCTTCGGATCGGCGAGAATTAAACCGAGAAGCGAAACAATCAAACATCTGCGTGAGCTTGCAAAGAACGGCAGCAAGAAAAACATCCATTCAAAAAAATATCATGAACAATTGCTGCAGGCGGAAGTTGCTGTTGAGATGTCCCGGTACTATGAGGATGCGATGGAACTTTCCCGATTGATTACTGCCTGGTCGACAAAATTGAAAACGAAGAACCGGCTGCTGGTTTGCACTGGCGGAGGCCCGGGTATTATGGAAGCGGCGAACAAAGGCGCACTGCTGGCAAAAGGAGAGTCAATCGGATTGAACATCAGTCTGCCGTTCGAGCAGTATCCCAATCCGTATATCACGCCGAAATTCAACATGGAATTCCATTATTTCTTTATGCGGAAATTATGGTTCATGTTCCTTGGCAAAGCGCTCGTCGCATTCCCCGGCGGTTTCGGAACTTTGGATGAGTTTTTCGAGTTATTAACATTGTTACAGACGAAGAAGGTCGGGAAGAAAATGACCGTGATCCTGTATGGAACGAATTTCTGGAACAAGATCATTGATTTCAAAGCGTTGGTAAAATATGGAATGATCAGTTCGGAAGACTTAGAACTGTTTTCCTTTGCCGATACACCAAAAGAGGCGTTTGCGATCCTGAAAAAGGATGTACTGAAAAACTATTCCGAATTTCGATGAATGCATTGACAGAAAAAGAGATCGTGGAGATCAAATCACTCGTTACGCTTCTGGATGACGAGGACGAGTCGATTTATGTCACGGCCAGAGAGCGGCTGCTGATGTACAGCGAACATGCGTTGGGATATATTCCGATTCTTGATGAGCAGACCGGCATCGCGGCCCAACGCTTCAATGAGATCCGGGAACTGATCCTTCGGTCGACGATCAAAGAACAATTGCGAGCGTTAAAGAGGAAAGCGAACGGAGACATTGATCTGGAAGAAGGGATGTTTCTGATCGCAAAATACCGCTATACGACCCTTGATCCGAAACCGTACACGGAGCAGCTGAATGCCTACGCGGCAGAATTGAAGGAAAAGCTCAGTTCGATCAATGATGAAACGGAAATCTTCCGGCGCGTCATAACATTCTTTGTAGAAGAAAAAGGATTCAACGGCAACCGGAATGACTATTACAGCGAAGAGAATCATTATCTTAACCGCGTTCTCGACTCTAAGATCGGCATTCCAATCACCATCAGTGCCGTCTATTTACTGGTTGGTAAACGGATCAATTTACCGATGAATGGTATCGGGCTGCCAGGCCACTTTGTGATGCGGTTCTCGTTCGGCAGCACTCATGTCTATTTCGATCCGTTCAACGGCGGGAAAACGTTGTCACCGGCTGATTGCAAAGAGATCGTCAAGAATTTAGGATTCAATTTTACGGAAGAATATCTACAGCCGGTCTCCAACCAGCAGATTCTTGAGCGAATGCTTCGTAACATCATTCTAATGCTCGAAAAACGACAGGAAAAAGAGCGTATCGAAACAATACGGCAATTCATTGATACTCTCAATTCTGATTTGTAACTTGTTATATATCCATGGGGGTGTTTTGGCT
>Ga0172379_10006018_pt1 | contig 16515 bp, 20 predicted proteins | sample GrowelOW334metaG_FD_119756 | JGI IMG/M metagenome (GOLD analysis project Ga0172379, IMG submission 119756) | Groundwater microbial communities from an aquifer near a municipal landfill in Southern Ontario, Canada - Groundwater well OW334 metaG | ecosystem: Environmental > Aquatic > Deep... | reverse complement strand
CAGACATAGCTGCGTCTGAAATTGCACCTGCAAGTTTGTGATTCTTCATCAAGTTTTTGACTGCAAGATCCTCAACAACAATGAACTCCGGTCGCTTGGCTATCACTTCCGAAGTTGCTTTGTTGATTGCATCTTTTCTGATATTAGCAATATGTTTATGATGTTTTGCTAATTTTCTCTGAGCTTTTTTCCTGTTATTTGATCCTTTCTTTTTCCTACTTACTGATTTATTAAGCAATCGAATGCGTTCTTTATTCTTACTTGCAGTCTTTGGATTCTCGAAAACAGTTCCATCGCTCAAAGTAGCAAGATGATTTACACCAACATCAATTCCTAAAGATTCTCCGGTCGGTCGAACAGGATCAGGAATTGTTTCTTCTACAGCAAACGAAACAAACCAACGATGATTTTCTTCAATAATAGTTGCAGAGAGAATTTTGATATTTTTTTGTTTTAATGTTGGTAAATAATCTTTTTCTTTGAGTTTTATTTCACCAATTCGAGGAAGGGTTACATGAAATTCTGTTGCTCTAATTGTATTTGTAACTCGAAAATTTCCATATCCTTCTCTTTTGGTTTTGAATCGAGGAAATCCTTTTTCTTTTTCTCCGTTTGCACAACGTCGAAATAAATTTTTAAATGATTTTTCAACATCTCTTATGGCTTCTTGCGGAGCACATTTTGAGACTTCATATAACCAAGAGCAACCACCATCTTTTTTTGAAAGATGTTTTAATAAATTTAATAATTTATGAAGATCATAATAACTAACAGAATGTCCAGTTATTTCATAATAATCAATATTTTGTTTAAGAGCCCAATTATAAGCCCAACGAGCTGCACCTGCATGATTGTGCAAAGCTTTGATTTGCTCATCATTTGGATCAAGTTCGGTCTTGTAGGCTTTATTGATTATCATAAAATTATCTTAAAAGATTAAAAATGTATTGTCAATAGTTTGTTTTTACTGATCAACCAAAAGCAAAATTGGCATTAATGTTAGCGTAGTTTTGTAATCGCCGCCAGAAATGTCATTTTCCCAAGCTTGAACACAATAGACACCGTTCAAATGAGATTTAATATTGGGATCGAAAAGACCGCTACGAACTAAATCGTCTATGATTGGAGAGCTTTGAAGTTCGTTACCGGGATTGTTTGCGGACAAAGCTTGCAAGATCGGAAAATTCCGTTGTAGGCTTTCGGCGGTGTTTGTAAAGTTGCGCCCGTCTGCAAGTTGTTGATCAAGCATCGGTTGTTGATTAACTTCTAAGTACACGCCTTGTCCGATCATTTTATCAGCATCGTAAATGTCGGGTTCGCCTCTCATAACGACTTGAACCGCAATTGCATAATACGGCGAATAGCTACTCAAGTTCAAGATATTTTCTGTACTATTTGGTGCCGAAGATGTTCTTCCGGCTTCACCAACGTTTGCGGCTGCACCTTTTTCTTTCGGAACGCGCTTATCGACAAGAGCTTTTTGCCAACCCGCCATATTAGGAGCTGCGGATTCACTGGTTAAAGTGTTAGTTTCTCCGGACGGATTGATTGTAGTATTTTCAGCACCGTTTGAAAAATCAGTCCATTGAAGATCAGCTCCGACCGTGAGTTCGATAACACCGCTTAGATGCGACGGATATTTGAGAAAGAAAGAGCATTTATTACGAGCGTCATTTAATTCATTGTTTCCAGTATCGTTGATTATTGCGCCGTTTGAAAGCCCAAGCTGTTCATTGAGCAACAAATTGGCATTCACACGTTTTTCTTCAATTTCTGCTTCATCATAAATCATAATCTTGCATAAAGATTGGCTTGAACCTGATTCTTCAATAAAACTTGAAGAAAAAGTTACACGCGGCGGCATTCCGCTTTTTTGACATTTCCAACGGCGCTGCACAATACCGCTTATGAAATCTTTGAACGGCATATCTCCTTTAGTTTGATACCAACCATCGTCTGCGGCCAAAGACGTTTCATCAAACGTTCCTGTAAATTCTACTTTTATTAAAGGGTCTTCATTCGGATCTTGTCCTGACTGATTGATAAACATATCCCTCAACATAGATTCAAAATTAGCTTGATTAATCTTGTCGAAAGGCATGTTTGAAGGAACTACTGGACGAACCTTATCTATAATGTATTGGGCCAAAGGAGAGAGTTCCAAGGTCCATTGCGAAGCTCCTCCGGGAAACGATTGCGCCCAAGCCGCCATTGTTAACGCAACCCAAGTATTTTCGTTTTGGATGCGTTCATTTGGAGTCCAGACTCCGCCTTGAGTCCAATGCTGAATGCCGTTCGTCCAACCCCAACGGAGATAGACGGTACGGAAATCCTCAACCTGATTGTAAGTTGAAATATAGCGGAGAAGACGCTCAAAGAGGAAATTGGTCGGGTCTACAAAGGTGAGAACAATAGAACCGTCCTGCGACTGTTTGAAGGATGTTAGATGCTGATTTTGAACGTTGTAGAATGGAATGACGCGGCCGAACCGCATATGAACAAACGGAGTTACATTCCCGTCAATGATATTAGCGATCTTGTTTCTTTGGACAGTTTCGATATCCCAAAGAAGTCTGATCGGATTTTCTGCGGAATTAATATCACCATTAGCCATTAGTCTTTGAACCGGTCAATAGATCGTGGTCGTCAAGAGCTTTTACAACTGCTTTGAAAATCAAGTTTTTATTCGAGTCGGTAAAATATTCAGCGGCTTTTTTCCAAACTTCGGTTGTGCGGACAAGCAATTGAATGATTTTGGTCCTTGAAAGTTTGGGCATAAACCTCTCGAAATTCGGAGCGGTTTTCAGAACGATATCGACTATTTCCTGCATAAACGCCCGAACTTCATGCGGGTCATTATAATAGGTTTTCAGGTCAATATTCGTTGTGTTCTTGCCGTAGTTGTCGATTCCACCTTTGGATTGAACGTCTGCGGCGTGAGTCAATTCGTGCAAGAGTTCCGTAAAAAGAGCGTCTTCCAACTTGCCGGACTTGAAAAATCCAATCCAATCATCCGCTGTAAAAAGATTGTTGAGCTTGATTGAAATTACAGGATCGTTTCCGCCTTTGAATTTGCCAAATCCTGAATATGCAATCAGACTCTTTTTGTTTTCAGGCTTATCGAAGCCGACCACAATTGAGATTTCAACTGTACCCGAAGATGCAACCTTTTTCAACAGAAAAACATCCGAAGCGATATTTATTTTATAGCCAGTTTGCGGAACATTCTTCGGATAATAGCGTTCCATTGCAGTATTGATTTGTTGCGCAAGATCGTTTGCCGAAGCTTTGATTAAGCTTTTGTCTAACGGAATAGCGCGGGACTCTTCGATTTCAGTCCATTCTTTGAGTAAATCATCGGGAGTTTTTTGATCTGAATAAAACATTAAATTTCAGCGTTAATTTCACTTGCAACTGATTGCCAATAAAGCATAAGATCTAAATGTACGCCAAGATCAGCAATCAATTTTGAAGATATGATTTCAGAAATCTGAATATCTTTTTCCATTATTTTCAAAATCATATTTATTGATATCATTGAAGACAAAGCATGTTTTTTTGCTTTATCAACATAAAGCTTTAATTGATTGTTAGGATAATTTTGTTTACGTATTTTTTGAACGTGTTTCAACCCTCTAAGATGAGAATTTTCTAAATCTTTATAATTAACTGCTGGTATTTTTTCGTCCAAATCAACTGTATCAGCTTCCGCAACAACGTTATTCCCTGCAACAAATGATTGCAGGAATTCATCAACAGAAACTTGATCTTTTTCGATTTTCATTTTATATCTCGTTTTCTAAAAGAATGACGCGAGCTTCCGAAAAGACCCGCGCCTCTTCCGTCCATCAATTATTTAGAAAATTCCTTGAAGGCTTTTTCAAGAATATCACACAATGGATTGTATATTTTTCTGAATATTGCAGTTCTATCATTGCCGACAACGCCTTTTCCAACAGGATGATCTTCTAAAAATTTTCCAAGTTGAGTTAATGCAAATTTTGGATCGGCACTAGAATAAAACCATGCTATTTTTTCCGCAGTGCTTTTCAACCATTGTTCATCATATTTTATATCTTTATCATCTTCATTTGCTTCCGCAACAACGTTCTTTCCTGCGACAAACGATTGCAGGAATTCATCAACGGAAACTTGGTCTTTTTCGATCTTCATTACAATTCTCGTTTCTTTCTTTCAATTGAGGAAATTAATCAACCTTGTTAAGCATCTTTTCGATTTCTTTGGTCATTTTATCAGCATTGCTTTTCTCCGCGCTCTCATCATCGTCTTTAGCAGCGGCGGAAGCTTTTTCAGCAAAATCTGACAGCTTTTTATGGAAGTCGGCAACCATAAATATTTTCTTTTTGGCAAGAGTCTCAGGTGCAAGTGCTTTCTCGACTGCATCCCATTCATGATCTTTAACGAAATCGACAAGAGAATTCAGGTGAGCCGCGAAATCTTCGGTACGATCTTCGCCGTCTGCGGCCTTGTAATCGTAACCGCCCTTGAATTCCTGATCGGAATCATCATCGTCGCAATCGCAGTTGTCGCAGCCGCAATCTTCATCGCCAATCTCGAATTCAAGCGAATAACCGTCTTTACTCTTACGCCTGAAATTGCTCTTGAATTCTTCGTCTTCGTCTTCGGCAATATCTTCAAAGAGAGTTTCGCGGTCAAAAGAAGAATTGCAGCTTTCGTTTTTTTCAGGAACGTCTTTGATTACCGGCAAAAACATTTTGGCAAGTTTTTTATCAGCAAATTCTCGAAGGAAATTATAAACTTCGTCAACAATGTTATAGTCTGAACTAGTTTGCGTACCGCCGACTGTAGGAAGCCTATATTGATTCAAAATACTGAAACCGGCATTTTTCAAGACTTTTTCAAAATTGGTTTGAACAAGACGATTGCTTATCCAATGATAATTCCTTACTATGCCGTATTCTATATTAAGTTTGAAAGATAATTTTACCGTAAAAACTATCCCAACATCTTTGAGATTATCGTTTTCTTCCTTGAAAATTTTTGGAGCGAACAATTCTCCAGTAAGTTTTAACGTTGCATCTATGCTGACTTGCCCACCTTTTATTTTATGTAAAAAAGGAGAAACATCAAATAAATCATAGTCTACAAGTTCTATATGAGTAATTCTTAGACCATAATTTATTTCTTTTTCATCATCTTTTCTATACGCAATGTGAGAAAACAAAGGTTGGTTGGCTTTAATAGCAACTGCACCTTCAGACAGAATTTCACGGCCGGAAGAAGAATTGCGACTTTCGTTTTTATTGTTTTGAGCATAGAAATCTTTGGCGTGTTTCAAAAGCTCTTTTCGGTCTGCTTCCGAATAGCCAAGTTCTTTCATTTCTGCATCGCCATAGTTATAAGCAAGCAAATAAAAAGCGCTTTCGCCGTATGGACTTACATCCAAATAATTTTTTCTAAGATTGCCTTTGTTATCATAATCTTTGCTCAAGAAAATGATTGTTTTTCCGTCTTTGGTCAAGCCGACGCTAACGCCTTTTGCCAGTGTCTTAACAGCACTTCTGATAGTAGCGTAATCTCCAGTAGTCAGAGTTTTTTCAGATACGGTTTCATCGTCTTCAAACAGATTGCTGCTCTCGGGTCGATAATCACCCTCTAACTGCGACGTGTAATCGTTCATGAAAACAGGATCGCCGTCGGTAAATGCAGCTTCCATGAGGTTATCAGTCTCAACCGAAACCGTTTCGCCGCCTTCTTCGCCGCGCAACGAAGACAGGAATTCGTCCAGGTCGGAATCGTCTTTCGGACGCGGAACCAATCCACGACGGCCGGTCGAAACGATTTCATTCCCGAAAGAGTCTTTGCCGAATTCGATATGACGGCTGCGCACGTATTTGGTCTTCCGATCTTCCCAATACTTATCGAAAGTCTTGTCGTCCATTTCATCGCCGACAGCGGCTTTGATTTCCTCTTTCTTGATCCAAGAGCGTTTCTTGCTTACCTTACGCGCTTTGGCCATAAGTGCCGTCAAAGACACTTTTGGAACAATATCATTGCTTGTGCCGTCAACTTCTTCTTTACGACGGCTCTTGCCGTAACCGTCGTCTTCAATAAATTTCATGCTTTTCATAAGAGTGTTTACATCAACTTCTTCCTGAACCATATCCAAAAAACTATCGTAAAAACGTTCATTGCTCATTTTAATTTCCTTCTTAAAAGGCCGAAGCCGAAAAACCTCATTATTATCTTCGATTGTAGTCTTACAATCCTTTAATTTGGTTTGCCGCCTAGAAACCCGAAGCCGAATTCGTTTTCCATTGTATTGTCGTTGTAAACAAGATTCGATTGCTTTTGAGTATTTTGTTTCAACGGCTGCAAAATTCCGTTTCGATAAACCATAGTCGGTTTTTGCTCATCTCCAAACGAATCGTTGGTTCCGTAAAAACTAGCCGCAGGTGGAGCTTCAGGTCCAACACTATTATAGGTCAAAGCATTTGATCCTTCAATCTCTTCTTCGCCGTCTAACGTGTTAAACTCTTTTTCCATTTCCTCTTCGGAGATAGGAATATATTCGTCCTGCGACATTATGTCTTTGCCGTAGCTCTCTTTGATTGCTTGGTAAACAGCGTCGGCAACGTTCGGATCGTCTTCCAACATTGCGTCAAGATTGCCGACTGCCAAACCGCAAGCGATTAAAGCATCATCATTCCTGCCTTTTGAGTGTTTGGCTTTTCCCTCTATCCAGACAAATGTAAGCGCCTCTTCAAACAATCGCTCGCTTACAATGCGGAACATCTTAAAAGTTTGCTGTATGCCGTCAACGATACGCGACCGCGTTGCCGCTGTATTATGGAATCCTGCACGACGGAACTTAATCTGTCCGGTGTTTGGATTGCGGTAATAATACATATTGGAGTAACCGAAAATTTCGATTAAATCCTTCAAAACGATTGCACCGTAGGTATTGCTTTCCAGAATCAAATAAGCTTCATTATACCAAGTGCAAACGTCGAAAATCAGCTTCACGAATTTTCTTAAAGGAGCTTTGCCTTTGTATTCTGCAACCTGCTTGCGGGAAGCAACGTCGAAAATTTCAATGGTCGAAAAATCGCCTCCGTCTCCGGTTGCGATATCACTTCCGACAATATATGCTCTGCCCGGCTGCGGCTTCTCCCAAATCCAAAGATCTCCATTCGGGTCCGGTTCCATCATCGCATTGCGTTTGATTTGAGGTTGAAGCAAAATGTTTTTCAGAGACCGTAGCGTTTCAACCGGAATAACGTTGTTGCCCGAACCAACGAATTCGCCCTCAAATTCTTGAGCCCATTGACGGTCCGTAAACTTGGGCCGCATTTTGACGTACCATTCTTGAGTGTATTCGGGTACGTCTTTCCAATGGCAGAAGAAATAATTAAAGCCGTTCCAGTATTCAGGATTAATTGTTTTTTTCTTAGCACCGTCTACAATGTCTGCGAAGTAGTTGCCTATTCCGTTAGGTGTTGATATTATTATACATTTTCCATTTCCTCTTGATAGAGTCGGCGCGGCGGCTGTCCAAATCGAATCCGCTCTCGGGATGAACGCAGCTTCATCCATAACCAAGAGTGAAAGTGATTCAGAACGTCCTGCTTGCGGGCCTGCGGCTTCAGCCTCAACTATACTACCGGTTGCAAGCTCGAAATGATGAACGTTTCGTTTAACGGTAGGAACGCCGTTCCTAAGCCATTTCGGAAGTTCATCATAGGCAAGTGTGACTTTGGAGAGGAATTTACCGGCGTCGTCGTCTGTCTTGGAAATGATCATAACGGTCTTATGCTTTTGGAACATTGCGATCCAAAGGCAAAAAGCCGATGTTAGCGTAGACAATCCAACTTGGCGGGATTTGTTTACGACAACATTCTGCTCATTAACGAACAGACGACAGATTTCTTTTTGGAAATCATAGAGGCGAAAAGGGATAATCCCTTTTTCGGGATGCTTGATTCGGACGTAGTTTTCAACGAAGTAAACAAAGCTGCCGGAACATTTTTCATATTCTTTAACAGGATCGAAAGTTGGAACAACAGCTTTTGTTTTGACAATTGCAGGCGGCATTCATTAGTCCGACGGATTCGATTTTTCAAACTTGTAAACAGTGTCGTTTACTTTGCCGTGAGTCGCTTTAACAGCGGCATAAAGCTTTGCGGCTGCGGCTTTATTCTTCGGGCCAAGTCCTGTTGAATTCGCTAACTTATTCACCATGTTCATAAGTGCTTCGCTCATGGTTTCAAGAGCATAGGTAAATTCGTCAAGTTCTTCTTTGTCTTTGAAAACCGAGCCGTTGATGCCTTTGTTAACTGCGGCGAAATCAAGCGAAAGTTTTTTCAAATGTTGAGATTGATTTTCGTTGATGTTATTCTCAAAGCTTTCCGAAATATTCGGCATTGTCGCCTGTTCAAGTTTGGCGAAAGATTGAAGAAATTCATCAACAGTTGCTTGCGCTTTTACAATATTCATGATTTTTTCCTTAATTAAACAAGCTGCATTTTCGGAGACACGGCAATATTCACAAGCTCACGTTTTTTGGTCTTCGGATGATTGCGGTGGCGGAATTGATGAACCAAACCATTGCCTTGAATCACCGTACCCATATACTGCCAAGTTTCGCCTGTATCTTCATCTTCAGCTTCCGTCGGTTTTGGTAAGCCTTGATTAATCGACAACTTAGCAAGTTCCGACCATAAATAATCCCATTCTTTACTGCCTTGTTTTACAACAAAAATAGATTCAGAAAGTGAATCTTGATTGAAGGATTCGTTGGTATCATTATCAAAAAACGAAATGATTTTATCGTAAATTTTCTTTACGCCTTCTAGCTCTTTGGCAATGTTTTCATAATATTTTATCAGATTTTTGAATTTCAATTCAGGTTTTCTATTATTGGCCCGATCAATAAAATTTTGAATATTATCAGTATATTTTATTTGATCTTCTATTTGTTTTTTGTTTCGCTTAGCATCAATAAGAATTGTTTCTCCTATTGGAAATTCTGATCTTTGAGATTCTTGAATTTTCGCAGGCTTTTCCAGCGGTGCAATATAGTGCTCATCGAATTCGATTCCGCCGAAATCAACGTATTCGGCTTCATCGGTCGGAGCGCTGATTCTAAGCATTTTGTCGAAATCTATCTTGTCCATAATAAATTCTCCTAGATGGTTCGACGTTCGATCATTGCCGAACCGTCGTGTTGAATTAACTGTTCTCTAATTGCTTTAGGATTTTTTGAAGATATAACACAGAACCGCATATGGTTTCCCCACTTTTTGCACCATTCAGTTGCGGCTGCGAATTTTGCTTGATTCTTTTCTTCTTTTATTTGATTCTTCGGTTTAATTTCCACTAACCAGACCCGGCTATCGCAAAGTTTAACCAAAACATCCGGTACATAATGGTGCTTTAATCCGCGCAATTCATAAGGAATGATTACGGCTTCACAATGGATTTCAGTTACAAGATCGTTCATGCCGTCAAGGGCTTTGAAAATATCCCGTTCCAATCCGGAGCGGTAATGCAGCTTGCCGAAGCGGGTAAGGATATGTCCGGTTCGGCCCCAACTCTTGAGGTTATCTTTGCCTTTAACGATCTTTCGAGCGTTCTCTAAAGACAGTCTTTCGACTTGAGCAATCGACATTTTAGACAGGTCGTAACCAGCACTCTGCTTTTGAGGCATGGTCGCACCCCACGCATTTTTTCGTCTGCGCTTGCAAGTTGTTTTTTTGGCAGGGGATGCGACCATTTCAACCTTTAGTTAATGAGCAGCCGGTGCAGAAACAGGAGCAACCGGAACAGCAACAGGCGCAACCGCCGGAACTACGGGAGCCGGAGCGGCCGGAGCAACGGGCTTGATCGGAGTCGGAGCCGGTTCGGGAACTACAACAGGCGGCGGAACGGCAGGCGTAGCGGCGTCCTTGTAAGCTTCATTCGCTTTACGAAGATTTTCCTGAGCAACAGCATCGGTCGGAGACTCGGGAGTCACGACTTCAGCCGTCGGCTTGCAGGAAACCAAAGTGGCCATGACGATCAGAACCATAACCAGAAACTTCTTCACGATAATTCTCCTTGGAATTGTTAATATCGGTTAAGAGCCGCCCGGCTCTTATTCATGTTTAAGCCTTTGCAATTAAACTGCGGATAACACGCGAAACCGAACGATGTTGTTGTTTCGCTTTGGTTTTTACCCATTCATAAAGTTCTTTGTCCAGCTTGATAGTGTTTTCGTTTTTCTCATCGTCGAAACTTTCGGCCTTGAACTTGCCGCTATTGTCTCGACCGCACTTATTTCCGTTAACATATTCATCTGATTTCATGCATATTTCTTTATCGAAATTTGATTTGCGCTTCGGTTTTTCTCCTTCCGCATAATCATCGGCTTTTGTCCGATTCTTATGCTTCGGATTCTCGCCTTCCGCGTAATCGTCAACAGCTTCGTTGAATTCTTTTTCACCCTTCGGAGTCATGAATTTTTTCTTGAGACCATGAATCAAAAATTCACTTACTCTCGAAAGCAATTGCTTGTCTACTTCATCCAAGCCATACTTTTTCGATATATATTCGGGAATATTTAATCCAAAATAACCATCGTGAATTTTGCCGCCGAAGTAACCATATCGCTTGGCTATTTTGTCGGTTTCAAAATCGCCGGTATCTCCCAAAAGATACAAAAGCTGCATAGAACTTACGCCCTTGAGTTTCTTAGCGGCTCTTTCAAGAGAAGTTTTTGCGCCAAAATCATTAACTATTTTGAGGGCTTCTTTTGTCCAGTCTTTCAAGAATTTATCATGATCAGTATAATTGGCCGCAGCAAAACGTTTGGTTTCAGTTTCGTCTTCTTCAGACTCTTCTTTGTATTCCGGCCGTGCATCAAAGACAACCGAATTAGTGTCTTTTTCGTCTGAGGCAGAATCCGGAACTTCGTCTTTGCTTTCGTTGGCAAATGTAGACCAATCGCTTGCTAAATCGTCAAGACTTGAAAGAATGTTTTTAGCATCCTTATTCGGATCATAAGTCAATCGGTCGTGGTCGTCTTCTTGACCTGCACTTCCGCCTTTGAAGCTGAAGAACACGTTGTATTCGCCGTCATTCGGCTGCATATAACTACCGTAAAAAGCAATACGAGTTTGCTTTTTGTTAATGTCTGCCAAGATTTCAATAAAAGTTCCAAGCTCAGTATCTTTTTGAATCTTGTAACCTTTAACTACAAAGCCGTATTTCTTGAGGATCGGATCAATTTTATTTCGAGGCAACAGAGGAATGACCTTTGTTGCAAAATAGGTGTTCGATCCGTCTTCATCATCGCCGGAAAGCTCGACCAACATTTGATCGACAGTTTTCGGATTGCGTCTTTTTTCATCATATTCGTTGAACATGTTCGTATCCATTCTCACAAATTCCTTTAATTAGGATTTTTTCTGCGTTCTCTTTGGTTGATTTTGCAACGGCGAAACAAGATCCATAATCCGCTGATCATTCCAATTAAAATTCTTAACCGAAGAAGACGGAAGAATTATATACCCATCTGCAAATTGGGCTACAAATGTGCCATCTTTGCCGATCCAGCCGCTTTCCATATTATAGACGTTCGTTAATTTGTCAACATCGGGACCGCTCTGCACCGGCGAAAAACCAAGTTCTTCGATAATGCCTTCCGGCGAAGCTGTTGCATGAGCATTTGTAAAATAAGCAATATAATAATCAATTCCGCCAACATCTATCGGCTTGTGTTCAATATAAACACTGGAATCCGCCAGCCGCGCCAATAGTCCCGAAAGAGTAGCTTCGTATTTGGACGGCAACGGTATGGAAACCGAGACCTGCATATCGGAGCCCATTTGCCGCATCGGAATTGCAGACGGCGTTTCACTACCGGCAAGAGTAACGTCTCCGGCTCCGGAAAACTCATTCAAAAGGTCGTCAACCGTACAGTTGTTTTTGCTCATTGGACTACACTTTCAATAACGGTAACTAGATGATTTTCAGGATCAATTTCGACCTTAGCGCCAAGCGGTAAGGTTATATTCCATTTGCCATGCGAGAACGGCATTCCGAAAATTACAGGCGCTTTTTGTCCGGAAAGCCGGTGAATCAAGGTTCGGTTAATCGAAGGACTTCCATCTTCCTGTGAAATCGAATGACTGTCTCCGGACGGCTGATTGCGCACAAAATCTCCGATGATAACCGGAGTCGAATCACGCAATACTTGAGCGGCTTGTAAATGATGAACCATGCCGTCAACCGTGATTGCAGACTCGCTTATCTCTTCAAGGGCCAATACCGAATTGGAACCGGGAATCTGATATTCAGTTCCGATCAATCGAGTAACCAGCATCAAATTGCCGCCGTACAGGATACCGCTTGCTTTGCGCATTCCTGCGATCTCAAGAATTCGCAATACTACCGGAGCATGATCCAAAACCAAAGGTGTTCGGTCATGCTTCTCTTGAATCATGTTAAAAAAGAAATCTAAATTGGTCGTTTCGTATTCCGCACCGGGATCAAGCACTTCCGCAGTTGGGCCTAGAAACGTAATCATTCCTGTCTTTACGGTAATCGCATTCAAAAGAGCAGTAACATCCGAAAACCCGCTTATCGGCTTTGGATTCTTTTTGATCAATTCGTAATCCAAATAAGGCAGAATTTGCTGCGCACCGTAACCGCCGCGCGCCGTCATAATCGCATCAATTTTCGGATCGGCAAACATTTCATTAAGGTCGTCTGCACGACGCTTAATCGAAGCTGCGGTAAGTTCACCTTCGATAACGTGACTCACGGTCTTGCCAAGTTTGAAACTTGCACCGTAGCGCTTCGTAATCTCTTGAACCGCTTGAGCAAGGTATTCAGGATTGATTGCAGACGACGGTGCTACAACTCCGATAACGCCGCCCTTTTTTGGAAAAGCCTTTGGTTTTATGGCCATTAAATTCCTGCTTGTTTGGCAACGGACAAAATAGTTTCTGCAAGGCTTGCTGCATCAATTATGAAACAGCCTTCGTTTTCTGCTTTAGAGGTTTTTTCTTTTACCCAAGCATTTGCTTTAGTTTCAGTCCACTTATCAACGTCAAAAAGATAAGTTACAATCTTACTCTTTGTAACGTTATAGAGAGCTTTTATTCCCTGTTCTTTATCCAAAACGATATAGCGGAGTTTTCCATCATCATCGCTCTTTGTCCAGTCTGGAGCAGTTACGTGAATATTCTCTCCCTCTTTCGGCGTAAATGTTCCCGGCATATCAAATCCCTTTCACGGGCGGTTTTTTCGATTTCTTATCAAGTTTTTCAAAACTTCCTGAATCAGAAGGTACTGTAATCGGATGCTTTTTGGCCCAATGGTAAACGCAGTTTTCAGAATTTGCGTTGTTACATTCATCGGACGGTGCAGCTAACGGTGCTCCGGTTTGAAAGAGCTGCATATTTCTCAAAGAGACATTCATTCCGCACCGTTCACACTCATAACCGATAGTCGAATCCGATTCGATCTTATCTTGTTTTTCTTCTTTATTCAAGACTTCGATCAACATTTTGTAAACACCGAAAGGATTCAATTTTCGAGTTAAATACGCACCTGTTGAACCGAAAACAAAAAATGAAAGTATTTTGAGAATTGTTTCAAAACTTTCCAATTCCATTAATGGATATTGTTTATTAATCTGTTCAGCAACAAAACCCAAACCGTAAAGAGAAATAAACAGACTGAAAACAAATCCCATTGATATGCAAAGAATAACTCCTTTGGTAAGAATACGAAACCATGTTCGCATATCCGAGTAACACTCAATCATGAAATCGGAAAAGTTTTTCGGACTTGCAACCATTGTAAAACTTTCTTCCTCAGTATTGCCCAATGAAAATATCCAACCGTTTATAAATCATGTCCGGAAGGCAAGGAACGTTATAAAATTCACGCGCTAATTGCCGTCCAAGATTTGTGAGTTTCAATTCTCCCTGATCGTTTCTCACAAGCAAACCCTGTTCAAGAGCTTGCCGCTCTAAAACTTCCATCCGATAATCGTAATCGATTTTAAGTTTCTGATCAATCGCATCCAAAAACGAAACAAGTGTTTCAAACGGTGCTTTGTTTTTTGAATCCCAACCCATTACAGGCGGTCCTTTCGGAGCAAGTCCAACCGTCATTCCAAACGGATACGCTTGATTGTTTCCAAAGAAAAATTGATAAACACTGAATGGGAAATGTAATTGAGCTAAGTTCAATTTTTGGCCTTGTTACGCTTAGTTAGCCTCTTCTTTAGACATTCCCGACCGTGCATGAGCAGTCAAATTCGGGAATTCCGTATCTTTTTTTCCACTATTTTTGTTTTTTACGATATCCATTTTTTGCTGTTGAAGCTTGTATTTTGTAATTTCCCGCATAACCGAAATGCTTTGATCGATTGCTTTCTGTTTTGCCGCAATCGCCTTCGTCATTGCCATATGAAGAACCGCGTTGGCTTCTTCCTCGAATTTTTCCTGAGCGGATTCATATGCTGAATCGGCTTCGTTATATGCCTCTTCAATCCGGCGCATAACTTCAACGATATAGGCATCAAACTTCGGATCTTCAGTCAACTCCACCATTTCGTTCGTCAACGTCCGGACTACTCCGTCCGGGGTCACGAATTGATTCTGCTTTGTTTTGATCGACATTTTCTTCAACTACTCCTTCTTCTACAACTTTATCTTCGACCGCGTTCATTAACCGGCTAATTACAGACAAAGCCTTATCCATTTGCAGCCGGGAAACGCAAGCAGATTTCATTAAATAGACAACTGAATCTTCCTCGAAAGCATGAGAACAATCAGGCGTACCTAAAACAGCTTCAATGCTCTGCGCAACTCGCTTCGCCGGACCCGTAACCGTCTTCATAATTCGGATAATTTTTGAATATTCGTCGTTTTTATTTGTGCTTCCAACAGTCGGGAAGACCATCAAAATTGGAGGAATGTCTCCGTTATCGCCATAGGGAAACGATTCCTCGAAAGAAACGATGTTTTTCATACGGCGTCCTACCCGGCGCGTATAGTCAATGAGGCCGTACTTAATCGCCAAAGATAGGTAAGAGAAAAGAGGCTTGCCGAAATTCGAGTTGTAGCGGCGGACACAAGACATTATAGTAGCGAAGCCCTCTTGCTTCATATCCTCGCTTTCATCGTTGTCGCTACCATAAGCGAAGAAATGATGAGTGTTTATCTCGCCAAGGACAAGCTTTTGGAACTGTCCAACGTAAGGCGAAAGCACGCTGGAGTCTCCGGTTGACTGATATTCAAGAACGGCCGAAGTGACAACAAAATTATTAAAATAATGTTTGTGCGACATAAAAATTTCCTTCTTGAAAACCAAACGCCACTTTTCGCTAACATCCTAGCAGGTTGCATCATTTGACGCAAGGAGTTTTAATCAAGCGCGAAGTTTTTACGATATTTTTTCAAAACAAAGTCAAGAAAAAGCTTGACAAATAAAGGCAGGCGTGATAGTGTGCAGATATGAGGTTGAGGAAACGGCTGAGAAACAAAGGAAATTTCAATGCAAATCGACAAAGCGACCGCTCAGAAGCTTTACAACGGGATCGATATCGATAACAAGCCCCAAGATGTTGAAGAGGGCTTGTACAAGCTCGGCATCTTGCTGGTTGAGCCCGAGGGCTGCAAGATTTATTCGTACTTCGGCCCGGACGGCAAAGACCTGTTCTGCCTGTACGGCTATTCCGCAAATGAGGCGGACGCAAAAGCGGCGGTCAACCGGGTCAACGGGTAAAAATAATTTTGAGCTTATGTCGTTTTTCTATTGACACGACTATCGTTAGATATTAATATGATTATCAAAGGAGATATTCTTGAAAAAAATTCCTTTCAGTACTCAACTTGATAAAGATCTTTATGATTGGCTTCATGAAGAAGCGAAACGCCGTCACTGTTCGATTGCACAAATAATTCGAGATTTAATTGTAGAAAAAATACAAAAAAGTAATGAAAATAAATAAATCTTATAAAACTGAACTCGATCCAAATGATGAACAACGCAAAGCCTTGCGCAATCATGCAGGTGCAGCTCGTTGGACTTACAATTGGACCCTAAGACAAAAGATTGATTATTACGAAACAACTGGACATTCTGTTAGTCTTTACGATCTTGATAAATTATTAAATATACTCAAACATATTCCAAAAGAAGATGGTGGATTTCCTTGGTTATATGAATCTGCAAGTTGTGTTCCGCAACAAGCAATGCGAGATGTTGAAAAAGGATTTAAAAATTTCTTCCGACGTTGTGATAATGGAGATAAGAAAAAAGGATTTCCTCAATTCAAAAAAAGAAGAGAAGGTTATGGAAGTTTTAGACTTGCAGGCAAACATAAAGCAATAAGAGCAACAGAAACTCATGTAACTCTTCCAAAATTAGGAGAAATCAAACTTAAAGAAAAAGATTATTTACCAACACTGAAACAAAAAAATATTAAATTTATTTCAGCAACTATTGTCGAAGAGAATCATCGTTGGTTTATTT
>Ga0172379_10006017_pt1 | contig 16516 bp, 13 predicted proteins | sample GrowelOW334metaG_FD_119756 | JGI IMG/M metagenome (GOLD analysis project Ga0172379, IMG submission 119756) | Groundwater microbial communities from an aquifer near a municipal landfill in Southern Ontario, Canada - Groundwater well OW334 metaG | ecosystem: Environmental > Aquatic > Deep... | reverse complement strand
TCGTGCAGATGTTGAATGCCTGTAAAATTGTGGCGCCATTTGTCCAAATCTTCATGAGCAATAGGCAAAGCGTCCACGCCATACTTTTTAATCAATGGGTGCTTTTCACCTTTTGCTCGATAAATATCAAACTCCTGCTTTAGAAGCGTATCAACTGCTGAATTTAATGCGAAAGGAAAGCCAGGTGGCCGTCCTACTCCTAATTTCCGGTCGAGATAGAAGCATCGCGGACATTGCAAAAACAAATCAATCTTCGATCGCGAAAGTTTAAAAGGCTCTAAAAAATTTTCCCCGTAAATTCCTCTTGTGCGTTGTGGGTTGTAATATTGAGACATAATTTATCTCTTCAAATCAATAATCATTGGAACATTTGATTTTATTGCCTTTCCAGTAACGATTGCGTGGTATTGTTTTAAATTTGGAAGAGTCAAAACAAGATCCTTGCCAACATAATTTCCCAAGAAATTAAAACTGGTTTCGTCAAATGCTTGAAAACAAATTACTGTATTACATTGCGTCAGCACAGTTTTGGAAACATTTGCGGTTCTTTGAGCAATAATCAACATTCCAACTCCATATTTTCTTCCCTGCAGAGCGACTTGACTCATTTTGTTAACCAAAGCCTTATTGGCTCCGTAATCTCCGAGGTCTCCCAAGAATGAAGTTTCCGGAGTAATAGTATGCGCCTCTTCGAGTACTAATGATATTTTAATCGGCGTGTTTTTATTATATTTTTCTTTTGCAAAATTAAATATAGTTTCAAATAGCTTTTCTGTTTGTTGTATTACTTCAGAAGTATTAGACATGGCTGATAATCCAACAATGCCAACCTTTCCTTCGTCATTATCCAAAAAATTATTAATATTTCCGCCACCTAACAATGTATTTTTGATATTATATTTATTCAATTCTTTTTCCCATTCGCCTGTAAAATCAATACAAATAACTTTCGTGTCTTGCTTTAATTGGTTTATAATTTCGCGCGCAAGAAATGACTTGCCCGATCCAGTGACGCCAAGAAGTGCCATGTGGTGACTAACTGCATGAGCCAAATTGATAACAGAGGGCAATGAGGTGTTTGGAATTATTCCAAGTTTATATTCAGGATATTTAAAGCTTTTTACCTTGATATCAGACGTATCCGCTTTAAAAATTGGAGTGTTAATGGACGGAACCCAGCCATATTTTTGAAATGACAGATCATTATTTATCCATTCCCCGAGCTGAATTGCCTCACCCATAATAAAGCCGGTTTCATTTCGCTGTTCCAAACTTTCTTTTTCAGTGACACCATTGACTACTTGATAAAATAATCTCCTGTCATTAGTTTTTAGCTCAATTAAATCTCCCTCTTGCAGATCATCTTGTTTTTTCGAGTATTCAAATTTTATTTTTCCTATGCTTGAACCTTCAATCACTATGCCCACAAAATTGTCTGCGTGCAATTCTTTTTCTAAAGTAGAAATTTCTTCTTTGTTGAAAACCTTGTAAACAACATTTTTCTCGGAGCTAACATCGTTTCTTGCTATCCTGCCTAACTGTAAAATCTTTGCCCATTTCTCTTGATTAAGAAGGTATGTGTCAAAAACAATGCCTGACATTAAAAAATCATTTGATTCTTGCATTGAATATCGAAATCTAACAATATCAAACTTGGAAATACCCTTTCTATCATCAAACAGTTTTACTAAAAAAATTTTCCTAGATTGCACGCCAAAAATTTCTCCTATTTCATCTTCATTTCTTTTTCTTTTGTTAATTGAAAAAGTATTGACTAGTTCGCTTGTATTAATTGAAAGGATTAAGCCCCATAAAACAATCAACACGATAAAATAAGCCTCACTTATTTTATCGGTATTTTTTGAGAGTACATTTTCAAATAAAAATAGCAGGAACACACCGGAATAAATTCTTTTCCCTTGACCAAAAAACATCGCAGTTTTTTTAAGTACTTCGGCAATCTTGTTTTTCCAGTATTTTTGGCTTTTATTTTTATCCTCTAGAATCATTGCCACAACAGAAATAATCAACAATGCAAGAATAATCCAAAACGCAATCAGCCAAGAGGAAGGATGCTCAAAGGAATTTTTGATTGATAAAAAAACTATCAACAGAGGGATTGTGTTTGTTATGACATTTTTTGGAGATGTATAATATGGCTCAATGAATAAAATAGAAAATAAAATCATAAAAATACCAGAATAAAACCAGAGATCTTTTGTTTCAGTGCTTGGCAAAAAAGAACCCTCGAAAAATCGATGCGTCAAAATAAATACACAGAAAAATACACCCAGCAAAATAAATCTATTATTTTTTAGTTTATTGAACATATCTTTCTAATTCAAAAAGTCTAAACTTTTCCATTCACTCCAATCCCCACCCTCGCATTTTTCCCAGTTATAGGTATTCTCAGAATTGATCAGCCATTCGCCATTTTTTTCAATAAGCACGCCACCAAGGACTTTTTTGTTTTTTTGATCTGCGAGGTGTTTTTGCAATGCTTCCGCTTTGGCCTTGGTTTTTCCGCTTCCGTCACGATCACCTAATTGCTTAATCTCTAATATTCCCAAGCGCCCGTCGTTAAGCTGGACGAGATAATCTGGGTAGAATGTAAAAATCTCTTTGTTGTATTCATAGCGCACGCCAAGATAGTCTTGCTTGTTTTCTCCATTTTTCCACCACCACGCAATTTTTTCAGAATTATCATCAAGGAATTTTTCAAAATGCTTTTCCGGCTCGGAGCGGTCTTTGCCGAGATAGCAATTATCATAGGCATAATTTTTCACTGCCACCAACTCATCCGTGTGGTCATTAAAAAATAATTCTTTCGGCAATTCAAAATCATAATATTTTTCACTTTCCTTAACCTTTTCGCGAACCTCATCTTCTTTCACTCCCCGATATGCCTCGATAGCCTGCGCAAGTATTTTTTCAAAGATTGCTTTGTTGCCATTATGCAAAAATATTTTTTGAGTTAAAAAACTTGGTTCATTCCAATTATCAGAACCTAAATATTTTTTAAACCAACAATAAATAGCTGTTTTTATGGGAGAAACGGAACGCTTAACACCCCGAAACGATCCTAGATTGCTTTTTATCACTTGCTTGAACATATTTTCCAAATCATTGCCGGCAATGGTTAGGCGCTTGATTGTTTCAGGATTAATTTTTCCCTGCAACTCATCAAAAGATTTCATGTCCAGTTTTGTGTCGGCAATTATCTCCTGCTCATAGTGTTTTATGTTCAAGGAAATGCCTTTCTTTTCAACATTTGCAACACACTCTGCAAAAAGTGCGTGATCGCCTTTGAGGTTAAAGTATTCATTGGCCACCTTTTCGAATGTCGGAGTGAAGCTAGCAGTAATATCGCCATAATCCACTCGTTGCTTATAATACGAAACGAGCTTGATTGGTTTGTAATTTTCAATTCTCTTGCCTTTGAGATGCTTGATAATGTTCGGATTATATTCTTCTTTTTTCACTAAAATACTTTGAACATTTGTGTAGATATAGCCACGATTTAGATCTTCACTTTCATAGTGCTTTTGTTCTGGCATACGCAAAATTCTGCCGACAGTTTGAATTTCAAAAGTTTCGCTGTGTGATTCTCGAAATTTCACAAGGATGTGAGCGCGCGGACAATCCCAGCCGGTGTCAATCGCTTGTTTAAAAATCAGAAATTCAATCTCGTTGTCAGGCTCCGAAATCCAATCAAGCAATTCTGATTTTTGATCGGCCAGCCAGATTGCCAGTTTGCCATTTCCATTACCATTTTTCCGCTCGACGATATTTCTTTTTCCCAGAAATTCCCGAACAGCCTCAATCTTGTCCTTGCCAGCTTCGGCGGTTGGAATTTGAATAAGCACCAAGGGATTAACCTTTACTTTTTCCTTTTTAAATAATTTCTTGAGTTCCAGCCTTTTTTGATAGGCCATTTCCAAAACAACCTCTTGCGAGTCTTTCTCATCATTTTCGATTTTATCAATGCCCTCATTAATGATCAGCTCTTTTTTGATCATCCCCTCCTCAATCACTTCGGCTGGATTAACTCTCACGATTTCAAAAACATTCTGTGTGATAGTTGGTGTTGCGCTCATTTCTAAAATTACATCGGCATTGATTTCTTTGCGCAGCTCATTTGTTCTTTCGGCCGTTGCTCCAATATGGCTTTCATCAATAATCAAAATGATCTGTCGTTGTTCTCTGGTTTTTTCCAGCACTTCGCGAAAATTGATTTTCTCACCGTCTTTCATTAAAACATTCTTCCAGTCTCCTGATTCCTTATCTTTTGTCCGCAGTTTTTCCCAATTCGCCACCACCACCTCATTACGCACTATTCTTTCGCGCCCGCCATTAAATTCTTCCTCAATCAAAGAAACTCTTGGCGATCCGCCAAAAATCCGCTCAAGACTATGCTTGCTTTGCAAATGCAGATTACCCTTGCCAATGCTAACCCAAACAAAGCACAAATCCGTTTCCGGCATTTCTCGAATAAGGCCTTCGATAAATTTGGCAGTCATCACGGTTTTTCCGCTTCCAGTCGGCGATTGAAAAACACACACCTCACCAAATCCCTCCCGCTCCAAAAGACCTTTCACCTTATCAGTGAGCTGATCAACGGCTTTCTCTTGATAACTTTTAAGATTAATATTCATAGATTTCTTCGTAAACCTCTAATATTTTTTGCGGGATTGGTTCTAGCTGTGTATCTTTCCAATTAGAAAAGTCGCTCTTGTCTAAGCCGAGCGGATCAAGCGTGAAACAATACAACACTTTTTCACCTTTTAGCTTGTCTAGATCTTTTTTGAGTTCTTTCAATCCTTTTCTTTCAAGTGAATAATAGACCGCCACAATGCGACCATTTTGTTCAAATATCCGATAATCATCAGTCTTTTTATTTTCGTCAAAAACTCCTTCGCGAATACAAAGCATCTCCGTACATTCTTGAGTAAGTTTAATTTTCATATCATCCCGATTGACTGTCTTTTTTACAAAACCAGTTTTGAAATATTTCAGATTTCCACCTAATCCATTGACGGTTTCTCTTTTAGCCTTCTTGTACCCCTTAATCACATTTATCATTCTCGGATATGTAATGCTTTCACAAATATCATTTTCATTATTTGTGCAAAGAATAAAACTTCTTTTTCCTCTAAATTCCTTATTGAAATCTAAAACCGTGTGGCCAGTACTTCCGGATCCTGCAAAAAAATCTAAGATTATTGCATCTTTTTTATCTAGACAGTTTCCCATCTCAAGAACCTTTTGAACAAATGCCAAAGGTTTTTTTCCATTACGAAAATCAACGCCTCCCTCATAACCAACATTGTTAAATTCATCTTCAAAATCAAAGTAATTTGGATATGGGACTTCCTTTATATCCTCTCTGTTTGTAGGCACACCTTGAAAATAGCTGCCATTTAATTGCTTCTCTGTTTCAGGAGTAATAAAATAGCGAAAATTGAATTGGTCATTTCCCATCTCTGGAACTCTAAAAAGAAAACCCTTATTTTTTGAAGCAGTTGGCTCCAAATATTTCATATAAAATCTACCACTACTATTGCCCTCTTTTATAGATCCCCGAATGTTTATTTTTTTAAGATTATTCTCACTTGATTCTTTTTTTATAATTTCATATTCTTCTGGTTTAAAAATCGCCACCTCTTTATTGCCCATGACAACTTTTTTTGGATTTTTTGCCAATTCCTTAACTTCATACACATAGTCGTCATTTGAGGTGTTGTCCCTTTTTCTTTTATGAGGTTTGAATTGATCAGATTTACGATAAAGCAATAAATATTCTACAACTTCATGAAAATCTTTATCTCCTTTCAAAATTCTATCTTCATGCCGAACTTTTATGGTAAAAGTGGTGAGATAATTAGAATCTCCAAAAACTTCATCACATAAAAGTTTTAACTGAGCAAATTCATCCTCATTGATTGAAATAAAAATAGCACCATCTTCTTTCAATAAATTTTTAGCAAGACGGATGCGCTTACTCATAAAAGCAAGCCATTTGCTATGTCTATATGCGTCCTCTTTATCAACAAAGCTATCATTATATCTAAAATCCTTATTCCCTGTGTTATATGGTGGATCAATATAAATAACATCGATTTTCCCTTGATGAGTAAAATTCAAGACGGAAAGGGCGTGATAGTTGTCGCCTTCAATCAAAATGTTTGTTGGCTCGTCAAAACTAGTCACGATTTCTTTGCCTTTTATTTCTTTCAAAATTGGTAAGGCATTCACAGCATCCTTCTCAAATTGCTCTTTTACCTTGTCCTCATCCCAAATAAGCCCGTACTTTTTTCGGGATTCCATTTTTTCGATGACTTTCAAAAGTTCCTCTCTTGAAAGGTCTTGATAATTTTCCTTTTTGTTTTCGGCCATATATGAAGGGATTTTTAACTATTCTTATGTTATCATTAAGTAAGCGATAATTCAAGGAATGATAATATGGCGAAAAAAGACATAAAAAATGAATATTGCGATGAGGATTTTTTATTTCTACTCTTGGAGTTGATAGATTTTCCAGAAAAAGAAAAGAAAGTTTTCAAGTTTGATGAGTTTAAATGGTTAAAATATAAACGCTACCCACTTGTTGGCATATTAAAATCAATAGTCGGTTTAAAGAATCAAACGAATAATCTAGAAATTGGAAACTGCTCTTTCAACCCCTTCCAAATTGAAGCGACTTTTGGTAAATCGAAAAAAATGTTAGTAGCTGGCATTAGGTTTGCCGACAAATTTCCCCTTTTGGATGAAACGATTTCACTGAAAAAAATATTGACTACTGAATTTAATTTTTCTGATATTGAAAATATCGCCACTTCTGAGATTCTTGATCCAAGCAAATTCATCCGTGGCATTAACTTTAAAATAACTGTCAAAAAAGAGTTTCAAGCACAAATTGAAAAAAATATTCAACATTATTGCATTGATCTATTTTGCGAAAATAAACTAAAAAATGAAACAAATCGCTATTGCACATTCGAAAACCACAAATTATCCGGTTTTGAAAAAATCAAAAAGATTACAAACAAAACTGGAAAAGAAACGACTTTCAAGGATTCTGATTTTATCGAAGAATTCCGTTTTCTTGAATTTATGCTTTCTCTGCATTTTTTAAAGTATATTGAAATTAAAAGCACCTCTCTTGATAGCAATGGGGCTTTCGCTATAAGTGCAAACGTAAAAGAAAAATTGCTTGATGAAGCAAAGAAAAATGACAAAAAATCAGAAAAAAAGATCATTAAGCCTCTTTTGCTTCCAGCTGGCGCCACTTGGGAAAACATCAAAATTCAATTCGTAGATGAGTTTGAAATAGAAATTTTTATCAAAGGCGACTTTTTTGAAAAAATAGATTATTCGAGGCTCAGTTGTTTTGATTTAAAATTAAAAGAGAAGAATCCAGACGTACAGTGGCAAATGTTTAGGAAACTCGCAATCACTCGCGGAAAATTAGATCTGAGAATAAACCCTGACATAAAGAAAAAAATAGATCGGGAAAAACAGAAAAAGAAAAAATTGACACGAAGACTCAAGGAACTTTTTTGCTTGAAAGATGATCCTTTTTTCCCGCTCCCTGATACTGGCATGTTTCAAACAAGATTCAAGCTAGAACCGGAGTCAATCTTGCGAGGAGATGGAGAATTTTTTTGAATTTAAAGAGGTAGACAAAATCTCCTAGTGAAAATTCACTAACCTAATTTGAAAGATTGAAAGAAAAAAACGCTTTGAAAAAAGGCGTTTTTTGTTTTGGCGTGAATTTTCACCACATAGGGTAGAAGGTCGATATTTAAGCGAACCACTATGCAACAACAATTTTCTCCCGAGATTATCGAAAAATGCCAAAAGCTCGTTTTCAAGCGGGCCGGCATTCATATTACTGAAGATCAGGCGGAAAGGTGTTTGGAAAAATTGGCTCGGCTAGCAAAGTTGGCTTTTGAAACCCTCATCGATAACAAACTTAATGAAAAACCACATGGAAAAAATAATCCACCTTGATAACGACGCCAGAATTGTAATTATGACTAAAAATTATGTCCTGCAATATCGACGAAAGTCCAAGAGCCAAATATCGTGGCGTGAAGCAGGTTATTTCACCACTCTGACATCTTTATATCTTGAATACTTAAACTCCGCACCACGACGCTCCGACAACGCAATACACTCACTTGAGGAACTAGTTCAAGTCATACAGAAAGCAGAGTCCAATATTTATAAACTAATTAATAAGTAAAAAAATATGTCAAAAGTAGATTTTACAAAAAAAATGGAGCAGTTAAGAAAACGGATTGAGAGCAGTCCTCGAAGCAATTATCATGATAGTACGTTTGAGCCAATCCCAAGAGCAACCGATACTCCTAGGTCAGTTTCCGCCACCCCAGAAAAAGAACGGAAGTTTTGCCCTCTGACTGGCGAACCATGCACTTCCAAATGCAAATGGTTTCGTTTCAATAAAAGCGGCCATAACTGTCCTGTCCCGGAAATACTTGCAGTATCATGGCACCTCAACGAAATCAAGGAATTTTTATTTGAATTGGTAGGCGCTGAACAAGGGTCACCGGAACAAAAAGAAAGTAGCAAAGAAAAAATAATAACTGAATATTAATTCATTAATACTATATTAATTAATACATTTAAACCATCCTTAACAAATAATAAATATATTAATCAATTCATTAATATTAATTTTATTCAAATTTGAGAATCGGTTTTAAAAGTAATAAATTGCGGAATTCATGCAACGATCTATTCGAAAAATAAAAACTGACTCACTAATTGCTTTATCGCACGATAAATGCGACAGGCTGGCCGTAAAAAATAAAATGGCTCAGCTAAGCCAAGATTAGAAGAGTTGAACCAAGTTGTGATTTGGCCGCGCCGTCCGCAACGAAGCAGGGGCTTCGAAAATGGGGAAATCTTGGCAGAGGCGCAGTTGAAAAGGCGTTGCGTCGCTCTCGCTCCCCTCGCCTCGGGGCGAGGGGTTGGGGGTGTGGGGAGATAAAATGGCGGAAAAGAGTTGATGTCCGACAACGAGCATTCTTGCGACACTCCCATTTTGTCAAAAACAGTTTGCAGTGTGGAACAACGGAGAACTGTTTTTGCCACAAAATGGAGTGTGTCGCAAAATGCCTCGTTGTCGGAGGGTTGGCAAAAAACCAGTCCTTAAGATTTTCAAAGAGTTTTTTGCCAATCCCCTTGCGTCAACTCTTTTCCCACCTTGAGGGGAAAGAGCTTGAGAAAACCGCTGAGGTTTTTTCATTATAAAAAGTTTTCTTCCAAACCTTTCTCGAATGGGCAGGATGAAGCAGGGGCGCCGGAAAATCAAGAATGGATGATTTGACTGCCTGTGGTTTTTTGCTTTCAGTAGGAAGCAAAAAAGCGCAGTGAGTCAAATCTTTCCTTGGATAAACATTTTCCGGTGTTCCTGATTCTTTCTGCTAACCTTGTTGAACGGTTTGGAAGAAAACCACCTTAAAAGGAAAGCTTGAAAACCATTCGGTTTTCATTATAAATATCAGGCGAGGCTGGGATGTATTTCGCTAGTGGAATATGCGCGAGCCTGTCCTTGATAGCTAGAGCAAAATCATGTTATTATGCAAGTGGACACAGATTAATATTCGAACACTGGAAGTGATGCCTTTTTGCATCACTTCGAGAAATAGCGTCATTCGCTACAGTGTTCGAAAGAATCTGTGTCCAAGCGAGTGGCGCTTTTTGTTATTTCAAATGAAATATTATCAAAAAAAATTAAAATACAAAGGCGCAAAGTCAATCTGGGACTGGTCGCTTTCTGAATGGATTGGCTATGCAATCATTTTGATCATTTTTGCCTTAATTTACTATTTCTCAAATCCATGAAATTTGTGATTTATGCGAGAAAATCTTCGGAAGATAACAGCAAACAAGTGCATTCGATTGATGCGCAAATTTTTGTGATGAAAGACCTTGCCAAGCACGAGGGCGTTAAAATTGTGGAGGTCTTTCAGGAATCAAAATCGGCCAAAGAGCCGGGCCGGCCGGTTTTCAATAAAATGATCGAGCAATTCAAGAAGAATAAATATGACGGAATCATCTGCTGGAAAATCGACCGCCTCGCCAGAAATCCGGTGGACGCAGGAACGATCCAATGGCTTTTGCAAAAAGGACTAATCAAACAAATCATCACCAGCGACCGAAAGTATAATCCTGAGGACAACGTCCTCATCGCCAGTGTGGAATTTGGGATGAGCAATCAGTATATTTTGGATTTATCCAAAAACGTAAAACGTGGCCTTAATGAAAAAGTCCGCCGAGGCGAATACCCGGGCGCTGTTCCGCTGGGCTATCTGCGCGACTTCAAAACCAAAAAACTGATTCTTGACCCTGACAAGGCGCCCTACATCAAAAGAATTTTTCAACTCTATTCAACCAACCTCTATTCTATCGATCAACTGACTGCACTACTGAACGATGAAGGCCTGCGCTCTTTGCATAACGAGCGAGTCCAGCCGTCAATCTTTGCGCGAGTACTCAAAAATCCCCTCTACTATGGCTGGTTCGAGTGGAACGGGCAACTTTACCCAGGAAAGCACGAGCCGATCATTTCCAAAGATATTTTTGATAAAGTCAACGAGATCAGACTTCCCAGAAAAGGGATGAAGCGCAATGATAAGCGAAGCTTCACTTTTCGCGGACTCTTGCGGTGCGGTGAGTGCGGTTTGAAAATAACCGCCGAAGTAAAAAAAGGGCACACCTATTATCGCTGCACCAAATCTTTTGGCACAGACAAATGCTCGCAACGCTATGTACGCGAGGAAGAATTAGACAAGGAACTAGACCGCAAACTATCCGAGCTCAATTTTGATCCAGAAATAGTGGAACTCTCTATTCTTGCCCTGAAAGACCAGAACCGAAACCAACTGTCATATCAGGCGGAAATGCAAAGGAAAAACGATGAACTGCTTCGCAAGAATAGAGAATCACAAGACATTCTCGTCAATCGCTTTTTAGACAATTTTGTGCCGGAAGATATCTATAATCGCCGACTGATAGAACTGCGCAACGAGGAAGCCCGGCTCGAGGAAATCATCAGAAACACCAAAAACAAAACTCGCAATGCTTTTGATAAAATAGAAACAATCATGCGCTTTTCTCAATTAGCCAAAGAAATCTTTCGAAACGGAAGCAATGAAGCGAAAAAAGAAGTGGCTGGCATAATATCTTCGAACATCACTTTGAAAGATAGAAAAATCCTTGACTTTAGCCTTGATATGGAATTTCAATGGCTCTTGGTTGACGTGAATAACCTGTTTGCCCTAAACCCAAAAAACGCAACCTTCGAACCGCTCATTCTTCCTTTTGAAAAAGCAAAAGCAGGCAATTTCTTGCCTGCTAAAAGCGTTGTGCGGGGACGGCCGGACTCGAACCGGTGACCTACTGCGTGACAGGCAGTCGCTCTAACCAACTGAGCTACGCCCCCAAATGTATTCTATTTTTAATTTTGCACCTACTGCGTAACAGTCCGCCGGCTGGCGGATCTAACCTCCGCCCGAGGCGGATCAACCTAGGGCTGAAACTGCTTGCCTGCCGAAGCCTTAGCGCAGGCAGGAGCTACGCCCCCAATTTTTATTCTTGTAGCAGGGGTGAGACTCGAACTCACGACCTCAACGTTATGAGTGTTGTGCTCTAACCAACTGAGCTACCCTGCCGCAAGCCATGAAACATGAAACATGCAACATATAACAGCCAAAAAGTTGTTATATGCTATATGCTACATGTTATATGAATTTGGTTGCGGGGGCAGGACTCGAACCTGCAACCTGATGGTTATGAGCCATCCGAGCTGCCATTGCTCCACCCCGCTATTTTTAACTTTTCCTTTCCACAGCCAGATTTCCAATACTTTTCTCTTAATCTGGCCTGCTTTCTATCGGAACATTCTTCTATTATTCTCAAACTAAAAACTCCCTTATTCCTTGTCGATTTAGTCTTGCCACTTCTGTGCTCTCGGATTCTTCTCTCAATATTGTCTGTCATCCCTACATATATGCTTTTTTCAAAATATAGAGCGTATATATTGTACATACATTGTATCAGTTGCCACCTGCCTGCCTGACCTCCGGTAGGCGGGCCGGCAGGCAGGTTGCTCCACCCCGCTATTTTGGGACTATATAGCATTCTAACTGAGAAAAGCGTATTAGTCAACAAATTTCTCAAATTCTACTCTAATACCTGAAAATAGCGCAAAAATTCTTCGAAATAACCCAATGTCTTTTGGGCTTCTTCTTTGGTCAAAACAAGGCTCTCATCATGAATGATGCGATTGCGCATTTCGTGGGCAAGCCGGAGATCTTCGATATTTTCGATTTGTCCGGGATTGATGTTGTCCAAACGCTCAGAAAAATTTTCCCCCTTATAGCCCATTCGTGCGATAAGATCATCAATGATATTGTCCCCTTCAATAATCGCTACTTTATAATCCGACTGGTTATCGCTTTGCATTTTTGCCGTTACTTTGTCCCACTTGGCGCGCAACTTACCTTTCCTCGTAACGAGTTCCGGCGGAACATTCATACCAACAATCGTATCAAGAAAATCTCCCCTGAAAGCGCGCTGCTTGATGAGAAGGAGCATGTCAAAAAACAAAACAAGCACATAGATTTCTAAAAATATTTTCAACGCAGAAAAGGTCGCGGAAGCTAAAAACAACTTCCACCAAAAAACTATTTCTGCCAATAAGATTTCTATTCCATCCATTTTTTTATTTTAAACTATTTTTTAGCTATTTCATAGGCATGCGCCACGCGCAAAATATTCTCTTCATCAAACCACTTTCCCATCAGCTGAAAGCCAAAAGGAAGCGTCTTACCTTCAAATGCGACTTCCGGTCCAGGCACGGAAATGGCCGGCACTCCGACAATATTGGCTGTAATGGAAAACATGTCGGCCAAATACATCTGCAGTGGGTCTTCGGTTTTTTCACCAATTTTGAAAGCTGGCGTCGGTGCGGTAGGAGTCAGGATTAAATCGACATTTTTGAAAGCCTCTTCAAAATCTTTCTTGATCAGTGTCCGCACTTTTTGCGCTTTGAGATAGTAGGCGTCATAATAACCGGAAGAAAGTGCATATGTCCCAAGCATAATTCTTCTTTGCACCTCTTTGCCAAAACCATACTGGCGTGAATCAAGATAGGTTTCTAGTAATTTTTTTGGTAAATTACTTTCTGCAAGATTAGATTCCTTTTCATCATTGACGCTCAGTCCGTATTTTATTCCATCATAGCGCGCCAAATTAGAGCTAACTTCACAAGGCTGAATAATATAATATGTCGCCAAAGAATATTTTGAATGTGGCAATTCAACTTCCACAATTTCCGCGCCCAATTTTTTGTATGTTTCAATCACTTCCAAAATTGATTTTTTTTCATCCTCTCCCAGGCCATCAATATGTTCTTTGACGATTCCAATTCTAAGGCCTTGGATTTCTCCAGTGAGACATTTCGCATAATCCTTGCCTGAGCTATGAGCGGAAGTGGCGTCCATTTTATCTTGCCCGGCAATCGCGCTAAGCACAATCGCCGCGTCTTCCACAGTTTTTGTCAATGGACCGATTTGATCAAGGCTTGATGCCATCGCAATCGCACCATAACGCGAAACGCGACCATAGGTTGGCTTCAGCCCCACTAATCCACAAAATGATGCCGGCTCACGGATTGATCCTCCCGTGTCAGTTCCTAGTGCCCAAACCGCTTCGCCTGCAGCCACAGCTGCCGCTGATCCACCAGACGAACCACCGGACACGCGAGTTAAGTCGTGAGGATTTTTTGTCACACCATAGGCGCTATTTTCCGTCGACGATCCCATAGCGAATTCGTCCAGATTGGTTTTTCCTAAAAACACCGCGCCCACTTCTTCCAATCTCTCAATTACTGTTGCGTCATAGGGTGCGATATAGTTATCCAAAATTTTAGAGGAAGCCGTCGTCCGCACACCAGCGATGCAAAGATTATCTTTAATCGCTCCAGGAATTCCTTCTAAAAGTTCAATCTTTTCACCGCGCGCAATCTTCGCATCCACTTTCCTGGCTTGCTCCAAGGCCAACTCTTTGGTTAAAGTCAGATAGGCAAAAATATCTTTGTCTTTTTTTTCAATCACGTCAAAATAGTTCAGCGCCAATTGCTCTGCTGTGATTTCTTTGTTAATTAGTTTTTCATGCAACTCTCGAATCATAAAACACTTTTTACTTTATCATATCCATTCTTACTTTCCGGAAATAATTTAACAATTTTTTCTTTTTCAAAAAAATCAGTCACTCCGTCTTCACGACTAATATTACCCATTCCAGTGATATGTGCCGTCGGAAGAACTCCTGCGACATCCACTTCTTCAAGTTGCGCAATCCAATCCAAAGTAGACGACAAATCGTGGGAAAATTTTTCAATCTCCTTTTCGTTCAGCCCTATCCGAGCTAAGGCTGCAATGTGTTTTACCTCATCGGTTGATATCATAAATGTAATAAATTCAAATTTCAAAATCCAAATTTCCAATCAACTCCAAAGCTCAAAGTTCAAAAATTTAGTCATTTGAATTTTGGGCTTGATTTGACATTGGAAATTTGGTTTTTGACTCTTTAAAACTCCTTTATTAAATCATTCCTTTAAATTTATCCTCGTCTATAATCTTAACTCCCAATTCCTGAGCCTTCTGGTATTTTGACCCCGGATTCTCTCCGGCAATCACGTAATCCGTTTTTTTGCTTACAGACGATGAAATATCCCCTCCTGCTTTTCTAATCATATCCTTTAGCGCGTCTCTTGTCCAGTTTTTAGCCTCTCCTGTGAGTACAAACGTCTTGCCTTCTAATGGCTGCTTAGACGAGGCATGTCTCGTCTCTACAGCAATATTCACACCTGCTGTTTGCATTTTTTCCAGTAATTTTATATTTTCAACGTCCGAAAACCACTGACTCAAGCTTTCCGCAGACTTTTCTCCAACACCTTTGATTTTTGTCCAGTCTTCTTTTGTAACTTTAGGAAAAGATTCAATCAAATCCGCTATATTTCCAATTTTTATCCCCAAAATATCTTGTATACTTCGCACAACCAAAACGGCTGTCTCTTCTCCAGCATAGCGAATTCCTAGAGCAAAAAGGAATTTCTCCAATGTGATTGATTTACTTTTTTCAATCGCCAAAATCAAATTATCAGCCGATTTTTCCGCAAAACGTTCCAGCGGTTCAAGATCGCCTTTTTTCAGTTCAAAAATCTCTGCCATATTGGAAATCACACCCTCGCTAATCAACTGCTCAACGATTTTTTCTCCCAAGCCATCAATATTAAAACCTTTTTTCGAGACGAAATGAATAATTTTCTCTCGCTCCACGGCAAAACACTTCGGATTAACACAGTAAAGTGCCGCACCCGCTTCCTTCTTGCTTCCTACTTCTTGCTTCTTAACCGCCGAGCCGCAAATCGGACAACGCTCTGGCATTATGAATTGCCTTTCCCTGCCCGTACGTAAATCTTTCAAAACTTGGGTAATTTCCGGAATAACATCTCCCGCTTTTTGCACCACCACTGTGTCGCCAATGCGCACATCCAGACGCCGGATCTCATCTTCATTGTGCAGTGTCGCGCGACTGACAGTTGAGCCAGCCACAGACACCGGACGCAAATGCGCCACTGGTGTAAGTGCTCCGGTCCGTCCCACTTGCACCAAAATATCCTCCACAATCGTAGTTACTTTTTCCGCTGGAAATTTATAGGCTACGCCAAAACGAGGTGCTTTTCCCGTATACCCCAGCTTCTCTTGCAATAATCTTGAATTGATTTTTATCACCACGCCATCAATCCCATAATCTTCCTCGTCTTTTTTCTTTGACCATTTGGAATAATATTCTTGAATCTCTTCTATGCTTTCACAAAGTTGATAATTTTCATTCACCCGAAATCCCAACTCCTCCAAAAGCTCCAGCTCTTCGATTTGCGTTTGTGGCACTGACATTCCCAATATTTGATCTATATCATACACAAAACAATCCAAGCGACGCTCAGCAGCAATTTTTGGGTCTAGTTGACGAATCGATCCGGCTGCAGCGTTCCTGGAGTTGGCAAACATTGCTTCTCCTTTTTTGGCACGCACTCCATTAATTCGCGTAAGTTCTTTTTTTCCCATAAAACATTCCCCCACCACTATGCAATTTATGGGCTGTTTTAGTTTCAGCGGGATACTAAAAATTGTTTTCAAATTCTCAGTCACATCTTCACCAATCACACCGTCACCCCTGGTTGCGCCTTGCACAAATTCGCCATTTTCATAGCGCAAAATCACTTTCAAGCCATCAATTTTAAGTTCGCAGACATATTTCAGCTCTGCTTCAGACAAGGCCTTATCGCGCAACTTAACAATTTTTTCTTCCCATTTCTCCAACTCGGAAAAATTAAATAAATCCGAAAACGACCATTGCCTAACTTTATGCAACACTTTTTGAAATTTATCGAGCGGTTTCCCGCCTACTCTTTGCG
>Ga0172379_10006016_pt1 | contig 16520 bp, 24 predicted proteins | sample GrowelOW334metaG_FD_119756 | JGI IMG/M metagenome (GOLD analysis project Ga0172379, IMG submission 119756) | Groundwater microbial communities from an aquifer near a municipal landfill in Southern Ontario, Canada - Groundwater well OW334 metaG | ecosystem: Environmental > Aquatic > Deep... | reverse complement strand
TTTCGGTTCGGGGTGAGGAATGGGATGGGACCCATTCCGCAAGACCTTTTGAGAGATTTTATGAGGAACGAATAAAATATCCAAAAGGTGTACCGTGACCGTAGGACACAACCCCGAACCGGCAACGAAGTGTAAGCGGTTACGCTTTGACGACACGATGCGTGAAAATTTTTTTGCCGCTTTTTCACACCTATGCATTTGTTTTTGTTTCCGCTTTTGATAGAATGAAGGGGAGGTTGTATTTTATGAAAAGTTCTAAAATTTTTCTTATGAAAAAAATATGCGCCGCGCTCTGCGTGTTCACCGTTCCCCGTATCGCATCCGCGCAAAACCCGCAGGGCGATCTGCAGGGGCTTGTTGTGAACATGGGATATATCGTCAACCTTTTGATTCCGATTGTTTCAACACTGGTCGTCGTATTCTTCTTCTGGGGCTTGGCTATGTTCGTGTTGTCGGCCGGCGACGAGGAACAGGCCAAAAAAGGGAAGAGCATTATGATATGGGGGATCTTCTCGCTCTTCCTCATGATAACCATCTGGGGTATCGTCGGTTTTATGCAAAACACCATCGGCAATACGTACGGACCCGCAAGTATTGACGTGACTCTTCCCGGCATTACACCCGGACAAGTTCTCTGATACGCGCCAAAACCGAACCAAGCAAAAAGCCCGCTTTGCATTTCCGCAAAACGGGCTTGTGTTGGTTATCCGATTATCAAGTCGGGGAATTCGCGTCCCAATTGTTCTATGACATTGTTGCGGGCACGATCAAGATTATCTTTTTCCTTAAACGTTATCACGTGCATGCCATGAAGAAGATCGTCAAGAATCGTTAAGTGTAAAATTACGTTCACATGGTCTTTAACCATTTCTTTTGGCAATCCGACATTCGGTTTTTTTGCCAGCCATCCTTGAAATTTTCTTTCAAGTTCTTTTGCTGTTTTTCTTGATGCTTTTTCAATGGAAAGTCTCATCTTGGTCTCCTTTTTAATGTGTCGGTTCGCCGGTTTCAGCGGTCATCGCACCATCCCCTTGAGGATTGCAAAAAATCGTTTCTGACGGTATACTATCACAACATACAAAAAATGTCAATAAAAAAGAACAGAACACCCGCCTGCGCCAAAGCTCCGGCGGGCAAGGAAAAATTGCCCGATGCGCCCGGCGTATACTTTTTTAAGGATGCGCGCGGAGCCATACTATATATAGGAAAGGCAACCTCTCTTCGCGACCGCGTGCGAAGCTATTTTTCGTCGGACATTTTAGCGACACGCGGACCGCTCATCGCGCAAATGCTTCCTCTCGTTGCGAAAACGGATTATGAAAAAACCGACTCCGTGTTGGAAGCGCTCATTTTGGAAGCCGAACTTATCAAAAAACACAAGCCGAAATACAACACCGATCTGAAAGACGACAAAAGCTGGAATTACGTCGTCATCACAAAAGAAGATTTTCCCCGCGTGCTTATCGTTCGGGAAAGAATATTGCAACCCGATGAATACGCGTATTTTTTCGGACCGTTCCCGAACGGCGGACAATTGAAAGAAGCGATGCGTATCGCGAGAAGGATATTTCCGTTTCGTGACGCATGCGCGCCGAGTCCGGACGGCGAATCCGGGAAGCCATGCTTCAATGCTCAACTGGGACTTTGTCCCGGCGTTTGTTCGGGCGCAATATCAAAAAAAGAATACGCGCGGACGATACGCCATATCGCGCTTTTCTTTCAGGGTAAGAAAAAAAATCTTATCGCAAAATTGGAAAGGGAAATGAAAGCTTCCGCAAAAAAAGAAGATTTTGAAAAGGCGGGCAAAATAAAAAAAACGATTTTCGCTCTTTCCCACATCCAAGATGTTTCGCTTTTGAAACGAGATTTTCACTTGGCGGCGAAACCGCCAAGTGAAATGAGAATGGAATTTTATGACATAGCTCATATGAGCGGGGCGTTTACGGTCGGCGCGATGGCGGTGGTGGAAAACGGCGAAACGAAGATCGGCGAATATCGGAAATTCAGGATACGAGGAGAGAAGGAAATAAACCAAGGGGGCGCGGGAAAAGTAAACGATACCGCGCATTTGAAAGAAATGCTTCTGCGCCGTTTGGAACATCCGGAATGGCGTTTCCCGAACCTCATCGTTGTTGACGGAGGCATGGCGCAAAAAAATGCCGCGGAAAATACTCTTAAAAAATACGGCTATGCAATACCCGTTCTCGGAGTCGTTAAAGACGAACATCACCGTCCGCGAAAAATTATCGGAAATCAAGTTCTGGCGCGCGCGCACGAAGCCGAAATTTTACTCGGCAACGGCGAGGCGCATCGGTTCGCAATTGCCTACCACAAAAAATTGAGAGGAAGGATGTAAGGCGCATTTTTTTCCCGCCTTTTTTCTTTCCACAGTATTCTTGGCGCAGACCTTGCGTATTTGCTATACTATTATGGTAATGATGCTCAACCCCGAAGAAACCATAAAACCTCTCCTGCTTCGCGATGACTCGCGCGTCGCCGATTTCGGAGCGGGCTCGGGAGGTTTCACCATCGCCGCGACAAAATACGTTCATAGCGGGAAAATTTATGCGGTGGAAGTACAGAGAGGATTGCTTTCGCTGATTACGGGCAAAATTGATGCGGAACATGCCGATAACGTTGAAGTCATCTGGGGCAATATTGAGGAAATCGGCGGTTCAAAGATCAAAGATTCTTCCGTTGATGCCGTTATTCTCGCCAATACGCTTTTTCAGCTGGAAGACAAACATGCGACGGCTCTGGAAATCAAACGCGTTCTTAAAAACGGCGGGAAAGTTTTGCTGATTGATTGGGCGGGAAGCTTCGGCAATTTGGGTCCGCGAGAAGAAGATGTCGTTTCTCAAAAATCAGCTCTTTCTTTGTTTGAGAAAGAAGGATTCGTTTTACAGAAAGAAATTCCGGCAGGCGATTATCATTACGGAATGATCCTCGTTTGCGACAAGAAATAAACGCGCTTTTTTATAGTATGAAAAATGTTCAACTCATCATATCCATTATATTTGGCATACTCACCGTTCTCGGTCTGCTTGCGTTCGCGGGAATATTGCCGAGACCGGAATCAAAAACGACAAGGCTGGCCGGAAGGTTGACGATGTGGGGAACGGAAGACCGAACGGTTATGGAGAAATTTTTCCAACAATGGCTGACAAAAAACTATCCGGATGTTCACGTAAGCTATACTCAAAAAAATCCGGCGACCTACGCAAACGGCATCATTGAAGCTCTGGCCGCAGGAGAAGGCCCGGACATGATCATCCTCCCGAATGAATTGGTCGTTCGTTTTGCCGACAAAGTTGAACCTTTCACGCCGGAAATTTATTCGGAAAGACAGCTTCGCGATACCTTTCTCCAGATTGGGGAAATATTCGTTGAACCGGGAAAAGATATTTTGGCGTTGCCGTTTTCCACCGATCCGATGGTTATGTATTGGAACCGAAATATTTTTTCCAGCAACAAGCTTGTTGAACCTCCGAAGTATTGGGACGAATTTCTCGCCATTGCTCCGACGTTGACCAAAAAAAGCGAGGCGAAAGACATTTTGCGAAGCGGTATCGCGTTCGGAGAATTCAGCAACGTAACGCATGCAAAAGACATTCTCGCGATGCTTATGTTGCAAACCGGCAACAGTCTGGTACTGCGCCAATCCACCGGAAAATACCTTCCGGTCTTCCAAGGCAAAGCCGACAAAAAAAATCCGCCCGCCAACGAGGCCTTTCGTTTTTACACCGATTTTGCGGATCCGCTGAATTCGGTATATTCATGGAATCGCTCGCTGGCTGAGTCAAAAGACGCGTTTTTGGCCGGAGATTTGGCCGTGTATTTCGGTTTTGCAAGCGAGCTTGCCGAACTGCGGGAAAAAAATCCGAATTTGAATTTTGATGTTGCGGTGGTTCCGCAGGTGCGCGACACAACCAACAAAACCACTTTCGGAAGAGTTACGGGACTGGCGGTATTAAAAACTTCGCTCAAAAAACCTCTCGCTTTTTTCGTAACGCAGACGGTTTCCTCTCCCGAATACAACCAGCAGATTTCCGCGACATTAAAGACGCCGTCTCCCGTCCGTGCGGTTCTCGCAAAAGGAACGCCCGATCCCTTCATGAAAGTTTTTTATGATTCGGCGATAATAAGCAAGACGTGGCTGGATATCCGTCCGGAAAAAACGAATGAAATTTTCAAAAAAGCGGTTGACACCATCATATCGGGAAAAGAAACGGTATCCGGCGCCGTGGGATGGGTTCAGCAAGATTTCACCGTATTAACGGAATAAATTTTATTTCAATAATTATGAAGAATATTTTTTACGGCACGATAATTCATACCTTAACCTTGTTTGCTTTCGCGGCGAACGGACAGGGTGTGCAAAAACTCAAAACACCAACCCCGAAGGTCGGCACGTTGTTTGAATTCGTAACGGAAGTTCTGAAGATCGTCATTAAAATCGGAATTCCCGTCGTAGTTGTCGCCATCATTCTTTCCGGATATATGTTTTTGACATCGCAGGGAGATGAGAGCAAACTTAAAAAGGCAAAGCAAGCGATAATATGGACATCCGTCGGCGCGGCGATACTTTTGTGCGCGGTGGTTATCGCCACAGTCATTAAAAACACCATCGGACAGCTCGGGGGATAATCTTTTTATGGCAAGAAACGAATTTCATCTCGCAATATTTTATACCGTCATTTCCGTTTGTTTTCTTTCCGAAACGGCTTTTGCGGCGACAAACGGAGTGGACACCGCATTATTACCGCCGACCGCGCAGGGAACTTTATTTGAGTTTGTGACGGAGGTGCTGAAAATTGTCATCAAGATCGGCATACCCGTTGTAGCGCTTGCTCTTTTGATTTCAGGATTCATGTTTTTGACCGCGCAGGGAAATGAAACAAAACTCGCCGATGCGAAAAAAGCGATCACGTGGACGGTCATTGGCGGCGCGATCCTTTTGTGTTCGGTAACCATCGCCACAGTCATTAAAAACACCATCGGACAGCTCGGTGGATAATATATAATGAATTTTCATATTTTTATGCTTAAAAAAATATCACAAGCAAGCGCAAAAACGGGAATTTTCTCTTTCTGTTTGATTGTCGCGGTATCCGCATTCGCGTTTTCCGGAAAAATGAAAGTTGATAAAATTACTCCCGGTATCAATTCTCTGCCTGAATTTATCATGAACGTCTTGAAGATTGCCGTGCAGATAGGGGTACCCGTTGCCGCCATGTTCATCATTTGGTCCGGATTTCTTTTCCTTACCGCGCAAGGCGAAGAAGCAAAACTCACAACGGCGAAAAAAGCTTTTGTCTGGGCGGTCATCGGAATGGCGGTTCTCCTCGGAGCGTGGATATTGGCGAAAGCCATTGAAGCGACGGTGTGGGTGCAGATCGGCGGGCACTAAACAATCATTGTAAAATTTTAATTATTTGTAAAAAAAATATGGCACCAAGCAATTTTAAAGAGCTCATGCAGAGTTTTATCAATCTTACCTCCAGCGCCATCGCGCTTTTGTACGCGGCCGCCTTCGCCGTTTTCTTCTTGGGGGTGGTGAAATTCATTTTTAACACGGAAGATGATAAAAAAAGAGAAGAAGGAAAGAAATGGATGGTGTGGGGCGTCATTGCTCTTTTTGCCATGCTTACGGTTTGGGGACTCGTTGAGGTTCTCATAAACACCTTCCACCTTTCTCCAAAAGTTATTCCTCAGCTTTAATTTACAAATCTTTAACCACATAAAAATATGGCACCAAATGATTTACACGCGTTCATGCAGATAATCATTAACCTTCTCGCCAAGTCCATGGGGCTTTTTTACGCGGCGGCGATAGCCTCTTTTTTCTGGGGGGTGGCGCTTTTCGTTTTCAATGCGCAAGATGACAAAAAAAGAGAAACGGGAAAAGAATGGATGAAATGGGCCGTTATCGCGCTTTTTATTTTGGTTACCCTTTGGGGGATTATGGGGTTTCTTTTTAACAGTTTTCAGCTTGAATCCACCATTATTCCTCCGCTCGGAAGCACCTAAGACTCTTCCTCCTCGTACAAAAGGGGACCCGCGAGGATTTATTATCCACACTTTCATTTGCTCTTGTTCATATATCTGGTAGAATTAAGTCAAGTGAGATATGTAATGCCTTTCGGGGTACATTGATCATTTTATTATTATTATTAAAATTATAAAAAATATTTTTCTTATATGAAAAAAATATTCATTGTACTTGGTGCGTTCGCGATGCCTTTTATCGCATCCGCGCAAAATTCGCAAGGTAATTTACAAGGCCTCGTTCAGCTCATAGGAAATATCGTCAACCTGTTGGTGCCGATTGTTTCCACGTTGGTTGTCATATTCTTCTTCTGGGGCTTGGCCATGTACGTCTTGGCCGCCGGCGATGAAGAGAAAGCGAAAGAAGGAAAAAGCATCATGATTTGGGGAGTCCTCGCTTTGTTCGTCATGGTAACCATCTGGGGAATCATCGGCTTTATGCAAAACACTATCGGCAACACTTCCGGTCCTATGGGTGTTGACACCATTGAGCTTCCCAGCGTTGTTCCGAGCAGAGTCAGCTTCTAACGAAAGATTTTTTCCTCTGATTCCGTATGAACATTGATCAGCTTCTTGAGAAAATCTACACGTACATTCTCAATCCTTTCATCGGGTTCCTGTTTGTTGTCGCCACTATTTTATTTCTTTACGGAGTTGCGCGGTACTATCTTTCTTCAAATCCGTCGGATCGCGAAATAGCGCATAGGCACATCATCTGGGGTCTTATCGGAATGTTCATCATGATTAGCGTCTTTGGAATAATGAGGCTTATCGTTGGAACGTTCGGTGTCAATTTATCGGAATTCGGCACATCCATTCCTTCCAATTAAAAATATGCCGCAGTAAAAAACAAACCGTCCCGATTTCGGCCGACGGTTTGTTTTTTAATTCGCGTTTGTTATAATGTAAAGTACGCTTACCTTCACTTTCTTATCTATAAAATAACTATGAAAAAAATATCTTTCTTTTTTGCGGGCATCGGCGTTTTCACAATCCCCCTTGTCGCATTCGCCGCCGACATTAACTCTTTGCTTGATATGCTTCTTGAAGTGACCATGGGGATTATTAAGATTTGCGGCGTTTTGGCGTTTGTGGCGTTTTTTTACGGGCTTGTTTTGTTTTTATTTTCCAATGAAGATGATAAGAAGAAGGAACAAGCGAAAAACATCATGGCATGGGGAACCCTCGCTCTGTTCATCTTGGTAACCATATGGGGGATCATCGGTTTTATCCAAAATACCATCGGCAATACGGAAGGGCCTCAGGGGATAAAAATTGATGTTCCTCAGGTCTAAAAACGGCAAAAAATAGCAAAAAAAGAGGGGAGGAACGTCGTTCCTCCCCTTGTTTTTATAAATGTATCAACTGCGGAAGAAAAATGGCCGCGGCCGTGATGAGAACGACAACCGCCCCCACATCCGTATTGATTGATTTTTTCGTGTGAATTGATTTCGCGAAGAGATACGAAAGAAAGACCGCCCCGGCAATCCATTTCCATGAAACCATCGGATCCGCCGGAAAATAAATTCCGGTTCCGCCGAGAAACTGCAATGCCGGTATGTGCACCATATGCGCCGCGTTATACGGCATGAACCAAAAACCGTTGAAACTTGCAAATGCAAAAATCAGACCAAGTCCATACCCTAACATTGTAATGCTGTCATTATCTGAAGTCATCGCCAGCAAAAGGAACGTCATCAAAAGCGCGGCGTAAAAGAGACCGGTGTAGGGAATATACAACATCCCCTCGGGTAACAGTGTCAATCCCGTATACGAAAGCCCTCCGTTAAAAATGTTCAATTCCTGTCCGATTCCAAACAGCACGTAGCCGAGCGCCATCATAAGCAATATTTTCCAATCACCCAAAATGGTTGGTTCCTTTTTTGGAACAGGAACGGCTTTCGTTCCCGCCGGTACCGCCGCTTCCGGTTTCGTTTTATACATCTTCCAGAGCATGACGGTTCCGACGATAAAAACAAGAACCTCAAGCGCGGCAAACGGCGGTATCGCCCGCACTACCGCCAAACTTTCGCTCGGCAAGTGCGCCAGTACGAACCGATAGAACAAATGGAGTGAAATGAATAAATATGATCCCCAACCAAGCCAAGAAAATACTTTTTTAAAGGGATAATCTTTCTTGTTTGTTTGTTGCGGCTCTTTGTTTTCTTTTCTCATCTCAACCGTTTTGTGCGATGCGATGAGTATGCTGACGGCTATCCCGACCAAACACAAAACAACCGCGACCGTTGTTAAGGCGACAGAGAGAATACTCATGGTTTACCTCCGTTATTTTTACGTGGTAATGAATCATCTTGCTCGCGCGGCTCTTTTTTCTTACCTTCTTCCTTTTCAGCAAGTTGTTTGCGTATCTCTTCCAATTTTGCGAAAACAAGCGGGTCAAGTTCTTTGCTTCCTCCGCGATTGTCTCCAAAAAAGAAGGTGGCCCCGCCGGCTTGCGCCGCGTTTTTCCACGCATCGTATTCAATCAGCATTCTGCCGATTTCACCGTCTTTTTTGATAGCCACAATTCGGTTGACGATAGCTTGCGCCTCGCCCTCGGATTCATTGATGCGTTTTTGCCGCGTTGCTTCCGATGCGGTGATGGTCGCTTTTTTCGCCTGTTCAGCCCTCCACGGTTCGGTCAACGCCGTACGGTCTTTCTCATCAAGTTGTGGATCTTGATCCGTAATATCCGTTTCCAAAATTTCCATGCCGATACCGCGTTTTTCGTCTGCTCCTTGCTCGTTCGGAGAAAGCGAATCATTCAAGTTTTTTTTCAGAAAACTCGCCATTTGATATTTTTCTTCCTCCGAAGAGGTTGAAAGTTCGGCATATTTTTTTGTCTTGCAGAATGCCGTTACAAGCATGCTCGTTTTAAGATTGAGCGCGTTATCCCAGCGATCCTGATTGTAAGTGGTCAAATACGGATTAACGCATCTCGTCAAAAGGTTTCCCTGAAAACCAATCTTCAGAAAATCTTTTGTGTCAACGGTTGGTATTTTAAAGTACCAGAAAAATCCTTTTACCCGCAGATGGTCGCTCCAGTCCTCAACATCTTCAAGCACGGGAAGTCCTTTTTCATCAAGAATAACTTTTCCATTTTCTTTTTTTTGCCGCACGCGTTGGTTCTTTTCAACGCGAACTCCTTGAAACGGCCAGATGCCTACGAATACGGCGCCGGTCTCCCGATACACCCAATGTATCCACCAACTGAACGGATTCTTCCGATCAAACGGCGGGAGCGGTTCGGATACTTCTTCCGGTTTCGCGGGAACGATCCACCAATAATCCGCATTTCTCGGATCTCCTCCCATCTTCAAGAACACGCGTTCCGGGTCGTTCATTATCGCACGGATAAATCTTTTTCCTCGCACAATAATTTTAACTTGTCCGGGTTCAATAAATGTAAAGAAGTGTATGCGATTTGGTCGGATGGGTTCATCTTTCGGATTATTCACCAATAATCCCGACGAAATCAATAATGGGGAAATCAGTCCGAAGACAACAAGTAAAATTGCGATAAACAGCAATCCAAGCAATACCCCGAAGAGTATGGTAAAAAAGGAGATAATAAATCCCATCGTTTTTTCCTCCGTATAAATGTCAAAAAACAACCTAAAAATAAGAATTTTACTCCATAATGATTATACATAAAAATATAAAAAAGTCAATATCGGCACGATGTAAATTCCCGCATGGCGTGCAATAATCTGAAATTTGTGTTATAATAGGAGCATGCCGAGGTGGCGAAATTGGTAGACGCACTTGCCTTAGGAGCAAGCACCGCAAGGTATGGAGGTTCAAGTCCTCTCCTCGGCACATTACAAAATTGGCGGTGAGTCCTCCTTTTTGGAGGTCTCTCCGCCAATTTTGTAATGTGCCGAGGAAGAAAGTGACCTGCGTCACTTTCGTGAGGACTTGAACGCCGGAGCCATGCTCCGCAGGGCAGGCGAGGCGGTGCCCAGCCCGAGGAGGTCGCAACCGACGAGAGACGAGGGAAAGATTCCTCTCCTCGGCACAGAAAAAATCGGCGGTTGAGCCTGTTTTTTGTGTGCTGAGGAAGCAAAACAACCGCTTGTCTTGCGCGGGGATTTGAACGAACGAATGACAACTCAAAGAATAACCGTTTCGGGCTATCCATTTTTTATGGACATTTTTCATGCTCTATGGTATGACAGAAACAGATGCGTTGTTTGAGATAAAACCCCAAAGGAGGTTTTGAATGAAATTGAAATATTTTTTTCGCATCGTAGCAATATTGGTTTTTGCGATAATGGCAAGCGCATATTTTTCCGGATATTTTTACAAAGAAATAACTCCGATTGTCCGTGAAAATGCAGTGCAAAGCTATGTTGATAATTTTCAAAAATTTGCGGATACAACCAATGACGAACAAGCGAGGGATAATTTACAAATGTTGAAAGACCGGCTCGTTATTGTTACGCCAAGCAAAACCGGTTTTGATTATCTCGCCAATCCGCAAAACGACGAAAAATCGGTGCGGACGGTTGCGCTTTTTGACGAAGATAGCCGATATCCTCTTTGGGAAAAAGAAATGAAAAATGGCGCCATCGCGACATTTCTTTCAAGCGCGAGATTGTTGATTTTGAAAAATACGCCGGCGATGAGCGATGCATACATGGGGGCATCCCTTGCACACGAGAGCGAACACATCAGGAGATATTTTCTTGATCCTGTTCGGGTAATTACCGACGAAATTCGCGCAAAAGAAGAAGTTGCCGTGTATACATTTCAGAATGAACTCCTTGCTAAGGCGGGCGGCGAAAAATATACCGCATTACTTCAAAACATGGTGGAAAAATTCGCATCGCTTATTAAGATATCCGGAAATACGGCAAGTTTCCCGATACTTCCTTATAATCAGTCTTTTGACTCCATGTTTGGCAAAGCGCTTTCTTCCGAAGAAGAAACTTATCGCGCGTTTTTGTTTCAGGTTGATGTGATGTTTCACTACTATGATATGTACCAACCGCAACACGCCGAAGGCCTTAAGTGCGATTTGATTAACGCCCTGTACGCATCTTGGGATGAATAAAAATCAAAAAAACAATTCCCCGCGGGCGCATGCCGGCGGGGATATTTTTTGCATTAAAGCAAGAAGTATGCCAAGATGCCATTAGACGATTTTCCCAAACAATTAAAGGGAGGGGTTATGAGCTTTCTTTTACTGAATATTATTATGGGTTGGATGGTGGCGATTACGGGATACACGCCCCCCGCGCAGATGCCGAATGTGCAATTTGAGCCCCACAGTTTCTTTGTAGAAAAAGTTTGCGGAGGAAAAGAGTGTGCGGCTAAAGGTTGGTACAATGATGCCGGAACCATTTATTTGGATGAAACATATCAAACGGTTCTTTCGGAAGATTCATATCCGGCAAAACCGGACAGGCAACACGCCATGGCGGCAAGTATGCTCGGGCACGAGAGCGTTCATTATCTGCAAGACCTGAGCGGAAAATTCACGGAAAAAACTTGCACAAACTTCCTTATCCGCGAGGAACAAGCCTTCTTCGCTCAAAGAGTCGGGATGCGTCCCTACCTTAATTTTTTTGTTCCATGGGAAAATTCCGGTCCCGCGTATCGTTGTAAAGATAGGTAATGCTGAAAAGAAAACTCCCACCGGCGCGAAGCTGGCGGGAGTATTTTTTCTTTGGCACGCGCCACAGCTTTACGGCAAGGGCGGTAATCGCTTATTTCTCCGGACAAACCGATTTGTCCACCATGGCTTCTGCAGTAACGTACCCTTCGTACACTTTTACGTCAATGTTTGCGTATGGCAGATAATAATCCGATTCAATTTTTTCCTCGGACCATTGGCATTGTGTCGCCATTGTTTCGCCGACAAACGTAACCGCTTGTATCACCGCCGTATCTTGAAGTTCGGTTTTTAACACACGAACCGCTACCGGTGTTTCCGGAATATGAATACGTCCGCCAAATGCGTTGGTTATTTGGGGCAATATCGCATCGGAAAAATAAATCACCGCCGTAAAAAGACATATAAAAATCGGTATAAATATAAGCGCGTTTCGTGCGCGGCGTTTTTGTACTTTGCTCATTTTTCTCACCTTCTCTTGAAAAAAGACCAACCCGATAACAGAGTATCAACATTTGCGCCTTTTGTCAATTTGAAGAAAGAAGGGAAGTTTTGTATAATTACTCCATTATGCATGTCAGCGTTGCCGCAGAAAAAATCTTTTCCATTTTCGGAATTCCCATATCAAATACCGTGCTTACGGCATGGGTGGCGGTTTTTCTTTTGGCGTTTTTTTCTTATCTCGCGACAAAGCGCATGCAAACCGTTCCGCGGGGAATGCAGAATTTTTTTGAATGGGCGATAGAATCGCTTTTCGGTTTGGTGGAGAGTTTTTTTGGAGACCGAAAGCAAACGCTCAAGTTTTTTCCGCTCGTCGCGACTTTTTTCTTTTTCATTCTGGTCTCCAATTGGATGGGGCTTTTGCCGGGATTCGGAAGCATCGGATTTTATGAGCATGAAACATTCGTCCCGTATTTCAGAAGCGCAACGGCGGACTTGAATACCACGCTCGCCTTCGCCATGATTTCCGTGATTATCACTCAAATAGCGGGTATTATGGCGCTCGGGTTCTTCCATTACGGAAAAAAGTTTTTCAATTTCAGCAGTCCCATAAATTTTTTCGTCGGTTTGCTGGAACTGATTTCGGAATTCGCAAAAATAATTTCCTTCTCGTTCCGTCTTTTCGGAAGCGTATTTGCCGGCGAAGTGCTCATGGTGGTCATTACCGGCCTCGTTCCCTACGTTATTCCTTTGCCGTTTCTCGGATTGGAGATTTTTATCGGGGGGCTTCAAGCGCTTGTGTTCGTTTTGCTGACGGTCGTGTTCATCAAGATAGCCACGACCGAAATGGCGCACTGACGAAAAAGTACAGAGAATAGATAATAGAAAATAGAATACAGACAAAAATTAACTTATTAAAAATTATCAGTAATAAATAAAAAAGTATTATGCCGGAGTTAAAATTTATAGCGGTTGCATTCGCCATCGGAGTCGCGGGATTCGGAGCGGCGTTTGGTATCGGAAGAATCGTTGCGCAAGCAATTGATTCAACGGGGAGAAATCCCGAAGCGGGAGGAAAAATCTTCAACATGATGATTTTGGGAGCCGCGCTCGTTGAAGCCATCGCGATTTACGCGCTCGTTTTGTCGTTCATGATGCTTAAATAACAACAGTTCATCAAGTTTGAAAGTTCATCAAGTTCATAAAGTCCGGACGGTGTCGTCGTGCTTTATAACTTGATAAACTTGATAAACTTTTAACTTATCTATGGAAGCCCTTAAAAATTTTGGCGTTGAGTGGCCGTTTTTTATCGCGCAGGTGGTCAATTTCGCCATCTTGTTTTTCTTGCTCAAACGGTTTTTGTACAAACCGATTTTGGATATGCTGGAAAAGCGGCGCGTGGAAATAGAAGAAGGGCTTGCCAATGCCAAGAAAATGGCGGAAGACGCCAAAAAGTTTGATGCTGAACAGACGGTTCTCATGCAAAAAGCGAAGAAAGAGTCGCAGGCGATAGTGGATAACGCTCTCGTTGCGGGAGAAAAAATCCGCGAAGATATTTTAAAAGATGCGACGGGAAAGGCGAAAGAATTCATGGATACCGCGGAACTCCGCCTTGAGGAAGAGAAAAAGAAAATGATCGGAGAAGTGAAAGGCGAGGTACTTTCGCTCGCATCATCAATCGTTGAAAAAATCCTACACGAAAAAATGGACACCGCGCATGATAAAAAATTCATTGAAGAAATAATGAAAGAAAAATAATTTTTGCCGCCGGTACGGGGTTGCACCCCGTACCGAAACATTTGAAATGTATACAAAACTGTATTTACAAAATAGATATCAGAAATAATCACAAATGTTTCGGACCGAGTTGCAAACCCGCTCCGGCAAACAACAAAAAATAATTCGTATGGACAAATCGGCATTATATTCAAAGGCGCTTTTGGAAAGCATTCACGAAATTTCCGCGGGTGAACTTTCGCACGCGCTCCTGCGCCTGCGCTCCGCGCTAAAAAAAAGAGAAGAAATGCATTTATATCCGCGCATTTTGAGAAACGTCATCGCCGCGCTTGAATATCGGGAAAACGCGAACGTCGTTTCCGCCCAGGAATTGGATGAAGCGATTCGGGAGGATATATTGAAAAAACTGAAAAAGAATTTTCCGGAAATAACAAAGGAACACCTGCATTTCAAAATAGACGAAAAAATGGTGGGAGGAATTTCTATCACCTATCAGGATTTCTTGTTTGACGGAACAGTAAAGGGAGCTTTAAGAAAATTAATGAAAAAGTAAGGCATATAATTTCTAATTACTAATATCTAATTTCTAATGAACGACGATGGTATTTGAAATTAAGGCATTAGACATTTTATTGGAAATTAGAAATTGGATATTAGAAATTATTTATGTCGCGGGATAACAAAAAATAATTACATAAGATTATGAACAGTGCGAAAAATATTATTGAAACATTAAAACGAGAGCTTGCCGACGTAAAAATTGAAGCCGGTTTTGAAAACATCGGTCGCGTGCTTGAAATCAAGGACGGCATCGCCCGCGTTTCGGGGCTTTCCGAATGCTTTTATAACGAACTTCTGGAATTTGAAGGCGGCGTTTTGGGAATGGCGCTCAGTTTGGAAGAAGATTCCATCGGCGTTATCGTACTCGGCGATTATTCCCATATCAAAGAAGGCGACACGGTAAAAACAACGGGAAATATCGCGAGCGTTCCCGTGTCGGATGCTCTGATCGGCCGCGTCATCAATCCGCTCGGAGACCCCGAAGACGGCAGAGAAAAAATTTCTTCCGATACGCGTTATCCGATTGAAAAAATCGCGTGCGGAGTCATTGAACGAAAAAAGGTCTCTCAGCCGATTGAAACCGGCATCCGCGCCATTGACGCGCTTATTCCCATTGGGCGCGGACAGCGCGAGCTTATCATCGGCGACCGCCAGACGGGAAAAACCGCCATCGCCGTTGATACCATCATCAATCAAAAAGGGAAGGACGTTATCTGCATTTACGTCGCCATCGGACAAAAAGAATCAAAGACCGCAAAGATTGTTGCGGAATTCAAAAAAGCCGGCGCCATGGGACACACCATTGTCGTCAACGCTTCCGCCGGCATGCCCGCGTCTCTTCAATACATCGCGCCGTTTTCCGCGTCCGCCATCGGAGAATATTTCATGGATCAAGGAAAGGACGTGCTTATCGTTTACGATGACCTTTCCAAGCACGCATGGTCATATCGTGAAATCTCGCTCTTGCTCCGCCGTCCGCCCGGTCGCGAGGCATATCCCGGCGATGTTTTCTATTTGCATTCTCGCTTGCTTGAACGATCCGCCAGGCGCGACGAAAAATACGGCGGCGGTTCCATTACCGCGCTTCCAATCATTGAAACTCAGCAGGGCGACGTGTCCGCCTACATTCCGACCAATGTCATTTCCATCACCGACGGACAAATTTATTTGGACACCGACCTCTTTTACGCCGGAACGCGCCCCGCGCTCAATATCGGACTTTCCGTTTCCCGCGTCGGTTCCAGCGCGCAGACCAAATCCATGAAGCAATTCGCCGGAAAACTCCGCCTTGACCTAGCCCAATTCCGAGAACTCGCCGCTTTCGCCCAATTTGAAGGCGACCTGGATGAAGGCACGAAAAATCAAATCGCAAGAGGTCGCCGTTTAACCGAACTCCTGAAACAAGGCCAATACGCCGCGCAGTCGCTCCCGAGGCAGGTCATAGGAATCTTCGCCGTAACGCAGGGCTTGGCGGACGATATTGAACCGAAAAACATCTTCGCCTTTGACGAAAACTTATTCAGGTACATGGAAGACAAAGGCCAAGAAATAATCGCCGAAATAGAAAAAGGAGAAAAGCTGGGAGACGAAACGCAGGAGAAGTTGAAAGAACTCATCACAAGTTTTAAAGAGATGAGTTAAAAAAATACCCCCGCCGTAAAAAAAGGGGGGGGTAGCGGTAAACAAACGCAGACACTACTATAAACCAAAGATTTTCTCTATTCGCGTACAGCAATACCAAGTCAGCACAAATAGAAAGATCTCTGGTACAACAATTTCCGGTCCAAAAAGGAATATCCAAAATGCGACCTGCGATGCAACTAAAATATCAAAAACAACTTTCATGATAATCTCCGATGGATTGATTTGTGAATAAAACTCCTGTAAAAAAACCTGAAGAGGGTATAGCAAACTTTGTAATATTTGTCAAGTTTTCCAGAATCATTATATTTAAACTATAAAATAAAGAAAATAATCTTATGAAAAACACAAGAAAAGAAATGACAATGGAAGATTTGGCAATTATGGTTCAAAACGGATTTACTGAAACAAACGGCAGAATAGACAACGTAAAAAATGAACTGAAGGAAGAAATAAATACTCTGCGTGAAGAGGA
>Ga0172379_10006015_pt1 | contig 16524 bp, 13 predicted proteins | sample GrowelOW334metaG_FD_119756 | JGI IMG/M metagenome (GOLD analysis project Ga0172379, IMG submission 119756) | Groundwater microbial communities from an aquifer near a municipal landfill in Southern Ontario, Canada - Groundwater well OW334 metaG | ecosystem: Environmental > Aquatic > Deep... | reverse complement strand
TAAGTATGTTGAGGATAATATTTTGGCCCTGCAGCGCATTTCACGTGAGAGAAAAATGCCGACGGAAAAGGACATGGAATTTATGGAGCATGTGAGAATGTGGCTTTCGCTAGATGAGGTAGACCGTGAGAAGTTTACAAACATAGACGCGATGCTTAACAATTCCGATTTTCAGGAAGCGACCAAAAGAAGCATAACTATCGCTCAATACACGGCTTGCGTCGAGGTTGGTTTTCATTTTGGTTACGCCCCCGCCAGTGCTGAATTTTCGGAACTTTTTCAGTTCCCCGGGGGCGGAAAAATTATTTCCGGTAAAAAACCTTTACTGGTTATAGATGATTATTCCGGACATTTCCCCGATAACTGGGAGTTTACCGGCAGCTTGAAACTTACTGCTTTTCAGGGAGATAAGTTGCCGAAAAATTTTAAAGTTAGAGAAAATTTTGATCTTCACCGTTGTCCAAATTTAAAAAATATTCCTGATAATTTTGTTATTAGCGGAAGCTTGCTTATAGACACGTGTAAATCTTTTGAATCGATTGGTGAAGGTTTTAGGGCCGGTGGCCATTTGACTATCGGTAGTTGTCATTTGCTTGAAAAATTTCCATCGGATTTTAAAGTTGCCGGATCTTTATTCTGCAATGTATGTTCCGGGCTAAAAGAAATCCCCGATAATGTAAATGGCGCATATTTTGCCGACAAAATAGATCTCCTCGACTGTCACAATTTAATTAAGCTACCTTCGAGGCTTAAAACTTCGCGGTTGAACTTAAAAGGATGTAGAATTTTGGAAAACCTTCCGGACCATCTGGAAGTTGATGTTTTGGATATACACGATTGTCGTTACTTAAAAAACCTTCCTAATGATATTATTATCCATGATGTCCTTTATCTCAATAATAATCCTCCTCTAAAAGTGGCTCAGTGGGTTGAAAAACTTCGAAGAGAAAAAAGAGTTAGCAAAACGAGCCAGAGCAATTAATTATTAGCCATAAAAAAATGGTCGCAAATCCGCAAGAAAATCAGTCCTTACAAGCGTTCGAGGAAAAGCTCGCGAGTCTGGAGGCGGAAATAGCCGAGAAAAAAATCAAACTCCCGCCGGATATTTTCGAATATGTTAAAGAGCATTTTTTGGCCCTGCAGCGCATTTCACGTGAGAGAAAAATGCCGACGGAAAAGGACATGGAATTTATGGAGCATGTGAGAATGTGGCTTTCGCTGGACGAGAAACACAGAAAAAAGTTTTCAAGCATAGATACGATGCTTAATAGTAAAGAATACCGCGAGGCTGTTAAAAGAGATATTACCATCTCTCAATACACGGCTTGCGTTGAAATTGCCGAACAGTCAGATCCTGAACATTCTAAAGTTGAATTTTCCAGGCTTTTCAAATTTCCTGGAGACGGAAGAGTTGTTTCCGCCCAAATTAATGATATAGATATTAACCACTATACCGGCCCTCTTCCGGAAAACTGGGAGATTAATAGGAATTTTGAGTTAAGAATGTTTAATGGTGATAAGTTACCAAAAAATCTTAAAGTTGGGGGAGATTTCATCGTATCCAATTGCTTGAATCTTAAAAGTATTCCAGATAATTTTGTAGTTGGTGGAACTTTCGAGATAAAGAAATGCCCGGCTCTTGCTAAAATAGGGGAAGGCCTTAAGGTTGGCAAAAGATTGATAATTAAAAGTTGCCACAAGCTTAAAGAACTACCTTCTAATTACGAAGTTGGTGGTCGGCGTGGTTATGATGCTGCAGGTCTTATATCATGGAATTCGTAGCTAACGCCGTGTTCAAGCCTCAGGCTTGGCCTTGTGTTTTCCACAACATTTTTTTATACTGCAAGTGCGGGAGATTAGGGCATCTATTTTCATAAAAATTACATATATGATTAAGGGGCATCATCCTTCGACCAACGGAAAATATGTCTATTCTTTTGACGAAGGCAACAAAAACATGAGGGATCTTTTGGGTGGAAAAGGTGCTAATCTGGCCGAAATGACCACGATTGGGATTCCTGTGCCTTTTGGCTTCACAATAACCACGGAGGTGTGTGATGTCTTCTCGAAAACCAAGGAATATCCGGAGAAGTTTGCCGATCAGCTGAAAGATAAATTGACATTTTTGGAGGTTAGGATGGGGAAGAAACTGGGAGATAAAAATGACCCGCTTTTGGTTTCTGTGAGAAGCGGTGCGGCCGCAAGTATGCCTGGAATGATGGATACCGTTTTGAACCTCGGACTTAATGACGAGACTGTTGAAGCGCTTTCAAAAAAAACCGGAAACGAGAGATTTGCGTATGATTCATATCGCAGATTTATTCAAATGTTTGGAGATGTTGTTATGGAAGTCGATCATGATCTTTTTGAAGAGGCGATTGAAAAAATCAAGGCTGCACGTGGCGTAAAATTGGATACGGAGCTTACCGCTGACGATTTAAAAGAACTTGTCGTGGAATATAAAAAAATCGTTCAGGAGGCAAAGGGAAGATCTTTCCCGGACAGCCCGCTGGAACAGTTAAAACTGGCCATCGAGGCCGTGTTTAACTCTTGGAACAATGACCGCGCGAAGACATATCGGAGACTTAATAACATAGCCGGATTAAAAGGCACCGCTGTAAATATCCAATCCATGGTTTTTGGAAATATGGGAGAGGATAGCGGCACCGGAGTCGCGTTTACGCGAAATCCTTCCACCGGAGAAAATGAATTTTATGGAGAATTTTTGATGAACGCGCAGGGTGAAGATGTTGTTGCCGGAATCAGAACACCGATTCATATTTCAAAACTGGAAGAAGTAAATCCAAAGGTTTATAAACAACTTTTGGAAACCAGAAAAGTCCTTGAAGATCACTACAAAGACATGCAGGATCTGGAATTCACTATTGAAAAAGGAAAGCTGTTTTTACTGCAAACAAGAAACGGAAAAAGGACAGCGCACGCCGCCGTGAATGTCGCGTGCGACATGGTTGAAGAAGGCTTAATAACGAAGGAAGAAGCGCTTTTAAAGGTTGATCCTAACGCGTTAAATCAGCTGCTGCATCCGCATATTAAAAGGGGCGCCGACCGCAAAGTGGTAGCGAAAGGCTTGCCGGCTTCTCCCGGCGCGGCATGCGGAAAGATTGTTTTTACCGCTGATGCCGCTCAAGAATGGGTGGTCGATAGAAATGAAAAAGTTATCTTGGTGAGAAAAGAAACGAGCCCTGAGGATATTCAGGGAATGTATAGCGCACAAGGAATTTTAACTTCCCGCGGAGGCATGACTTCTCACGCAGCTGTGGTTTGCAGAGGCATGGGAAAGTGCTGTGTGGCGGGTTGTTCCGATGTAATCGTTAACGCAAGTGCCAAGAAAATGATTATAGGAGACTTGGTTTTAACGGAAGGTGATGTAATTACTCTCGATGGCAGCACCGGAGAAGTCATGGCCGGAGAAATGGAAATGGAGGAACCGGAACTAACAGGAAATTTTAAAAAGATTATGGAATGGGCCGATGAAGTTAGGACTTTAAAAATCCGCACAAACGCTGACACTCCTGCGGATTGCAAAGTGGCTATTGAATTTGGAGCGGAAGGAATTGGGCTTTGCCGCACAGAGCACATGTTTTTTGCGGAAGATCGCATACATATTGTTCGCCAAATGATTTTATCCAAAACAACCGATGAGCGCGCTAAGCCTTTAAAAAAACTTCAGGAAATTCAGAAAGGCGATTTCGTTGAGATCTTTAAAACTATGGAAGACAGGCCTATGACAATTCGCCTTCTTGATCCACCGCTACATGAATTTTTGCCTGAAAAAGAAGATAAAATTGAAGAGCTGGCTAACGATTTTAAAATCAGTGTTGAAGATTTAAAAGTCACAATTTCTAATTTGCATGAAATAAACCCGATGCTTGGACATCGTGGATGCCGCTTGGGAATCACCTTCCCTGACATCTACTCGATGCAGGTCAGAGCTATCACGGAAGCGGCCATCGAAGTTTCAAAAAAGCATAAAAAGGTAAATGTTGAAATCGAAATCCCTCTCGTTGGGAATATTAACGAATTAATTTATCTTAAAAAAGTAACTCAAGACACTATCGCCGAATACAAAGACGACATCAATTTTAATTACAAAATCGGAACAATGATTGAAGTGCCACGCGCTTGTTTGGTTGCCGACGAGCTGGCAAAGGAAGCCGAATTTTTCTCTTTCGGCACAAATGATTTAACTCAAATGACACTCGGATTTTCTCGCGACGATATCGGCAGATTCCTAAAAGATTATCTCGAAAAAGGAATTTTGGAACGTGACCCAATGGCCGGAATAGACCAAAAAGGCGTCGGCAAATTGATGGAGCTCTGCGTAAAACTCGCCCGCAAAGAAAAAGCGGATTTTGAAATCGGCATCTGCGGAGAACAAGGTGGCGATCCCGAATCCATCGAGTTCTGCCACAGAATTGGATTAAGTTACGTGAGCTGCAGTCCATACCGTGTTCCAATTGCACGTTTGGCCGCTGCGCAATCTGTGATAAAATACGACAAGTAAAATATTTATTAACATAATCCCCTATGAAAAAGTCTGTTAACTATCTGTTAGTGGTTTTGGCGTTGGCGGTGGTTGTTGTCGCGGCATTTTTTGTCGTGCCCACACTTGCGGGCTCAAACCTGAAAGGAATGCTGCCATCGATATCTCAGTATGATGTTACTGTAAGAACATCTAACGGCGCTTATGCCATCAATCATCTGGAAACTAAAATTAAAACCAACATTCTCGTTAAGCTATCAAAGGCTTACAAGGTGCCGGTTACTGTTAAGCTCCATTTAACCGGAACGGCCAAGGTGAAATCTCCTTCAGATAATTCCATCGGCGAAGGAGATTATTCAATTGGACAGGCTTATTCGACCGATGGAACAGGCGGTGCTTATCTTGACGTTATAGTTCCTCGTGGCAAAAAGGATGCAAAAGTTTACCTTCAATTTATCAATGACAGTAAATATGAAAACGTAGAAACTATTTCAGCAAAAGCCGAGTCAGCTTCTTATCCGGCGACCACTGCTCAGGCTGTGCCTCTACGTGTAGACGCAATCCCTGCCGTAATAAGCATAAAGGACGAAGAAGATAAACCTGTGGATCCTGTTATTATCAATGTGTCTCCTGCTAACGGTGCTACCGTCTCAAGTGATGAATCCGAAACTTTTAAAATATCACGTGTAGATACCGGATGGGAGCTGGATACCACTAACTTATGCTTCTTAACTCCGACGGCGTACTGCACTTTGCCTAGCGAGGAGACTACCAATTCGTTCGTTATGACCCCTGCGGAATGGGAAAAATTGATGAATGCAGCGTATGAGGAGCCTTATCAATCTTCGTACACACTTAGATGGTATGTTCAGTCGGGTTATTGGGTGAATTCCGAACACTTACACTTTTTGCCTTTCAACTCAACTCCTACAACTATTACACTCAACGTGTCTCAATCCGAAGAAATGGATTTAACTCTTATCAAAAACTCCCAATCTCCATCCGGCCACAGATCGGTTTCGTCCAATGATGAAATGGCCATTTATAATCTTTCCGCTCTTTCTGACGAAAAGGAAGTAGGGTCTTTCTGGATAAGGCTTGTTTCTGGAACGAAGTCTTTGGAAAAACCTGCTGATTTAACCGACATGGCCGCTATAAATGACTTTTATAATCTTTATATTAGAGATGACGGCAACGATATCCCTGTAACTATTACTCAAGTTGAATGGGATGAAAGCTCAAATTATAATGCCATTAATTTGCGCGCTACCATAGATGAAGATTTTATTGCTGATACCGATCGTGACGCTCTTTCTATTGTTTTGAATACCGCGAACGCTTTGAATGAAATGGCCGGAAGGGATGATATGCTTCAAGCCTGTTTCGTGAATTTCTCGGATCGAAACAGCCAAATATATGACACGAAATTTTTTGATATTGAAGAATCGAATCCTCCGTACAATCAAATCATGACATACGCGAATGTGCTGAGATATTAGTGTTGAATTGACGGATGTAAATTTAAGGGCCCCCATACTGGGGGCTCTTTTTTATCGTTCTGAATTACAAGCCCCATTTAAGCTTTGTGCGTAGCATCTGGTAGTAGCGGTTGCCTGTGCGGAGGAGGTAGAGATGACGTTTGCTTTTGCGGAATTTTATTTGATCCCCATATTTGAGGATGCTCATGTCTTGTCCGTCTAAGGTGAGACCGATGATTGCGGTTTCTTCGCGACGCTCCGTGTCGATTGTTACCGTGAGTTCGCGGGTATCGGGGATTACTATCGGCCGCATTGCGAGAGAGTTTGGACAGATTGGCGTAATTACGAGGCCTTCAATTTTTGGATGGATTATGGGGCCGCCGGCCGAAAGAGAATGCGCCGTTGAGCCCGTCGGCGTTGCCACGACCATTCCGTCGGCCCTAAATGTAACCAAATTTTTATCTCCAATTTTTAGGTCCAACTTTATCAAGCGTGCGAAAGCTCCTTGGTTTATAACCGCGTCATTTAACGCGAGGTATGTTTCTATTTTTTGCTTTTCGCGATAGACGGTAACTCTTAAGACCGATCTTTTATCCAGCTCATATTTGCCTTTGAAGATTATATCTAACGCCTCGAACAAGTTCTCGGCGTTGCATTCCGTTAAAAAGCCAAGTGTGCCCAGATTTACACTTAAAACGTAAGTTTTGGGACTTGGCAGACGGCGAGCGGTTTTTAGAAGAGTTCCGTCTCCTCCAAGAATTATGCTCATATCCGCTTTCTTTAGAAGGTCGGTTTTTCTAAAACCTTTTTCGCCAAAAACCGCAGCGGCATTTTCATCTAAAATAATTTGTTTTTTCTTTTTCTTTAGATAAGCCACGAGCTTTTTTAACAAATCTTTATGCTCGTGAATATTGCGTTTTGTGATTATTCCTATTTTTGAGAACTTTGGGTTGGTCATGTGTGCGTATTATGGCATCTTTTTAACTAATCTCAAGATATCTAACAGTTTTTTGGCGGAAAGTGTCCATGAAAATTTCTTTGATTGCGCGAAACCTTGAGCGATTAATTTTTCGCGGAGATCTTTGTTGGAGACGAGCTTTGTTAGGACGCCGGCGATAGAAGCCGGGTTCTTGGGATTGATGTATAGGCCGGCGTCACCCACCACTTCCGGCACGGAAGAGGTGTTGGAAACGATAACCGGACATCCGCATTTCATGGCTTCCAAAGGCGGAATTCCAAAGCCTTCATAAATTGACGGAAACACCAACGCCTCCGCCAAACTGTATAAATTCATAATACTTTTTCCTGATAAATATCCCAAAATATGAACATGATTTTTAAGTTTTAATTCTTCGATGAGTTTATAAATTCCTTCGAATTTCCACCCTTTTTTACCTACTATAATCAGATGATAATCTTTATTATTTTTTAAAAATTCGTAAAAGCCTTTTATAAGATTTGGGTAGTTTTTGCGCGGCTCAAGCGTCCCCACCGCAAGAAAAAACTTCTCCGGCAGCTTTGTAGATTCTATGAATTCCTTGAGAGAATCCTTTTCAACCGGCTTAAAATCATCGTCAGCGCTAGGATAAACCACGCCAATTTTATCTTCTTCATAATGAAATTTGTTTATGATATCGCGCTTTGTATTTTCAGAGACCGCCAGTAGAAAACGCGTCTTTTTTAGCATTTTTTTGAAAAATAATTTTTCGACTAACACTGCTTTTTTGTTATGCGTTCCGCGAAATAAAAAAGCTACGAGGTCATGAACTGTAACTATCGTTTTTACGGCTCTCGGAAGTAACGCCGGAATTATGTAACTTGTTGGCGCGAAAAAGACTTCAATCCCCTCACGCTTAACATCTCGGCTCGCGCCCACATGCCAAAAAATCCCTTTCCCGCCGATTACCCTTTGCTGCGCGTTTGGGAATTGTTCAAACCCCGGAATTCCGATATTTGTGTACAAAAAATACTGGTTCCTTTTATCCACTTTAAGCAGGTTGTACACCAAATGAAAAGTGTACCATCCTTTTCCCGCCTTCTCACCACTCGCCGTCCTTATGTCTATGCCGATTTTCATGCCTGCATTATACCACACCGCACCCAGGCCGAGCCTGAGGCTCGGCCTGGGTGCGGCTCGGCCTCAACAATTTAAATTTTCACCATCACTACGGCACGAAAGCGAGCAAAATCACAATGAAGCTTGGGGTTATAATCATTGAAATATGGCACACCATCATTCCAGCGGCTAAGAGAAACACGCCAATCTTTTCCGATAATGTTCTCTCTTCCTTCTCCTCTAAGAATGGGCCAGTTAACTTCATCGGTTGGTGATTCTTTTTTTATAGACTGAGCAATGAGCAACATATATTCGTTGTTGGTAATAAGTTTGGCTCCTTTCTTAGCGGTTGGACTGTTTTGCCATTCAGTGATTAAATCACCAAGAATGCCGGGCTTGCCATCAAGTTCCTGTTTCCCCTCCACAAAACCGACTTCCCAGCCGGTTATCTTGTTAGTTATTTCAGCATCTTTCTCGTTTTCGGTCCATTCCGATTCTCTGCTGTTAAATCCAATCTGTCCCGCGCTATTCAGATTTTCCGCAAATCGTATCCATGTGGTTATTGGCTTCACCAATAGTACTGGGTTTTTCATTTGAGCAATTACTTCTTTTTGCTCCTTGGTCAGTTTGGCTTGGAGCGTGTGGATTACTTCTTCTTTGGTCGGAGCTTTTATATCACCTTTGATTGGCTTTTCAGGATTATATAAATCCCCGCCTTTCAGGTTTTCCATGGCTCCATCGTATTGCTGCACAATCTTTATTGCATACTTTAATTCTTCCACAAAATCAAAGTCGCTTTCGTGCACAGGAAGTCTTTTTTCGAGCTTCTCCTTAATTTTTCTCAAATCATCGACAGCATTCGCAAGAACAACGTCGGGGAGTTTCACTTTTTTATTTTTCAGCAACTCTTCGGCTACGGCGAGTCGCTCCGTCACCATATCTGGCTGCATTTCTCGTTGTCTATCTTCTGCTGCGGACATAATTTTTGTTTAAATTTTTATCATTACTGCGTAGCGAAAACTTATAACATCGAAACACATAGATCTCGGCTCTGCGGCCCTGAAATATAACAAATTGTGGGTACCGCTCCCATAAGAAATGCTTTTGTCTTTTCCTGCAATTTGCTCTCTCCCCTCTCCTCTAAGGACTGTCCATCTACCGTCGTCGATAGTATTTCCTTTTTTGATGGATTCAGCCATAAGAAGCATGTACTCATTGTTGGTTATGAGTTTAACTCCTTTCTTTGCTATATCTCCTCTTTCCCACTCTTTTATTAGTTCGCCAAGATTTCCGGATTTCCCATCAAGCTCTTTTTCCCCTTCCACAAATCCCACTTCCCAGCCGGTTATCAAACTTGTTATTTTTGCGTCTTTCTCGTTTTTTGACCATTCCGATTTTCTTGTAATTTCCTCAATTGGAATTGGGTTTACACTCTCCAGGTTTTTTAAAAAACGTTTATGCGTAGTTATAGGTTTTATTAAAAATACGGGGCTCTTCATCTTGGCGATTACTTCTTTTTGGTCGAAGGTGAGATTTGCTCGAAGTGCGCTGATGACTTCTTTCACGGTCGGAGCTTTTTTGTCTTTTCCGACAAAACTGTCCAAGATGCTTTTTCTCTTTGGATTTTCGGGGTTATATAAATCTCCACCTTTTAGATTTTCCATGGCTTTGTTGTATTTGGGTATAATTTTTATATTCCATTCCAGCTCTTCCATGAAATCAAAATCACTTTCGTATATTGGCAGATGTTTCTCAAGTTTTTCATTAATTCTTCTCAGACCTTCTTTTGCGCGCTTAAGAACATCGTCGGGGAGCTTAATTTTTTCATTTTTCAGTATTCCCTCAGCTCCGGCGAGTCTTTCGGCTATTTCATCCTGTTTTATTTCTTTTTTATCCATTTGGAATACCATGGTTTAGAAATTTTTATATTTACCGTGGGTCGAAAACCGACGCTTTTAAGTATATTATCTGTGTTTTCATCTCTCATAAAAATTGTGCGATTGGGGTTATTCCATAAAGTTGTCGAAACAAAACCATTATTCATAACATCTCCATTTATAATGGTTGCCATTCCGTTGTCTATCGGCTCTGGCGGTTTTTTTGAAAATTTCAAAATTTGTAGCAGTATCCAGTTTTTAAACCCTATGCCGTCAATTCCCTTTTTTACATAATTTTCGTCGAACCATTCCATTCTTTCTCTCAATGTCGTTCTCTCGTTTTCTCCGTTAAGCAAATTTGGCAAATCGGATCCTTCTATAATGGAAATTTTCCAGCCGCTTACCATTCTTTTTTTTGCTTTACACTCTTCGTCAATTCGTTCAAACATTGCCTCTGTTGATGGCCAAATATTTGCGAGTCGTTTGCCCGTTTTTCCAAATATCGGTGTATTATTGTCAAGCACGGTTAAGTAATTTGTCATCGTTTTTATTGGCACAATCTGTAACACAGGCTCCTTCATTCTTCTGATTGCTTCTTTTTGCTCCTTTGTAAGTTTTGATCCCATAATCTGTATAACCTCTTCTCTCGTTGGAGGTTTTTCGTCTTTGGGGTTAGCATCTTCCGGATTATAAAGACCGCATTCTTTTAAGCTGGCCATGGCTTCGCCATATTGAGAGCCAAGTTTTACAAATCGTTCCAGCTCTTCCATAAAATCAAAGTCACTTTCGTATACCGGAAGTCTTTTTTCGAGCTTCTCGCTAATATTTTTTATTCCTTTTACCACAGCCTCAAGAACTTCGTCGGGGAGTCTCACTTTTTCATCTTTCAGCATTCCCTCAGCTTCGGCGAGTCGATCTGCCACCATATTCGGCTGAATTTCCTGTTGTATTTTTTCTGCTGCAGACATAATTTTGTTTTAAATTTTTATCATTATTGTAGGACGAAAACGGTTTTCGACTCTGGTATGCCATAGTGGTCCCAATTCAAGCGCAATCTGAGGGGTGTCTCCCCACCAAGAACCTATAACAACCTTCTCTCTTTCTATAGATTCTCCATTTAACATGGTTTTTGTTCTGTGTTTTTCTCCCCCCCAGTAAATATCAACCGGATTTGTCGGCTTTTTTAAAAGTCCCGAAATTTGAAGCAATATATAACTTTTAAAATCAATACCCGAAACTCCTCTCCCCGCGTAATATTTATTGAATTTATTTAATTGCGTATCAAGTTTTTCATTTGTTTTCATCCCCGGAGATAAGTCAGGTGCATCTGTCCCCTCCGTTACAACAATTCTCCATCCTGTAATTTTTCCCTTCTCGGCCTCGTCTCTAATATCGGCCTTCTCAATAACCTCTCTTAGCTCTCCTGGAACATATGCATTGATTTGCCCTCTTTTTATTGTTATCGTTTTGTTTTTGTTTAGTGCTTTTACATACTCTGATATTGTTCTTATCGGTACAATTTGCAACACAGGCTCCTTCATTTTTCTAATTACTTCTTTTTGCCCCATTGTAAGATTGCTCAATAAAGTTTTTATAACACTCTCTTCCGTTGGCGGCTTTTTATCTTCAGGCTTTGCGGTTTCAGGATCATATAGGCCACTCTGTTTTAAATCTTCCATTGATTCCACATATCGAATTTTTATTATTACATACATCTCCACTTCTTCCACAAAATCAAAGTCACTTTCATATACCGAAAGTCTTTTTTCGAGCTTCTCCTTAATTTTTCTCAAACCCTCCACAGCGTTCGCAAGAACAACGTCCGGAAGTTTCACTTTTACTTTTTTCAGCATTCCCTCGACTCTCGCGAGTCGTTCCTCCACCATGTCTGGCTGCATTTCTTCCAATATTTCTTCTGCTGTGGACATAATTTTAATTTAAATTTTCACCATCACCGCGAAGCGAAACCGGACAACGCCATAGCGACCCCCGGGATTGCGATCAAGGAAGTTCGGTCCACCAGCATTCCAATCCCCAAAGGAAACACGCCCATCTTTCCCAATTATTTCTTCTCTGCTTTCTCCTCTAAGAACAGACCAGTTTACTTTGTCGATCGGAGTTCCTTTTTTGATAGATTTAGCCATAAGAAGCATATATTCGTTGTTCGTTACAAGTTTGGCTCCTTTCTTGGCAAGATTTCCGCTCTGCCATTCAGTGATTAAGTCGCCAAGGATACCATGCTTGCCATCGAGTTCCTGTTCTCCTTCCGCGAACCCAACTTCCCAACCGGTTATCTTGTTTGTTATTTTTGCGTCTTTCTCATTTCCGGTCCATTCCAATTCTCTCGTATTGGATACGATTTTTTGTACGCTATTAAGATTCTCCGCGAATCGCCTCCATGCGGTTATTGGCTTCACGAGAAGTACAGGATTTTTCATTTGAGCGATTACCTCTTTCTGTTCCTTGGTGAGCTTTTCTCGGAGAATTCTAATCACTTCTTTTTGGGTCGGAGCCTTCTTGTCCCCTTTGATTGGCTTTTCAGGGTTGTACAAATCTCCACCTTTCAGGTTTTGCATAGCTCCGCCATATTGCTGTACAATCTTTATCGCATCCTTCAATTCTTCCACAAAATCAAAGTCACTTTCATATACTGGAAGTCTTTTCTCGAGCTTCTCCTTAATACTTTTTATCCCTTTTACAGCGTTATTAAGAACTTCGTCGGGCAGTTTCACTTTCTCACCATTCAGCAGTTTTTCGGCTCCCGCGAGTCGTTCATCTATTTCGCTTTGCTGTATTTCTTTTTGTCTATCTTCTGCTGCGTACATAATTTTTGTTTTAAATTTTTATCATTACTCCGTAGCGAAAAACAATCTTGCCGTAAGTTATCGTTGGATCCACCGCATAACCATGAAAAAGCGGTTTATCAATATGTTTGCCACCGATTGTATTTACCATCCAACCTCCGCAAGAAACTCGTCTGTCTCCATCTGCAACTTTGTCTTTTCCTTCCACTTTAAGGATTGATGAGCAACCTTTATCTATTGGCTCTCCTTTTTTAGCGGACCTTGCCATCAATAGCATGTATTCGTTATTCGTGAGAAGTTTGGCTCCTTTTTTTGCAATTGGCTCGTTTTCCCATTCATCTATTAACTTTTTGAGGTTGCCTCTTTTGTCCTCGAGTTTTTCTTCCCCTTCCGCAAAGCCCACCTCCCATCCTGTTATTTTATCAGTTACGCTGGCGCGTATATCATTATATGACCATTCTCTTTCTCTGGTGTTTTCGTGTATTTCTGTTATGCTGTTTAAATTTTTCTCGAATCGTTTCCATGTTGTTATTGGCTTCACAATAAGCACCGGTTTTTTCATTTGGGCGATTACTTCTCTTTGCTCGGGAGTAAATTTTGTCTTTATTGCATTGGTTACTTCTTCCAATGTTGGAGCTTTCTTGTCTCCCTCAATCGGGTTTTTTGAATTGTATAAATTCCCGCCTCTTAGGCTTTTTATTGCTTCGTTGTATTGATAATGCAGCCCTGTCTTTATCGCCTCCTCAAGTTCTTTAACGAAATCAAAGTCGTTTTCATACACCGGAAGTCTTTTCTCGAGCTTCTCCTTAATTTTCCTTAGGCCTTCCAATGCGTTCGCAAGAACATCGTCGGGGAGTTTCACTTTTTCATTTTTCAGCAACTCTTCGGCTACGGCGAGTCTTTCATTTATTTTATACGGCTGCATTTCTTGTGCTGTTTTATCCATATTTTATTTCACCTTTAATTTTTCCGGTTTCTTTTAATTTTATTGCATCGGATTTAACTTTTTTATTTAAATTGGCCGTTAAAAACAAATTGCCATTTATCTCCATATTATCAGGCAGGCCCATAAGGCTTGTACAGTCGTTTAAACTCAAATGGCCTCCCACTTTTAATCCGCTCGGAAGGTTTACAATTCTTGTGCATCCTGCCATCTCCAAATAAGATTGAATTCTTAAATTGTTTGGCAAACTTGTGAGATTTTCACATCCCCCCAAATTCAGCTCTTGCATAAAACTTAGCGTATCAGGAAGCTTTTCAAGGCTTGTACACGAGATTAATGACAACTCTCCTTCTACTTTCAAATCATCCGGTAAAGTTGTAAGGTTTGTACATTCGTTTAAGCTTAATTGCTTTTTAACTCTCAGCCCTTCAGGCAAAGCCGTAAGTCCTGTGCATTTATTTAAGTATAAGGATTCTGTTACTTCAAAATTCTTTGGTAAACTTTTAAGTTCGGCCCTACCATATAAGTTCAAGGCTCTTTCACACACAATTTTCCCGTTTCCCGGAAAATCAAAGTTCTCATCAATCCACTTTATTCTCTTGTGCCTCCATATTAGTATTTCTTCATAGGCTATTACCATATCGTTCAACGCTTTCCATTGTGAAGATGAGATGTGTCTTTTTATCGCTTCTGTGCATCCGTCGTTTTTGAGCATCTCTTCGATACTTGGAAATTTTTCTTTGTCTTCTTTGTCCATCCCAAGCCACATTTCAAAATTATTTACAAACTCCATATCTTTTTCAAAAATACTTTCTTGATTTGAAGATTTTTTTAACACTCTTAAAATCCCATTTTCTGCATATTTGAATACGGCATCCGGCAGCCTCTCTTTACCGCGTAGCAAATTCTCGATTTTTTCAATCCGATCCATCACTGTCTCTGATTTTATTTCTTCTGCTGCGGACATAATTTTTGTTTAAATTTTTATCATTACTGCGTAGCGAAAATGAATATCGGTATACCAATCATTTACTCTCCATTGCTGAAAGTCCGGATGGACAGTATACCTTCCTGTGGAAATGTTTTCTTCTCCTTCATATATGACTTCTCCTCCTTCTTTCCTAAGCATGGAGGTATATTTTTTATCTATTGGCACATTTTTATGTATGGAATCGGCCATTAGCAACATGTATTCATTATAAGTAATAATTCTCGCGCCCTTCTTAAAAAAAGATCCTTCATGCCATTCTTTAATTAAGTTACCCATATGTCCACTTTCCCCTTTTAGCTCTTGCTCTCCTTCCGCAAATCCAACCTCCCACCCTGTTATCATCTCTGTTATCTCGCTTCCTCTTTCATAATCAGCCCATTCTTCGCCAATTACATTCACAAATGATCCGTCATCAGACGCCCTAAACCTATCTATCACCCGTTCTACGCTATTTAAATTGGCCATAAATCTTTTCCATGTGGTTATTGGTTTAACCAGAAACACCGGATTCTTCATTTGAGCGATTACTTCTTTTTGGTTGGGCGTAAGATTTGCTCGAAGTGTGTTGATAACTTCTTCTAGTGTTGGAGCCTTTTTGTCCCCATTTATTGGCTTTTCCGGATTATATAGATCTCCACCTTTTAGGTTTTCCATGGCTTCATTATATTGCTTTCCCATCCGTGTTATTTCATTAGATTCTTCCACAAAATCAAAATCACTTTCATATACCGGAAGTCTTTTTTTAAGCTTCTCCTTAATATCCCCCAAACCTTTCACCGCGTTCGCAAGAATATCGTCGGGGAGCTTTACTTTTTTGTCGGCAAGAAGTTTCTCGGCCTCTGCAATTCGGTTTTGAATTTTATCTTGTTGTATTTCTTTTTGTTCTGGCATCTCTTTTGTTTCGTACGTAATTAAGTAATTTATTTATATTTGATGGCGGTTCAATTACCACTGTCGGGCGAAAATGCGCGGCAGCATTCTTTCCATCAACCATGCGGTTTCCCATGATAATTTGACATTTCTGGTCTGACCAAAAAACCATCTCAACACTTCCTTTATCAAACAATGTTCCGTTTAAAAGAGTCGGGCTATCCTTGTCTATTGGCTGCGGCGGATTCTTTGAAAATTTCAAAATTTGTAACAGCATCCAACTTTTATAATCCATTCCGTTAATTCCTTTTTTTACATAATTTTCCGTGAACCAGTCCAGCCGATTTTCAAATGTTTCATTGTTGCCATCTCCTTTGAGCAACTTTGGCTCGGCTGCCCCTTCTGTTATTACAATTCTCCAGCTTTTGGTTTTTCCTTTTTTCATTTTGTCCATTGTGCGCACTTTTTCACTTGCATCAGTTTGCTGAAAAATTTCTTCTGTTGTGGGCGATACGTGCACTGTCGCTTGATATCTTCCGTTTACAACCATCGGCATGTTTTTGTTTAGCGCTGTCCAATAATTTGTCATTTTTTTTATTGGCATTACCAGAAGTGTCGGCTCTTTCATCTGCGCGATTGCCTCTTTTTGGCTTTCAGTCAGATTTGCTCTCACTTCCCGAATTACCTCCTCCTGCGTAGGTGGAATGCCCTCGTTTTCAACGTCTTCCGGATTATAAAGACCGCACTCTTTTAAATTGGCCATGACTTCTTTGTATTGAGAACCAAGCCTTACCACGTCTTCCAGCTCTTCCACAAAATCAAAATCACTTTCGTATACTGGGAGTCTTTTTTCGAGCTTCTCGCTAATTTTTCTCAAGCCTTCAACAGCATTTGCAAGAACATCGTCGGGGAGTTTCACTTTCTCGCCTTTCATCATTTCCTCGGCTCCCGCGAGTCGCTCGTCTATTTCACTTTGCTGTATTTCTTTTTGTCTATCTTCT
>Ga0172379_10006014_pt1 | contig 16525 bp, 12 predicted proteins | sample GrowelOW334metaG_FD_119756 | JGI IMG/M metagenome (GOLD analysis project Ga0172379, IMG submission 119756) | Groundwater microbial communities from an aquifer near a municipal landfill in Southern Ontario, Canada - Groundwater well OW334 metaG | ecosystem: Environmental > Aquatic > Deep... | reverse complement strand
TAACGATACTATGGAACTTAATGCGGCTCACGTTGATTTGACGAATTGGGATTTTAATAATTCATAACGATTACATTATGCAATGGTTTTGTAGATTTTATTTCCCCGTTATACTGCTTATTTATTTTTCTTCCTGCACTCCAAGAAAAAACAATACCGCCGGTCAACCGATCGGGAAAAATATCATTGTGATCGGTATCGGATCCGATGTTGATACGTTTAATCCATTATTTGCTCAAGAAGTGACAGCAGGGGAGATAAGCGAGTTAATCTATCCGTCATTAGTGAAGGCCGATTTTGATACGGCAGAAGGTTCCCTTCATTATTCACCAATGCTTGCGAGAACATGGGAATTCACCGATAACAACAGAGAGATTGTATTCCATCTCCGTTCCGATGCATCCTGGTCGGATGGTCAACGAATTACAGCCCGGGATGTTCAGTATTCATATGAATTATACGGGAACGAAGAACTGGCAAGCGTTAGACAGCATGAGGTTGAAGGACTGAAAAAAGGAAAAGACGGAACGATCGACATCCGCCACAGCATAGAAATCGTAAATGATTCTACTGTGAGATTTCACTTTGAACGGTCTTCGCCTTCGCAGTTGCATGATGCCGGACTTCCAATTCTCCCGGCACATCTCTTTGATACAATTCCTCAGAACGAACTTCGCACCCATTCCATTAACAGAAAGCCGGTCGGTGCCGGACCATTCTCCCTTGCTTCAAGGAAACCAAACGAGGAAATAATTCTGAAATCTAATCCTCTGTCGGTATTGCCGAAACCGGCAATGATCGATCAGCTCGTTTTTCGAGTGATCCCCGATCATGGATCACGATTTGCCCATCTTAAATCGGGTGAAATCGATTTAATGACAGATTTGAGTCCCAGCGAAGCTCGGGAGGTGATTGATGCCAATTTACCGATTCGTGTTATCGCCACGCCTCCCCGCAGGTATCAATTTATTGGATGGAATAATATCGATGGACAGGCATACGTGATGTCTTCAGGGAAAAATATTCAGCCCCACCCGTTATTTGGGAATAAGACAATACGAACAGCATTAACAATGGCGGTCGATAGAAAAAGTATCGTCAAGGCGCTGTTAGCACAGTTTGGGCAGGAAGCTGTCGGACCTGTTTCGCCGATTTTTCGTTATGCTTACGACGACACCCTGAATCCGATTCCGTTTGATCCCCGGTCTGCGCTGGCTCTCCTCAAAAAAGAAGGATGGGACGACAGCGATAATGACGGAGTTCTTGAAAAAGGAAAAACAAAATTCTCTTTCGGTTTAACAATACCCGCGGGCTCTCAATTCACCCTCGAACTCGCAACCATCATACAGAAACAGCTTCGTGACGTGAAAATTGCAGTTCACATACAGCAAGTAGAAGAATCGATCTTCTGGCAGCAATTAGTTGAAAAAAAATTCGATGCATTTATCGGCGGATTTGAAATCCCTCTTCAGCTGCAGCTTTCTATGTTCTGGGGATCTGACCTCAGCAAATATCCTTTTAACTTCGTATCTTTTCGTGATCCGCGTGTCGATCAGATCCTTCAAAAGGCTGAGTCCATGCGGAATGTAAAGGAAACGGCACACTTGTGGAAAGAATTTCAAGTGATTCTTGCCGAACAACAACCCTGCACTTTTTTATTTTGGGAAAATAATGTCATTGGGGTGAATAAAAGGGTTGCGGGAACGAATTTCTCCATTCTTGGAACGACCTATCGTTCATGGGAGTGGAAAATCGAATGAAACGAGAATGACGGTACATGCGACTCAGCGTAACACTTGCTAAGAGTTGATGTCATGCAAATGAGACGACATCGTTGCTTCCTTCCTTGAGATTCCCTTAGAACCATATGATACGGTAATGGTGTGTGTAAATGATCATTTACTTGATTAAAAGAATTCTCTCGGCTATTCCTATCCTGTTTGGTTTGATAACCGTAGTTTTTATCATTACACGTTTATTGCCGGGTGATCCGGCGCTTCTTTTTATCTCACCAAAAGTACCCTTTCACATAGCGGCACAGCTGCGGACAGAATTCGGATTGGATCAACCGGTGATGGTGCAATATGGGAAGTGGTTGGCGGGCATGGCGCATGGAAATCTCGGTTTTTCTTTCACCCATCAACGGGCGGTGGTAGATGTGATCGGTAACGCGTTTTTGAATACGGCGGTTTTGGCCGGGGCTGCGATTTTTCTTGAAATGGTTATCGGCGTCATCGTAGGAATTCTTGCAATCCGGTTCCGTCATTCCTTTTTAGAACGATGGATTACCTATGGCGGCCTCATGGTCTATACAATGCCTGTATTCTGGGTAGCCACGATCCTTCTCCTGTTATTTTCCGGATTGCTTGGGATCCTTCCTTCGTCACACATGCATTCTATTGGCGCTGAACAATTGAGTCTATTCGAGTATTCTCTGGATTTCCTTAAGCATCTCATCCTGCCGTCGTTGACATTGGCGTTGCCGGGTGCGGCAGGTTTAGCCCGCTTTGTCCACACTCAATTAGCGATAACAATGAGACAGCACTATATCACCACAGCAAGAAGTTTTGGTTTGAGTGAAAGAAGAATTCTTTTGAAATATGCTTTGCCGAATGCACTTCTTCCTGTGATCACCCTTGTTGGTCTCGAACTGGGAGGACTGCTGTCCGGTGCACTCGTCACTGAAACATTATTTGCATGGCCGGGAATCGGAAGAATAACAGTGACAGCAATTTTCGCGAGAGACTACCCGCTTATTCTTGGCTGTACAATTATATCGGGAATCGTTGTTATTCTGGGGAACCTCTTAGCCGATGTACTCTATACAACGCTGGATCCAAGAGTGAAAATCACAACATGAAGAAGATGAATACTCGCAAAGGTGTTTCGACAATACGTCTGCTTCGAAGACTCCTGCAGGAGAAGACAGGTTGTGTTTTATTCATGGTATTCTTCGTCGGTTTTTCCTCTTTCCGGTTCGATGTGATATCGGCAAGTTTTCTTTCGGTGGTCTATACAATTCTTTATTCAATCGTACATCTTCAAATAAATTCGGTATACATAAGGGCCGACCTCATTGAATACTGGATTGCAGTCACTGCCTGGTGCAGCATTCTGGTCCTATGCTGCCGGAGTATTTTCCAAAAAGGAACAAATAAACCGATTGCGGAAAGATTATTTTTAGCTATCTCTCCGGCGTCGATGCCGAACCGGGCGACAGTGAAGAAGTCAAGTTTTGGGATTTATTCACTGCTGCTCTTTATGGGCATTGCGTTACTTGGTCCGTTTATCGTTCCCCTCGATCCTACCAATCAGGGAGATTTGGAAACAACAAGATTTCTTCCACCGCTGCAAAGCGCTACTGCGTCGGAGGTTGTCCCACGATCACCGTCGGCTCGAACCGGGAATGGATCGATTGAGAGAACATTAAGCAATGTTAACAATGATCTGCTGGAAAAGAGAGTCTACTTCACTCGTTCGGAATATTCCAAGACGGAACATAAAGGCGCAGAAAGGAATTCTCAAATAGTATTTTTGTTTGGAACTGATGCCTTGGGCAGGGACGTCTTTAGCAGGGTCATCTACGGTACGAGAATATCGTTAGGAATTGGCGTCATTGTTGCGCTCCTATCAATGATAATTGGGTTGGGGGTTGGGTTCCTGAGCGGGTTGATGGGGGGAATGGCAGATAAATTTGTGATGAGGGGAATAGATGTCCTGCTTTCTATACCCTCTCTCGTTCTTATCATTTCACTTTTTTCTGTTCTCGGCGGATCTATACAAATACTGATTATTGTGCTAGCCGTGAGCGGATGGATGGGGGTTGCCCGCTTAGTGCGCGGTGAGGTCTTGAAACTGCGTGAACTGGAATTTATTCACGCTGCAAAGCTCCTCGGTGTTTCGTCTATCGGAATTATTCGGAATCACCTCCTGCCTAATATTATGCCGACGATTGTAACAGCTTCTGTACTGCAATTGGTCAATTCAATAATGGGTGAGGCGGCTTTGAGTTTTTTGGGATTGGGTATTCAACCTCCAACCCCGAGTTGGGGAAATATGATAGGTGAATCTGTCATTTATCTAGGCTCCGCATGGTGGATAGGCGTTTTCCCGGGAATTGCTCTTTCCTTATTTGCCATGTCGTCTCAGTTGATTGCAGATGGTATTCAAGAATGTCAAAAATAAAATTCAATGTGCAGAAATGTCACCGATGAAACATATTAACTTTCGGTATACGGTAATAGAGAAATTGGGTGAGGGGACGACCGGCAGCGTGTTTCTCGTGCACGATATGATGTACGGCAGGGTTCAGCGAGCGTTAAAAATCATCAGGGTGGCAGGCATGGGTGCTGATGTGGAGAATACCCTTCGGAACGAGTTTTCACTTCTGCGGCAATTTGATCATCCTAATATAGTTAAAGTGTACGATTTTGGGAGCGTTGTTGTCACCGATTCCGGAGAACATTCGGGTGATTTCTTTATCACTCTTGACTATGTCCGGGGGAAAGATCTATTTCAAGCAACCGAACATGCCGGCGATGTCGTTATTTCTTCGCTGGCGTTTCAGATCGCCCACGCTCTTGAATATATACACCATCATGATCTCATTCACTTTGACATTAAACCGGAAAATATCATCGTTACCGAGATGCAGTTAGGCGATGTAACGGTTCATATTCCTAAAATCATAGACTTCGGATTCGCCGCCCCGCTGCTTGGTTCCATTCCCGGATATCTCAAAGGGTCCCTCCACTACATGGCTCCCGAGCTGATCAGCGGTAAAAAATATGACCACCGAGCGGATCTCTATTCCTTTGGTGTTACACTCTATCAAATCCTGACTCGTTCACTCCCTTTTGATTCCGATGACCCGCTCAAGGTTCTCAAAAAACATCAAATGGATACTGCTGCCAGCGTTGCTGCACTCCGACCTCATGCTCAGATCGAATTGGCTGAAATTGTATCGGCATTAATGGAAAAGGATCCTCGCAATCGAATGCAAAGTGCACGCAGCGTGGCCGAAAAATTACGGTATCATATTGAGTTTTCAGAACGATTTGAACAGTACATCGTTAAAATTCCTCCCAAAGAATTTATTGGAAGAGATGATGAAATACGAAGGGTGATGAATAGTTTACATTGGAAATATCGGAGTACGGAGATGCCGGGTGGGTATGAATCCAAGAAAGCGACGTGCGTGGTAGGAGAGCAGGGAGTTGGAAAAACTCCCTTCCTTGAAGAATGCCGCAGACGGACTCAGTTAGATGACATTCTTGTTATTGGGATCCATTGTTACTTGAAAACGTCCCCGCCATTGGACCCATTTCGCTGGTTTTTACACGAACTAAAGTTCGCTTTGCTGCCGCACGGAACTCAAGCCAGGGAACTTCTTGCAGAATTTGTGTATCTCTTTTCGGTACTGTCGTATGATGATTTCGAAGAGAAAAGCCTCCCTCCCCCGATCGACTTGGCTAATGAAGAAAAACAATTGGAATTTTTGCGATCAATTGTAAGGCTTGTAAAGGAAGCCTTCGCGGTTGTCCCGTTTGCCATCTCAATCGATGATGTCCATCTGGCCGATGAGATGAGTCTTCAACTTATTCGGATGCTTATCGCCTCATACGATATCCATTCTCCTTTTTTTCTCATATCATGCGATTCGGTCTCTGCCGTAAAAGAAAAACTTCACTTGGAAACAGATGAAGCAGAGATGATCGTTCTCAGCGGCTATGACGAGAAGGATGTCGTGGAGTTAATGAAGACGCAGCTTGGTGTTTCAAATATATCCGATGGAACGGTCCGCGCGTTGTTGGATAGTGTCGGCGGTTCACCGTATGTGATCAAAGAATATCTCGATCAATTTTGCACTCTTCCTCCGGATGTCATACCGATAGAATTGGAAAAATCTCTTCGCTTTCCGGAATTACATAAGGAATTTCCGCGATCGATCAATGAAGTGTACACACGCAGATTCCAGAAATTTGGGAATGAGGAACAGATGATATTGAGAACAGTATCATGTTTTCGCATTCCGGTAAACAAAGAAATTCTCGGTCAGATTTGTTCCTATTCGCCAGAACGTCTTTCTGATCTTCTTACAATACTTTCGTTGGGCGGAATACTCAGATACTTTGAGAACGGACAGAAAATCCATTATTCACACGCAGGATTCAGACAATTTGTATATTTGAATCTTCAATCCGACAAACAGCATATACAGGAACATATTGCGGATGTGTTGGAAAAATATTACGGATCATTTCACGAACCTGAAGCTGAGGAGATAGGCTATCATTACAAAGAGGCCGGGATAAAACGTAAAGCATTTGTGTATTATTCCCAGGCGGCTGAAAGAGCATTCTTAGCGTATTCGCTCCAGGAAAGTATCATGCTTCTTGAAGAAGCTATCGGTCATACGTCTGATGAAACGGAGTTCGAAACTACCCTTGAAAAACTTGCACATCGAAATGATCTCGTTGAGAATTATGAAAAAGCCGAATCGATATTTAAAACTTTGCTCTTGCGGGATAACGTTTCAATGTCGAAGAAATACGGATATTTGAAGGCACTCGGATCTGTCCAGGTACGGCGCGGATTATTCGAAAGCGCAATGGAAACATTTTTAAACGCTTCCCGTGCGGCACATACCCCGGGAGAAGTGATGGAGATTGAAGATGAATTGGCTGATATTGATATTTCGCGGGGCAGACTGACTGACGCACGCAATCGTTGCTTGAAAGTGTTGGCGAACGGCAGTGAATCGGCAAGCAGCCTGCAAACAAGTTCTCTGATGACCAAGCTTGGAATCATTAGTTTCTATGAAACGAAATATGATCAGGCAACGGAGTATTTCCTGCAGGCGTTCCAAATATTAGAACAACATGGTGACAAAACAAAACTTATCGTTCCTCTGCTTAATCTCGGCAATGTCTATAGCGTGAATAGGGATTATGGGAAGGCATTGGATTGTTGGAATCTAGCCCTTCGACATGCGGAAGATGTTGGAAATGTTCATCAGCAGGGCCAAATCTATAACAACCTGGCAATTGCGGATTACAGTCAGGGACATTTTGAAAACGCTCTGAACAACTATTTAAAGGGTATTGAAATCTTTGAACGTTCGGAGAATTCACCGGGGCTTGCTTTATGTTTAAGCAATATTGGTGAGGTATATTTTATTCAGTCGGAATATGAGAAGGCATTTGATGTATGGGAAAAATGTTTTGGTCTTTATACTAAAATCAACGATGCGCATGGGCGAGTTGTCGTGCAGAACAATTTAAGTCAACTCTTCTTGATTTTTGATGATAAGGATACAGCCCGAGATTACCTTCAAAAATCCCGCCAAATCATTGAAAATGCTAATCTTGAAGCTAAGTGGCCGATTTACTATCTTTGTTGCAGTGGGTTGGCATTAAAGGAAAAAAAACTCACGGAAGCGGAAGATTATGCTCTGAAAGCAAAAGATCGGTTCCAATCCATCGGAGACGGGATGAATTTCTTCAGAGCACTTCTAACGTTGGGGAGGATTTATCGACAGAGAACGCTTTACAAGGCATCCGCTGACTATTTCCGAGAAGCTTTCAAGAAGAGTGTGGATCTGAATATTCCGCTGTTTATTGCCGAATCCTTACTGGAATTGGGAATTGAATCGAGGATAAAAAGTTTAGCGTTTGAGAAGAGAGCATTGGTGTATCTTAAAGAAGCATACGAATTAATAAGGCATGAAACGGTAACCGACGTGACATGGAAGCTCTGTTACGAAATTGGGAAAGAATACACAAACCGCGGTCTTGATGTGAAAGGCAAAGAGTATTTTCTCAGGGCGAAGTATTCTCTTCTCTATGTTGGGTCACTCTATACGCGGGAAGTTCTGAAACAAAAATTTTGGGATTCGGAGAATCGACGAACTGTCTTAAAAGAAATTGAAAAAATTATTGAAGGTGGATGAGAATATATCAATGGATGACCAAGGTAAAAAATTCTCCGTTATTATTGCTGCCTCAAAAAATATCTTTGAACGCATTAAAGAAATGATGTCATATCGAACGGATGTCACTGTCCATCTTTTCTCATTGCCTTCCTTAAGTTCCCGGCTGTTAAAAACTGTTGCTCCGAATTTGGTCATCTCTGAATACAAAGATACTGATCTGGTGAACACACAGCGGTATCTTTCAGACATCGTATCAGGGCATCCCCATCTTCCAATCTTTGTTGTGACCCCGACGCCGGATCATGCGGAGGCGGTAAAGTTCTTAAAAATTGGGGTTCAGGAATATTTTGCGTTCCCGAAAGAACAAAGCAATCTCTATACGCTGATGGAATCAAAAATTGATGAATGGAAGTCGATGCGAGCGCGAAAATCGTTCCATCACGACCGAAAGAGAAGTTACAACTTTCAGAACATTATTGGAGGATCAATCCAATTGCAAAATGTCATTGCCCGATCCCGAAAGCTGTTAAGCAATCCAAATATAACGGTATTGATCCAGGGTGAGACGGGAACCGGCAAAGAATTGATGGCGAAAGCGATCCATTACAACAGTCGTAATTCGGATCAGCCATTTGTTGAAATTGCATGTTCCTCTATACCCGAAAGTCTGCTCGAAAGTGAGTTATTCGGACATGAAAAGGGAGCATTTACCGATGCAAAAAATGAGAAAATTGGTTTATTTGAATTGGCAGGAAAAGGAACAATCTTTTTAGATGAGATCGGAGATATTAGTCCTGTCATTCAATCAAAACTTTTAAATGTTTTAGAGGAAAAGAAAATACGACGACTCGGCGGCATCGAGGATATTCCCGTTCATGCACGGATTATCACGGCAACAAGTAAGGATATGCAAGATATGGTGAAGAGGGGAACAATGAGGAAAGATTTGTATTACCGTCTGGCAGTTTTTTCGCTGGACCTGCCGCCGCTGAGAGAACGGCGCGGAGATATTCCTCAATTGGCAAAACATTTTCTGCACGACTTTGTAAAAGAAAACGATAAACAAATAAGAGGATTTACGCCGAAAGCACTAGCAAAACTTGCGAAAGAACCCTGGGAGGGGAACATCCGTGAATTGAAACACGTGATTGAACGGGCCGTTCTGCTGTCATCGAACGACCGGATTGATGAAGATGACCTTGAGATGATTTCAAAGACTGAAATATTTTCCCAAAACGCCAATGGGGAATCAGGGAATGACAAATCAGTGCAATTATCCGGTGACATCATCACTATCTCACTGCCGCTTGATGAAGCATCATTCTCTTCTGTTGAAAAAAACTTGTGAAAGAAGTACTTATTCAAATGCGAGGAAATAAAAAGAAGGCGTCTGAAATCCTGAAAATATCTCGGCCGAGGCTTCACCGGCTCATGAATGATGATCCTAGCTTTTTCAAGTTAAATTAATAGACCCCTCGCTTTCACCGCATTTCCTCGAAGCTGCGAGATCCGGCCAATGTATTTCACAAATAAAAAGAAAACGTTTCAAATCTTCTGCCATATTTATTTCGGTTGATTCCATTTTGTCTCATTTTTTTACACACCCCATTTTTGTTAATCGATTCTCATCCCGGAGCAAATTGTCCCCATTGTTGTGAACAGAAAATCGTATTTCTGTAACGTATCATTCCTTTATACTGTAACGAATTGTTACGTTTTGACTACGATTTAAATGAGTAATCGCTATCCTTAACAAAACCTTGTCAAAAAATGAAAATTTGGTCAATTCCATGGAATACGTCCGATGAAAAAACATTTGGCACGAATGTTGGATGATGTTGGATTGTGAAACAATAAATATAAATTGTTTTGTTTGATTAAAGAAAGGATTAATTTTTACACGCTGTTTGATCCGTCGGATCAAGATATTTCGTTATGAGTTTTTTATTTTGATTTATGACTGAAAACGTCATGGCAGGAATTTGTCAGAATAATGCCTGTATCCAGTCATAATTTTGATCTATTTAGTACCGTACGGCGGCATTCGCCGACGATGACTTAATGGGCCCGTCATCGTTTTTATCAAGAGTAGAAACGCATCTATGTCGTTGATTGAGTGCGATTCTGTCTCACACAATACCGGTTTCATCCTTGGTATTGGTAACAGAATATCTATGTAGGGATGTGCTGAAGGATCCTTTTACGGCCCCGTTGGGTAGTGAAGCGATACTATTACCGTAGAATGTTTAATGACATGATTCTTTTTACACGAGAAGAATTCGTAATCATATTCGAATGAATAAAAAATATATTTTAAAAAACCTATCATTAACCAACCTGTAGGGTCTCTTATGGCACACACAATCAATCACAATTCAGCATCCACAACAACAAAAAAAACCGCTCTGAATCGTAAAGAGTGGTTGACGGGAGCCACCATGAAAAGATATTTTGTACCTCTTGTAGTCGTTATCCTTATCGGCTGGACACCGGGTTGCAATAGCAATCCGGTTCAAGCACCTGATCAAGTAACCTCAGCGGGACAACAGATTCAATTGCTGGACGCTCCGCGTTCCTCTGGCGGTGCTTTATCGAAGAAATACAGGACGGGAGATTGGTTCAGGGCTGAATCAGGCGGTGAATTGAAAATTAGCGCACGGTTTAACTCCAACAATCAATTTGGAACATCAACGCTCAATGCAACATTTACTCTTCCTGGGAATGCTTTAAAAGCCGATCAGTACATCGCCATGACATTCGATGATTACAAATTGCAGATACAATTTAATCCCCATGGATTGCAATTTAATGTGCCGGCGAAATTGACATATACAGCCACCGGAGTAGATCTATCATCACTTCCCGATGGCACCGAAATTAAACTGTTTTATGTAAATGAGAATTCGGGATCATTTGAGGAGATGCATTCAGGAACTATCACCTATGATAAGGCGTCCGGAACAATTTCTTGTGTTGACGGTGAGATCCCGCATTTTTCCGAATATGCCTTTGGGTATGTGAAAAAATGATTACGGTACTGAGTTTATCCGTAATGGAATTTGAAGACGTTTCACACTTAAGTCTATACCATGGTGATGATCATACCTTAATTAAATTGACTTTTAAACTAATACAAAATTAGAGAAACGCATATGGAAGTGAAAAAAATTCAATCATTTCGCGAACAGTTGACACGATTGCTATCAAAGTATTGTGACGAGTCAACAAGGAAAAATATTGACTCTACACTCAACATTATTCGCGGCTCCGAAAAAGACCTGATGGCTCAGGCCAAGAAAGATTCGGAAAGCGAGCAAAATCTTGTCGAAGAAAGCTTTATATATCAGATAATCGCAGATTGCCAGCTCGGTTTACCCAAAAAGGAATATCTTGGGTTGGTCACCGAAATCGCAAATCTTTGTTCCGATTTTGGAGAGTTCGCTACTGCTGAAGCATTGTACGGCACCACTATTGAATCAGCATCCGATGGTGATCGCTATTTGAATCAAGCCGCTGAAGCACTTCTGCAGCGTGCCGGTATTCTTCTGCGTCAGGCGCGCTGGGATGCGGCCAAGGCGGATATTAAAGAAAGCCGCCGGTTGTTTGCTCGTGCAAAGAACGATATAGGAATAGGGAAGAATGAGAACACTCTTGGCATTTTTGCCGCACAGCGGGGCGATACAAAAGAGAGCGTGGCACATTTTAAGAAGGCCGCATCGTTATTTGAAAAAACAAAACAAACCGATTCCGCAAGTACCGCACACATGAATTTGGGAATCGTTGCAACAATGAGAGGAAAGTTTGATGAAGCGCTAGCAGCATTCAAACGCGCTCTTACGGAATTCGAAAATGCGGGTGATGTCCCCCGGCTTGCGGAACTTCATCATAATGTTGGAATGCTCTTCCTTGCACGTGCTGATATGGATTCAGCGTTGGGACAATTTGATGAAAGCCTGAATTACTCAAATCAAATCCATTATGAAGACCTAATCGGCATGGCTTCTCTTGGGAAGGCAACAGCGTTTGCTCGCAAGAAAGATTTCGCGCTGGCTCAATTGTTCGGAAACAAGGCGCTGTTGATCTTTCGCAAACTGAGCGCGCACCTGAGCATTGCGGATACCTATAAAGTGAAGGGTATCATCCAGCGGGAATTGAAACATTACGATGCTGCGGAATTATATCTTAACACAAGTATCAGTATCAATCAAGGATATAACAGCACGCTGAATCTCGGTGAAGCGTATTTAGAAATTGGATTGGTCTATACGGCGAGCGGTGACAAGAAGAAGGCCAAACAAGTTTTCCAGAAATCGCTCAAGTTCTTTCAACAGGTCGGTGCCAAGCACAACATTGATCAGGTGAAAGGCCATTTGAATACACTCAACACATAAACAGTATCATGAAACTTAACGAACTGCTCCTCAGTGTAAGTAAGGACTATGATACTGATCGCCTGGGTATGATTAACGGAATAAACCGCGTTCACGATTTAGAACGCATACTCAGTGTTGTCAAGATGATTAACAATTCTCTTGTTCTTGACGAAGTGTTTCGGTTAGTTGTTGACTACTCGATTGAAGTTGCAAAAGCGGAGCGAGGATTTCTCCTGCTTGCCGATAGTGACGGAAAACTTCGCTGCAAAGTGGCAAGGAACTCAAAAAAAGAGTCGCTTCCGCTTGAGGAAACGGAAATCAGTACGACGATCGTTGATGACGTGCATCAAACGGGTGAATCAATCTTCATTGAGAATGCTCAAACGGATGACCATTTTGACAATCAACATAGCATCGTTTCGCTCTCGCTTCAGACGATCCTCTGTTCTTCATTGAATATTAAGAATGAAAAAGTCGGAGTGATCTATGTTGATAGTCGTTCAATCTTGGTTGTGAAAAAGGACGAGATCATTGATTTGTTCGAAATTCTTGCCGGTCAGGCAGCGATTGCAATCAAAAATGCCCAGCTCTACGAAAGGCTTCGGAATGCCTATAAAGAGCTTGAGGACGCCAATGAACAGGTGCAAAAATTCGAACGGATGGCATCGCGGGGCGAGATGGCTGCCGAATTGGGCCATGAGTTGAACAATTCGCTCTCCATTGCATTTCTCCAGCTGCAAGCCCTTCAGAAATCTTCTCATCGCTATTCAGACGAAGAACGTCAGAAAAAAATCAAGAATGCACTTGACGCATTGGAGAAAACAATTCTCTTTACCTCAGGACTGATTGAATCATCGGGGTTCAAAACAAATAAATATCCCGGCGACATGAACGAAGTAATACAAGATTTCGAGAAATTCATTAAAATTCTTCGGAAGTATCGCCGTTCTATTCTTGTTCTTCATCTTGACGAGCATGTTCCTCAATTGTTGTTTGATAAACAACAATTTCAACAAGTCCTTCTCAACCTTATTTCCAATGCGCACGAAGCATATAACGATGCAACAATAATTATTCGTACTATCTATGATTCTTCGAAGAAGGAACTGGTGATATCTGTTTCTGATAATGGCCCGGGGATTATTGACGAAGTGAAGAAAAAATTATTTACGCAGAAGATCACAACCAAAGAAAATGGTCATGGTTACGGATTACCAATCTGCAGGAAAATTATCGAAAACCATAACGGTACGATTGCAGTTGAGTCTGTCGTCGGCCGGGGCACCTCGTTTCACATCACACTCCCTGTTGATGAAAATTGATACCATCCGCATTATTAATTAGTGGTGATTGATTTAAAAAAAGGAGCAGCTCACGAAGTATTCAGTGAACTGCTCCCTGATCACGGACTATGCTTTCGAATGTCTTCTTTTCCCTAAAGTAAAAACCGGAATCCATCTTGCTCGAAAGGTCTTGGAGTCATCGAATTCGAGTAAATCGGCGTTTAAACCCTCCCTTGGTTCGTACCCGGTCACAATTTTAAATCGATATTTTCAACAGGTCCAATTTCTTACGATTAAAAAGGGTTATTCTACTTGCAAATGATTGCATGAATTTTGTATTTTCAACTAATATTTAGCAAATTAGTTTAAAGGGGATATGTTTCTATGGAAAATCTTGCCATTGTGCTCTTCTTAAGTTACCTGGCTGGTTCAATACCAACCAGCATCATTGCTACGAAATTAGCAAAGGCGGGAGATATCCGTACCTTCGGAAGCGGAAATGCCGGTGGAACGAACGTGCTGAGAATGCTCGGCTGGAAGATCGGTGTGATGGTGATAGTTTTCGATCTTCTCAAAGGAGCGGCGGCATCATACTATATTCCACAGATATTTTGGCATCCTAACCCTCTCCCTTTTAATAACGGAACACCGTTCCAGGATTATACAGTGGTGCAGATCATGTGCGGAATTTCTGCTGTCTTAGGCCACATCTGGACTTTATTTGCAGGGTTTAAAGGAGGGAAAGGAGTTGCGACGGGTGCTGGTATGGTGCTGGGCCTGGCACCGGTGGAATTTATTGTTGCCATAGGTGTGTTTGCAATAGTGTTCATCGCCTGGCGGTATGTCTCCCTTGGATCGATTACAGCGGCAATGGCGATACCGCTGACGATGGTCGTTCGTGAAAATATTTTTAACGTCAATATACAGGGGTACGGTACTCTTGTCTATTTTGCTGGGGGAGTGAGTTTATTGATCCTCTATACTCACAGAGAGAACGTGAAAAGGCTGTTGGAAGGGACAGAGAGCAAGCTCACGAGTTTTCACGGCTCAAAGCGAACACCATAATTCTGTTGATGAAACGAGTTCTCTATGCGAATTTCAGTTCTTGGCGCGGGAAGCTGGGGAACAACACTTGCTGTTCTTCTCTGTGAAAATTTTCGGGATGTCACGTTGTGGAGTTACCGTTCGGATCAGGCGGAAGAAATGCACGATCATCGTACCAACCGTGACTATCTTCCCGGACTTCGTTTACCCCCCCACTTAAAAATCTCAAAAGATATTCAGGAAGCGGCATGGAAAAAAGATGTTATCGTCGCCGCCGTTCCTTCCCAATTTCTCAGGAATATCATCAAAGACATTGCCCAGTTCGATCTTCGTGAAACGATCATCGTCAATGTCGCAAAAGGTATTGAAAATACTTCATTGATGACAATGTCCGAAGTGATGCTGGACGTGCTGGAGCATGAGAAGAAAGGGAATATTGCAATTCTCTCCGGACCAAGCCATGCCGAAGAAGTGGTAAAAAGAATTCCCACCGCAGTCGTGTCGGCATCGTTCAGCAGCCGGGCGGCAAAAATCATTGCCAACATTTTCAGCACGCCGTACTTTCGTGTCTATGTCTCGGACGATATTCGCGGCGTTGAATTAGGGGGCGCATTGAAGAACGTGATTGCGATCGGAGCCGGAGTTGTTGATGGTGCCGGTTTCGGCGATAATACGAAAGCTGCCATTATCACCCGCGGCATCGCGGAAATGACAAGGCTGGGAGACAGCATGGGTGCGCTCTCCAGAACATTCTCGGGACTATCCGGCGTGGGGGATCTCATTGTGACCTGTATGAGCAAACACAGCAGGAATCGATATGTCGGTGAGCAGCTGGGAAAGGGACGAAAACTGAACGACATCCTTGATGAAATGATCATGGTCGCCGAAGGGGTGGCAACGTGTAAATCCGCAGTTGATCTTGCAAAAAAACATCATATCGAAATGGCGATTTTTTCCGAAGTCTACAGCATTATGTTCGAAGGGAAGGAACCCCATCAGGCGACTGAAGACCTGATGACGCGCAGCATCAAAGGTGAACATTAGTTTTTATTATTCCTGCTCAACAGCCGTTCTATTATTATTTATGAGGAAAGTATGAAAAGAATCATCCTTCTGTTCTGTTTTCCCCTAGTACTCCACTCTCAGCAGTTTGCCGATATTGTTTTTACCAACGGGAAAATCTGGACAGTCGACGCGAATAAACCCGAAGCGGAAGCGGTTGCTGTTGTCGACGGGAAAATTGTCGCTGTCGGATCTGCAAAAGAGATAAACCGGTACATCGGAAAGAAAACCCGCACCGTCGATCTTCATCGAAAACGGATGCTTCCCGGATTCATCGATAACCATACGCATTTTATGAGCGGCGGGTTCCAGTTGCAAAGCATCGATCTTCGGTACGCTAAAGATGAAAAGCAATTCAGCGAGATCATCCGAAAAAGAGCCGAAATGAAACCTGGAAAATGGATCACCGGAGGAGACTGGGACCATGATCTCTGGAAAAGCGGTAAGCTTCCGACAAAAGAAATGATCGATTCGTTTACGCAGCAGACACCTGTGTTTGTCAACCGGTATGATGGCCACATGGCGCTGGCAAACAGTTATGTCCTGAAACTGGCAGGAATCACTAAACAGACACCCGATCCTCCCGGCGGAACGATCGTGCGGGATTCTGTTACCGGGGAGCCGACGGGTGTATTGAAAGATGAAGCGATGTCTTCGATTTGGGGATTCATTCCCGAGCCAAGCGACGACGATATGCTGAACGCGGCCCGCCTCGCATTAGGCGAAGCAAAAAAATATGGTTTGACGTCGATACAGGATATGGCGTACAATTTTGGTGTGAGAGATATTAACACCTACAGCGAATTGAATCGCCGCGGCGAATTGACGGC
>Ga0172379_10006013_pt1 | contig 16525 bp, 13 predicted proteins | sample GrowelOW334metaG_FD_119756 | JGI IMG/M metagenome (GOLD analysis project Ga0172379, IMG submission 119756) | Groundwater microbial communities from an aquifer near a municipal landfill in Southern Ontario, Canada - Groundwater well OW334 metaG | ecosystem: Environmental > Aquatic > Deep... | reverse complement strand
CGCCGCTGAAGATCAGCAGCGCGTCGCGCACCGAGCCAAAGGCCAGCCAGAGCAGCGCGAAAATCGCGCACAACGTCAGCGGCACTAAAATCATTAACCGGGCATTGGCCGACAGCAGCAATTTGTAAGTGCCGCCGTAGTCCAGCCAGACCCCGGCGGGCAGCCGCAGCTGCGCGGTCAGCGTGCGCTGCACATCGGCGACGAAGCCGGCCAGATCGCGCTGACTGACGTTGGCGGTGACGACGACACGGCGCTTGCCGTTGTCGCGGCTGATCTGGTTCGGCCCTTGGCTGAGCGCCAGCGTCGCGACTTCGCTGAGTGGCACGTAACCGCCGTCCGGCAAACCAATCGGTAGACGTTGCAGCGCGTTGAGGTCCTCGCGCTGGGTATCGGCGAGGCGGACGACGATGTCGTAGCGGCGGTCGCCTTCAAAAATCTGCCCAGCGTCTTGGCCGGCGAGCGCGGCGGCGACGGTCGCTTGGATGTCGGCCACGTTCAAGCCGTAGCGGTACAGCGCCGCGCGCCGTGGTTCGATCGTCAAAAACGGCAGGCCGTCGGTTTGTTCGAGCTTGATGTCGGCGGCGCCGCGAACGCTGCCGAGCAGCGCCACGACATCAGCACCGACGCGCTGCAATTGCGCCAGATCTTCGCCGTAGATTTTCACCGCCAGCGCCGAGCGCACGCCGGATAACAGCTCGTTGATTCGCAGCGCCACCGGCTGAGAAAATTCCGTAATGCTGCCCGGCACTTCTGCCGCCGCGGCCTGCAGCTCGCGCACCAATTGCGTTTTCAACTTGCGCGGATCGGGCCATTGCGCGCGCGGTTTGAACACGACGTGCGTTTCGCCTTCGCCGGGTGCGGTCGGGTCGATCGCGACATCGCTGGTGCCGTTGCTGGCGAACACGCGGAGCACCTCCGGCCGCGCTGCTAGCGCCCGGTCGAGCTGCTTTTCCAACGCCAGACCCTGCGTCAGGCTGGTGCCGGGGATGCGGCGAACTTCGATCAAGACATCGCCTTCGTCCAAACTCGGCACGAACTCGGCGCCGAGCTGCGTCGCCAGCGCCGCCGCGCCGAATACCAACGCCGTTGCCGGTAGCAACACCAGCACGGGCCGGCGCAGTGCCTGCCGCAGCGCCCAGGTGTAAACGCGCAGCAAGCCGGCCAGCGCGCCGTCGCCGTGCGTGGTTTTCGGCGCGCGCAACAGCACCGCCACCGCGGCCGGCACGAAGCTCAGCGAAAACACCAGCGCCGCCGCCAGCGCCAGCATCACGGTCAGCGCCATCGGTCGGAACAGCTTGGCTTCGGCACCTTGGAACGCGAAGATCGGGATATAAACCAGTGTGATCACCAACACGCCGAACAGGCTTGGCCGAATTACTTCCAGCGTTGCCTCGTAGGCCAGGCGCAGGCGTGCTTCGAGCGTGAGCAGGTCGTTGGTTTGCGCGGCGCTGAGCCGGCGCGCGCAGTTTTCGACAATGATCACGGCGCCGTCGACGATCAAGCCGAAATCGAGCGCGCCGAGCGACATCAGATTCGCACTAACGCCGAGCTGCACCATGCCGGTGATCGTCATCAGCATCGCCAAGGGAATCACCGCGGCGGTGATCAACGCCGCGCGCAGATTGCCGAGCATGACGAACAGTACGACGATGACCAGCAGCGCGCCTTCCAGCAGGTTGTTGCGCACGGTGCGGATGGTGCGGTCGACCAAGGTGCTACGGTTATAAAGCGGCGTTACGTGCAGCCCTTTCGGCAGATTGCGTTGGATCTCGGCCAGCGCCGCCGCCGCCGCGCTGGCGACGGTTCGGCTGTTTTCGCCCAGACGCATGATCACGGTGCCGATCACCGCTTCTTCGCCATCGACCAGCGCCGCGCCGGTACGCAGCGGCCGGCCGGTGCCGACTTCAGCGACATCACCAACCCGCACCGGCACCCCGTTGCGTTGCGTGATGACAACCCCGGCGATGTCGTCAGCATCGCGTAATTGGCCCGGCACGCGGATCAGCACCTGCTCGCCGCCGCGCTCGATATAGCCGGCACCGACATTGCCGTTGTTGCGCTCAATCGCCTCCGCCAGCGCCGCGAAACTGAGCCCGTACGCGAGCAGCTTGCCGGGCGATGGCGCGACCTGAAACTCGCGCGCGTAGCCGCCGCTGGTGTTCACTTCCGAAACCCCGGGAACCTGCAGCAGCTGCGGCCGAACTTGCCAATCTTGCACGCCCCGCAGCGCCGGCAGGTCGTACGGCGCGCCGCTGATTTGCCGGGCACCGGCGTCGGCGCTGACGGCGTAAATGAAGATCTCGCCAAGCCCGGTGGCAACCGGGCCGAGCCGTGGTTCGATGCCCGGCGGCAGCTCGCGCTTAATGCTTTGCAGCCGCTCGCTGATCAGATTGCGGGCGAAGTAAATATCGGTGCCGTCGTGAAATACCGCGGTGACTTGCGACAGCGCGTAGCGTGACTGCGAACGCGTGGAGTCGAGACCGGGCAGGCCGGCGAGCGCGGTTTCGATTGGATACGTCACACGCTGCTCGACTTCCGGTGGCGTCGCGCCCGGCACTGGTGTGGTGATCTGAACCTGGACGTTGGTCAGGTCTGGCACGGCGTCGATATTCAGTTGAGTGAAGTTCCAGACCCCCACCGCGGCCGCCGCCAGTACCAGCGCCAGCACCAGCCCGCGACGCTGCACTGCAAAGCGCAGCAGCGCTTCGATCATCGCTGCGGCTCCGGTGCGTCTTTCTCGTCCGGGCTTTCCGCCGCCGGCTGCGGCGCCTGATCGCTGGCTTCGTCTTCTTCGAGCAGGGATTTGCCGAGCTCGGCTTTGATGACAAAGCTATTCGCGGCAACGTAAGTTTCGCCGACGTTCAGGCCGTCCAGCACTTCGACATAGGCGCCGTCGCGGCGGCCGATTTTGATCGTGCGCGGCTGGAAGCCGCCCGCCATCGGCACGAAGACGACGGTGCGGCCATCGAGGTTTTGCAGTGCGCCGCCGACGACTGCCAGCGGCACCTCAGTTTTCGATAGCTCGACCGCGCCGTTGACGAACAAGCCCGGCGCCCAGCGGCCTTCGCTATTTGCCAACGGCAGCCGTGCGGTTAGCGCGGGCGCCGGGTCGCTATTCGGGCCGAACGCGCCGATCAAGCTGATTCGACCGCTGCCGCGCAAACCGCCAGCAACACTTTCGATTTGCACGGTTTGGCCGACGTGTACGCGCGCGGCGTCGCTCGGGAACAGATTCAATTCGACCCAGACCATCGACGGATCGGTGATGCTGAATAGCACATCGCTACCGGTTTGCTCGCCTGGATCGGCAGCGCGGGCGGTAATCACGCCGTTGATCGGTGCCGTTACGGCATAGGTTTGCAGGCTGTCGTTGCTTTCGACCAGGGCCAGCGTTTCGCCTTGCCGCACGCGGTCGCCAACGGCCTTGGTCACGCTGCGAATCGTGCCCGGAAAGCGGGCGATAACTTCGCGCTGATGTTCGGCGTTGGCTTTCACCACGCCATACAACGGCAGCGTTTCGTGGATCGTCGCCGGCCCAGCGCTGTTGACGACGATGCCGGCGTCGCGCGCTGCTTTTTCCGAGATCCGCGCCATCCCAGCGCCCAGCGGTGCGGCCTCGGCATTCGGCACCGGCGCATCGACGGGTGGCGGTGCGCTGCGGTTACAGGCGGCGAGTAACAGGCACGTTGCGATGCAGACGCGGCGCAAGCGGAAGGCAACGGCTGCGGTCATCGCGAGGCCTCGGGTTCAGCGCGGGCGGCCAGCGGCTCGCCGGTCAGACGTTCGATTTCGGCGAGCAGCCGGGCGGCATCGGCTGCAGCGTCGATACGTTTTTGCTGGATGCTGAGCAGTTCGCGCTGGGCATCAACCCATTCCAGATACGAGTAGCGGCCGCGTTGATAGGCGTACTCGGTTTGCTTCAGCGCTTCTTCCGCCTGCGGCAGGATTTCGCGGCTTAAGTCGGTACTTTCGGCGCGCGCTTGCAGCAATTCTTGATAGAGCCCGAATAGCGCGGTGCGGACGCGCAACGCAGCGGCAGATTGCTCGACTTCAACTTGCTCCCGCCGCGCCTGAGCTTCGGCGATCGCGCCCTGGTTGCGGTCTCGGAACGGCAGCGGAATGCTGGCTGAAAATACCAACGCGGCATCGTTTCCGGCTTGCAAGCGGCGCACGCCAGCGCCGAGTTGCACATCGGGCGCACGCTTGGCGATTGCCAGCTGCAGTTCGGCATCGCGGACGCGGGCGGCGCTGACAAAGCGGACGAGATCCGGATTGCGGCTGAGGCGCTCGGCGAGATCGGCGAACGGTGCCAGCGCTGGCTGTGCGTAGAGGTCCGCGGTAACGCGCGTGAAGCGCGGTTCTTCATCGCCCCAGAGTGCAGCGAGCTGGCTGCGATCGGCACGCAGCCGGCGTTCGGCCTGGGCTTCGTCGAGCGCGGCGCGGGCAAAGGTGATGCGCGCCCGGCTGCCTTCGGCCAGCGGCGCGCGCGCGGCTTTTACCCGTGCCTCGACGGCAGTCAACGTGTCCTGCGCCAGCTGCCGCGCGCGCTGGGCGAGGGTTTGCCGTTCTTGATCGGCGGCAGTTTCGATATAGCGGCGAACGACATCAGCAAGTACATCGAGCTGGCGTGTTGCCCGCTCGGCTTCAATCGCGCTGCGCTCGGCACCGGCAAGGGCGAGACGGCGTCGGCGCTTGTCGCCAAGCTCAATCAGTTGGCTTAAAGACAGCGTGAATTCGGTCGCGGTGAATCCGCGCACGGCGCCGGTGCCGGCGAAGTTTTCAGCAGTAAACGCCAGTTCCGGATTCGGCCGCACCGCGGCTTGCGCGGCGCGGCCGTCTTGCGCTTTGAGTTCGTAGACGAAGCTGCGCAGCTCCGGGTTGCGTGCCAGTGTGGCGGCGAGCGCGTCGTGCAAACTCAGCTCAGAGTCAGCCGCTGCAGGCTCCGGTGGCGCCGCAGCCGCCTCGGGCGCGGCCAATACAGCGGCTGCGATTAGCAGCAAACTTGCGCCGCCAACGCGAGCCGCCGCCCGAAACAATGACATGGAACGCTCCCGTGGATGATGCGCTGCCACATTCCCGAGTGCGGATCGCGACGCCGGCTGCGGCTGCAACGCAGCGCCGATTGTATATGCCGCGGGCTGCGTTTTACTTCGGGAGTGCGCGCTTGTTTTTGCGCTTGCTGGTGATCGCTTGCAGCGGCACTTGGTCTGGCCGCTGTCCGGCGACATTGGTAACGAGTAGTTCGTCGAGCAGCTTTTGCTGCACGCTGATCGTTCCCGGCGCCGTCTCAGCGCGGCAATAGCTACCGTCGGCCTGCAACAGCCAGCTCAAGGCGGTGTCATCGACATAGGCCTGCAACTGCTCGATCACCTCGGTACGCAATGTCTTATCGAGCAGCGGGAACGCGATTTCAACCCGACGATAAAGATTGCGCTCCATCCAATCGGCGCTGGACAACCAGACTTCATCTTCTCCGCCGTTGTGGAAATGGAAAATGCGGTGGTGCTCAAGGAAGCGGCCGACGGTGGACCGCACCCGGATGTTTTCCGAAAGCCCCGGCACGCCGGGCCGTAGGCTGCACATGCCGCGGACGATCAAGTCGATCTGTACGCCCGCTTGCGAGGCCTTGTACAGCGCTTGTATGACTTCCGCTTCGACTAAGCCGTTGACCTTGGCGGTGATGCGGCCTTTGCCGCCTTTCGCCGCGATATCCGCCTCACGGCCGATTTTTTCAACGAGCCCGCGCGCCAGCGTGAACGGCGCTTCCAGCAGCCGATTCAGTTCGTTGACGCGGCCGAGGCTGGTCAGCTGCAGAAAGACGCTATGGACGTCTTTGCAAATCACCGGATCGGCGGTGAGTAGGCCGTAATCGGTGTAGAGCCTTGCGGTACGGGGATGATAGTTGCCGGTGCTGAGATGGACGTATTGGCGCAAGCCGCCCGGCGTACCGCGACCGCGGCCTTCGATCAAGGCATTGTTGTCTTCCCGGCGCACGATCAACATCATCTTGGCGTGGGTTTTGTAGCCGACCACGCCGTACACAACGTGTGCGCCGACATCTTGCAGCGCTTCCGCCAGCGAGATGTTATCGGCCTCGTCAAAACGCGCGCGCAGCTCGACAATCACCGTCACTTCTTTGCCGGCGCGTGCGGCTTGAATCAGCGCCTCGGCAACGGGCGACTTCGGCCCGGTGCGGTACAAGGTCTGCTTGATCGCCAGCACATTCGGGTCTTTTGCGGCTTGCCGCAGCAACTCCAGCACCGGCGTGAATGAGTCGTACGGATGCTGCAGCAGGTGGTCGCGCTCGCGCATCGCGGCGAACAAATCACCGGACAAGGCTTTCGGAATGCGCGGTGAGAACGGCGGATATTTCAGATCAGGCCGATCGACCAAATCAGGAATCGCCATCAGCCGCATCAAGTTCACCGGGCCGTTGCACTGGAAAATATCGGCGCCGCTCAGCACCAGCTCTTCGGCCAAATACTGCGTCATCTGTTCCGGGCAGTTGTGCGCCACTTCCAGGCGCACGGTATCGCCCCATTGCCGTTGCGAAAGTTCGTCTTCAACGGCTTCCAACAAGTCTTCGGCTTCGGCTTCGTCGACCAGCAGATCGGAATTGCGCGTCACCCGGAACTGGAAACAGCCGTTTGCTGCCATGCCGGGAAACAGCTGATCGGCATAAGCGTGGATCACGCTGGACAAAAACACGAAGTCGTTCGGCCCGGTGCCGGCGACTTCCGGCGGGATCTGAATCAGGCGCGGCAGCGCGCGCGGCGCCTGCACGACGGCGTAGCCGATATTGCGGCCGAACGCGTCCTTGCCGCTGAGCGAGACGATGAAGTTCAGCGACTTATTCAGAATCCGCGGGAACGGGTGCGCCGGATCTAGCCCGATCGGCGATAGCACCGGCAGCAGCTCGTTCTCGAAATAACTGCGCAGCCATGTCCGCTGCGCGGGCTGCCACTGCGTGCGGCGAATGAAGCGAATGCTTTCCTGCGCCAGCGCCGGAATGAGAATCTCGTTCAGCGTTCGGTACTGCTCGGCAACCAAGGCGTGCGCTTCGGCGCTCACCGCGGTCAGCACTTCCTGTGGCGTCATGCCGTCGGGGCCGAGCACCGGCGTGCCGAGTTTGATCAGCTGCTTCAGGCCGGCGACGCGGATTTCGTAAAACTCGTCCAGATTCGAGCAGGAAATGCAGAGAAACTTCAGCCGTTCGAGCAAGGGCACCCGTTCGTCTTTGGCTTGCTCCAACACCCGCTTATTGAACTCGAGTAGGGAAAGTTCTCGATTGAAGTACTGCGGAATGGGCGGCAGCAGCGTCATTGGATTCTAATTTTCGTTGCGGTTTGGAGAAAACTTGCGACAGTAGATTACGCGCCAATGAAACGCCGATGACAATGCGCCGCCAACCGGCTCTAGCGCACGACGATTGCCTGCGCCGCGGTGACGATGGTCGCAGTATCGATTTTCGCCGGCACTGCCAAGCCGCGCTGCACTGCCGGCCGCGGCCGGATGCGTTCCAGCCAGGCGCGAACGTTGGGTAGATCGTCGATTTCGACGCCGGCCCAGGCGTGAATATTGACCCAAGTGAAATTCGCGATGTCGGCGATGCCGTAGTAGCCCTTGCCCGCGCCACAGAGATAATCGCGGTCTTGTAGGCGCTGTTCAAGCACGGTGTACAGGCGCTTGGTTTCTTTTTGGTAGCGGTCAATTGCCGGTTGGATTTTTTCCGGGAAATAACGGAAGAAAACGTTGGCTTGCCCCTGCATTGGGCCGATGCCGCCCATTTGGAACATCAGCCATTGGATCGCTTCCGAGCGCCCTTTGGGATCTTGCGGCAAAAATGCCCAATTGCTCTGCGGCCCGTACTGCTCGGCGAGATAAAGCAGAATCGCGCCGGATTCAAACACGGCAAAATCGCCGTTATCGCGATCGACGATCGTCGGAATACGCCCGTTCGGGTTCAGTCGCAAATAATCAGGCTGCTTTTGCGCGCCGCTGCCGAGGTCGATCGCGTGGACCGTGTAAGGCAGGCCGAGCTCTTCGAGCAGAATCGAGGCTTTGTGCCCGTTCGGCGTCGAGGCAGTGTACAGATCGATCATCGTGCAACTCCTGGTGAATAAACCGTCACGCTAGCGCGAACCGCCACGATCTGCCACCGCGTCGAATAGCGTTTCAAAGCCAAAGCGTGGCCGGTAGCCGAGTTCGGCGACGGCGTGATCGATTGCATAGACCCGGTCGATCGCCTGCGGCAGCAGCCAACCGCGGCGGGCGAAGGCGGCCGGGGACCAGGGAAAATAGCGGCTGACGACGGCCGCTGCATCGTGCAGCAATTGCACGCAATCGGACGGCTGGAAGGGCGTCGGTGCCGAAATCACGTAACACCGGAAACCCGGCGTATTACTGCCGAGCGCCAAGGCGTGCGCTTGGGCAACGTCGCGCAGATCAACGCCGCGATACAGGCGATACAGCGCCATCAACCGCTCTGGTTCGGGGAAGCTGCGCGACATCCGCAACACGGTGCAGCGCAGGCCGTCGGCGACGGCACTGCGGCAGGCGTTTTCGGCAGCGCGCTTGGTTTCGTCGTAAATGTCGCGCGGTTGCGGTGTTAGCGTTTCATCGACCCACACCGCCTGCTTGCCCGGCGCAAGTGCGTGGCCGTAAACCGACGTGCTGCTGGTGAACACGAAGCGCGGCACGGCGTGGCGGCGACAGGCATCGAGCAAATTCTGCGTGCCGTGAACGTTGATGCGACGAAAATCGTCGTCGCTCGCGTGGCCCACGTGCGGTGCGTGTAGTGCGGCAGTGTGGATCACCGCGTCTTGTTGCTGGCACAGGGTGTTGATCAGTGCTGTGTCGGCAACATCGCCGTGAACCGTTGTAAAAGGGCCCGGTCCAAGATCCAGGCCGGTGATTTCATGATCGGCGGCTAGTAGCGTGGCGACTGCGGTGCCGACGCGCCCGGAAGACCCAGTCAGCAAGATTTTCATGGTCGGGCTCGTCGCCGAAGTTGAAAGTACATCGTAGCGCGCCCACTGCTTCGGCCTGCGATTTCGCCGCCGCAATGTCGCCTCCTGTCGCGTTTGCGGCGCGCGCGCGACGAATCGGCCGAGAATATAACGCTGAATTTCAGCAAGCCTGCAGCGCCGATGTGATCGTTGCATTACGCGTCAAAAGCTGCGCTCAGATGTAGGCGCCGTTCCTGAGAATTAGAAGTCGAGGTTGGCGATGATCACCGCGGTGTTATTGAGTCGGCATCAAGACATTGAACCGTGGTGGATGACGCCGACTCAATAACAGCCTCCAAGGAGGGCGTGAACATGAAGCTCCCGAACGGCTTCAAAGCGCTGGTTGCAGTTGCTTGCGCAGCGGGACTGCCCGTTGCCGTTCAAGCGCAAACGCCATCGCCACTGGCGGAATGGCAATTTTCCGGTGGCGTGCCGCTGCGCGGCTATTTCATCGAAAAGCCGCCGAAATGGGAGTATGAAGTGGGTCTCGCTTTCGCCATCCAGCCGAAATATGACGGCGCCAAGGACTACCGCATCTTGCCGGGGCCAACGGTCGACATCCGCTACCGCGACATCGCGTTTGTCTCCACCGGCGAAGGCCTGGGCTGGAATATTTTGCACGGCAAGACCTACCGCGCTGGTCTTGCGCTGACCTACGACTTCGGCCGCCGACTGAACCGCGACGCCAAGGATCGTGGCCTCGGCAGCAATGTTGATGCCGCGCCGGAGTTCAAACTGTTCGCGGAATATGTCTGGTTCCCGGTCGTGTTCCGCGGCGACGTGCGGCGTGCAATTGGCGGCTACGATGGCGTCGTCGGCGATCTTAGCGTCTATTTGCCGGTGGTCGGCTCAGAAAAATTCTTCGTTCTCGTCGGTCCGACGGTGACTTACGGCAATACCTCGTTCCAACAGGAATTTTTCGGCGTTAGCGGCGCCCAAGCGCAGGCGCGTGGCGTGCAGCCGTTCGTCGCCGAGTCCGGTTTGAAGTCCTATGGCCTAGGCAGCAACGCGACATGGTTGATCAACGATCACTGGCGTTTGAACGGCTCGCTATCGGCCAATCGCCTGATCGGCGACGCCGCCAGCAGCCCGACCACGGCGCGTAAGACGCAATATGGATTCGCACTGAGTTTGGATTACAACTGGAGCAAGCCCTGATCCCGCTGGGGCTTAACAGCAGGCGCTAGCTAAACCGCAGCCGAAACCCTGCGGCGGCAAGATAGCCGGACTCCAATTCCAAGTCCTCGCGCGTCAGTGGATGGCGTTCGAGCCAGCCGCTGCGGAATTGCAGCGTGACGGTTTTGGCCGTCGCCTCCACTTTGAGTGGAATGCGCAGACCAGGCGCGCGTGAGCGATGCAGGACGACCGCGAGCCGGAACAATACCGCGAGGCGTCGGATTGTTTGCTGCCAAGCTTCGGGTAGATCGGCGAGTACCGACTGTGCGAACTTGCCGCGCTGCAAGCGGACCAGCGCCGCGAGCAGGCGTTGATCGGTTTGCGAAAATCCAAAGAGATCGGCGTTGCGCAGGATGTACTCGCCGTGTCGGTGCGAGCCTTCGTGCGCGATGACGAGGCCGATTTCGTGCAGCAACGCGGCCCAGCTCAGCAAGCGCGTGGCGACAACGCGGTCGATTTGCCAGGCTTTGTAGCTTTGCTCGAATAACTTCAGCGTGGTTCGCTCCACTTCGTGCGCGTGCGCGCGGTCGACGCCGTAGCGTGCCGCAACGGCTTCAACGGAGCGATTACGAACGTCGTTATCGGAAAGGCGCCCGAGCAAGTCGTAAGTCAGGCCCTCGCGCAGCGCGTGCTCGGAGGTTTCCATGGCTTCGATGCCGAGGCTATCGAAGACGCCGGCTAATACCGCGATGCCGCCCGCGAATACCGGCCGGCGGTCTTCGCGCAAACCTGGGAGGTCTAGTCGGTCGATATGGCCGGTGCGAACGACGAGGTCAACGGTGCGATTCAGCGCATCACGCGTGATTAAATCTTCGGCCCAACCTTGGCCGCGCATGACGCGCCATGCGCCGCGCACGGTGCCACTGGCGCCGATCGCGACATCCCAACCGGCGGCGCGGTAACGACGTTCGATGAACTCCAGTTCGACGCGCGCCGCGAGCCGTGCTTCGAGCATGCGGGCACGGGTGATTTGGCCGTCGGCAAAAAAACGCTGGGTATGGGTAACGCAGCCGAGCGCGGTGCTTTCCATCAGCTGCGGCGTGGCGCCGCGGCCGACGATCAACTCGGTGCTGCCGCCGCCGATGTCGACCACCAAACGGCGTGGGCGCAGGCGGCCCATACCGTGTGTAACCCCGCTGTAGACCAGACGCGCTTCTTCAACGCCGGAGATCACTTCCACTTCGTGACCCAGCGCTTTTTCGGCCAGCCGTAGGAACGCGCCGCCATCAGCGACACGGCGCATGGTATTGGTGCCGACGACACGCACGCGGCTGGCAGGAATGCCGGCAAGCCGCTGGCCAAAGCGCTTCAAGCAAGCCAAGGCTCGCGTCGCCACTTCTGGCTTTAATTGCAGATCGGCGCCGAGCCCGGCGCCAAGGCGGACAGCTTCGCGGAGTCGATCAACCACTTGCAGTTGCCCGGCGTTATCCCGGGCAACGAGCATATGGAACGAGTTGGAGCCGAGATCGACCGCGGCGACTTCACCACCGGGATCGCGGGTCAGTAAGCGCTTCAAATGCAGCTTCTGCTGAGCCGCAACGGCTTACAGACAAGGCCCGCCGCGCGGGTCGCTAAGATCGGCATCGGTCGCCTCGAATGGGGTGTTTGGAATGTGTAGAGATCAACTATACCGGAAGGTTTGGGCCTATCCCCCGGCGCTAGAACACTGCGTCAGCTGTCGTCACCGATAGGCTTTAACTTATTGACGCGAAGGCAAGTTTCAAGGAGCATACGGCGGCTTTGCGTGACCCCGACGCAGAGCCGCCAGCATTATGGAGACTCTAACGATGAAATCTGCGCGATGGGCAGTCGCCCTCACCGCAGCCCTGGTCTGCAGCTCAGCGTTTGCCGAAGGCAACGCCGAAGCCGGCAAGATCAAGGCTTACACCTGCTACGGCTGCCACGGCATCCTGAACTACAACAACGCTTATCCGACGTATCACGTGCCGAAACTTGGCGGGCAACACCCCGAGTACATCATCGCCGCATTACAAGCGTATAAAAAAGGCGAGCGCAAGCACCCGACGATGACGGCGCAGGCCAGTTCGTTGAGCGATCAGGACATAGCCGATATCGCCGCCTATATTTCCAAGGCGCCGGAGCTGAAATGAGCACGACGATCCTCGATAAAGTTTTAATTGCCGCAGCATTTGCTGCAGTGGCCGGTGTTGCGCAGGCGACCGAACAAGTTGAACAGCCGGCAGCAGTCGCGGTTTGTGCAACCTGCCACGGCGAAAAAGGCGTTAGCGCCGCGCCGATTTTCCCAAATCTTGCGGGCCAGCATCGCAACTACATCGAACACGCGCTGCAGGCGTACAAGAGCGGCGCGCGTAAGAACCCGATCATGGCGGCCCAAGTTGCCGGCTTGAGCGATGCCGACATCAAGCAGCTCGCTGCATGGTTCTCGCAGCAGCCGCCAGCGCTGTACACGCTGGATCCAGAAGCGAAAACGCTGCAGAAAGAGTAAGCCTGCAGACCTGCGGCGGCGGTTACCCGACTGCCGCCGCAGATGTGCTTGTTTAGCGGCGCAACTCCGCGAGCACCGGCGCTGTTTCCGGCCGCAGTCCACGCCAGAGCGTAAAGGCTTCCGCCGCTTGCTCAACGAGCATGCCCAGACCGTCGCTGATACGGCTAGCACCCTGGGCCTGGGCCCAGTTCAAAAACGGCTGCGCCGCCGGTCCGTAATTCAGATCGTAAGCCAGCGCGCCCGGCGCAAAGAGCTGGGGCGGTAGCCGCGGCAATTCGCCCCGATGCCCAGCCGACGTTGCGTTGATAACAACGTCGTATTGATCCCCTTTCAACGATAAATTCGTACGCGGGACGATATTGCCGAGGCGTTTCAATGACGCAGCAATTTCTTCCGGCTTCCACGGATTGCGGTTAGAAATCACCAGTTCGGCAGGTTCTTCGGCCAGAATCGGCGCAAGAATACCGCGCGCTGCACCGCCAGCGCCGAGCACCAGCACGCGCTTACCGCGTAACGGCACGCCGAGGTTAATAACGACATCGCGAACGAAACCGGCGCCGTCGGTATTGTCGCCGTGCCAACCGTCATCCAAGCGAACCAAGGTATTCACGGCCCCGGCCGATTCCGCACCGGCGCTCAGCGATTCGCACAGCGCGAGCACCGCGGTTTTATGCGGCAGCGTTAGATTGAAGCCTTGCCAGCCGTCACCGTGCAGCCGCTTCAGCGCGCCAGACAATTCATCCGGAGCGATTTCATACGCTTCGTACAATAATTTTTCGCCGACTTGCGCCGCAAAACGGGCATGGATGAGCGGCGATTTCGAGTGGGCGACCGGCTGCCCGAGCACCGCGTAGCGATCCATCAGGCGTCCGCCAGCCAAGTCGCGGCCCGCTTCGCGAAGTAGGTCAGAATCATGTCGGCGCCGGCCCGGCGCAAACACAGCAACGATTCCATCACGACTTTCTTTTCGTCGAGCCAGCCATTCTGTATCGCGGCTTTGAGCATCGCGTACTCGCCGCTGACTTGGTAGGCCGCAACCGGCACTTCGAAGCGATCTTTCACCCGGCGGATGATGTCGAGATACGGCATGCCGGGCTTGACCATGACGATGTCCGCGCCTTCGGCCAGATCCATCGCTACTTCACGCAGCGCTTCGTCGGTGTTGGCTGGGTCCATCTGATACGTGCGCTTATCGCCTTTCAAGGTTGACGATGAGCCAACAGCGTCACGGAACGGCCCGTAAAAGCCGCTCGCGTACTTGGCTGCATAGCTGAGAATCAATGTGTTATGGCGTTGGTCGCGTTCAAGCACGGAGCGAATTGCGCCGACCCGGCCATCCATCATGTCGCTCGGCGCGAGCACGTCGGCACCTGCGCGCGCCAATACAACCGCCTGCTTGCGCAGCGCTTCGACGGTGATGTCGTTCGCGACATAGCCGTGTTCGTCGAGGATGCCGTCATGACCATGGGTGGTATAGGGGTCAAGCGCGATATCGACGATCACGCCGAGATCCGGGCAGCTTTCCTTGATACGTGCGATCGCCCGCGGCACCAAGCCATCCGGGTTCAGCGATTCGCTGCCGAGATCGTTTTTCAGCGCCGCAGGAATTACCGGGAACAGCGCCACGGCGGAAACGCCGAGTGCGTGCAGTTCCGCGCATTCCTGTGCCAGCGCGTCGAGATCGAGGCGGTGCACGCCGGGCATCGAACCGATTGGGCCGCAGAGCGTGCCTTCAGCAACAAACAGCGGCTGAATCAGTTGGCCGGGGACTAAGCGGGTTTCGCGGACGAGTTCGCGAACAAAAGGCGTCGCGCGCAGCCGGCGCGGGCGGGTATTCGGGTATGCGGGAGAGTTCACGGCGGGCTCACAGTCTATATCTGCCGATTATAATCATGGTGCGCGAGGACTGAAGAAAGTACGTCGAAACCGTTCCGCGCTTGCTACCATCGTCGTCGAATTCCTGCCGCTACCGACCGATGAGTTCTGCTCCCGCTTCCGCTGATCACCTTGCCACGCTACTCGCCGCCACCGGCCGCGGAGACGAACAGGCATTTTCCCAGCTCTACCAGCATAGCAGCGCGCATCTGTTTGGCCTGCTGCTGCGTATTCTTAATCGTCGGGACTGGGCGGAAGAAGCATTGCAGGACTACTTTCTGCGAATCTGGCAGAAGGCGGAGACCTACGCGCCAGAAAAAGGCGCTGCGCTGGCTTGGCTGCTAACGGTTGCCCGCTACCGCGCACTCGACCTACTACGCGTGAAGCGGCCCGAGGTCTCATTGCTTGACGAAGCGGAGGCGCCTGCGATGACCTTTGCCGACCCCGCCGAAAACCCCGAAGCACGGGCGATTGAGCAGGATGGGCTGGGTCGCCTGAGTGATTGCATGAATGGCTTACAGAGCGAGCAGAAACGCAGCGTGCTGCTCGCGTATTACGGCGGCTATACGCATCAAGAACTGGCACAGCGCTTAAAAGCGCCGCTAGGCACGGTAAAAAGCTGGGTTCGACGTGGCTTGCTGAGTCTGCGCGAATGTTTGGACCGGTGAACTGCACGCGATGAAATACAACAATCTCAAACTCCGGCAATTACTCGCCGCTGAATATGTGCTCGGCTTGCTGCGCGGCCGCGCCCGTCGGCGTTTCGAGCGACTGCTGCGCGCCGATGCGGGCTTGCGCACTGAAGTCACCTACTGGGAAGTTCGATTCAGCGAATTCGCCGCCCAGATTTCGCCGGTAGCGCCGCCGCCCGCGGTTTGGCTGAACCTGCAACACCGCGTGCAAGCGGGCAATAATAAAGTCGTGCCGCTACGGCGCCCGACGACTGCGCAAGAAGCACCCGCGCCGCAAGCGGCGCCGTTGTGGCGCATCATCGCTGGCTTGGCCGCAGCGTTAATCGTCGTTGCCGTAATCGTTTCCGGGCAGCGTGGCGCACGTCAGACCCCACCCGCTGTTGCTACGGCGCCCGCCTCGCCACCCACGCCCACGGCGGCAGCCACTGCCTATGTCGCGTTGTTAAAGCTGCCAGAAGCAACGATGCAGTGGACGTTGAGCCTGACCCCTGAACGCGGCGCGATCAGCGTTGCCGCCAGCGGCGAATATGCCCAGCTCGGCGAGCATAGTCTGGAGCTCTGGGTGATCACGGCCACCGGCCCGGTATCGGTCGGCTTGCTGCCGGTCAGCGGCGTCGGCCACTTGAAGCTCCCGGCGGAACTGGCGACCGGCGAAACGGTGATGTTGGCGGTGACCTTGGAGCCGGTCGGTGGCGCGCCGAATGGCAAACCGACCGGGCCGGTACTGACCTCGGGGACCGCGATTAAAGTCGGCTGATCAAAGCGCCGACTGCGTATTGCTTTGGCGATTCGCGCCGCTGACCGTGCAAAAACACCATAACGCGCTTGGGCGCCTTGGCGTGTCGATGCGGTTCTCGCTACTTTGTGTCTCGAAATAATAACGAGACCGAGGAGCGACGATGTCCGTCAACCAAAAAATGCCGGTTTTGCTCGCAATCGACCAGGGGACAACCAGCAGTCGGGCGATTTTGTTTGATCGGTCTGGCAATGTCCTAGGCCGAGCGCAACGGGAACTGCCGCAATCATTTCCCCAGCCGGGTTGGGTCGAGCACGATGCCGAGCGCATCTGGCAGGACGTGCGCGCTTGCGTCAGCCAAGTGCTCGCCGAACAGGGATTAAGTGCGCGCGACATTACGGCGCTTGGCATCACCAATCAACGTGAAACGACCGTCCTATGGGAACGCGCCAGCGGCCGGCCGCTACATCCAGCCATCGTCTGGCAGGATCGACGCACCGCCGAATTTTGCTTAAGCCAAGCCGATGCAGCGCGCCAACTTGGCCTGCATGCGCGCACCGGTTTGCTGCTT